>JGI26061J44794_1000672_pt1 | contig 14933 bp, 10 predicted proteins | sample MarorgKNORR_S2LV_5_FD_44794 | JGI IMG/M metagenome (IMG submission 44794) | reverse complement strand
TTTTTCATAATTTAGAAAATATAGGAGAATTTTTGACTGACCCAATAGGGCAACTCATGGCTTTTAGCGGACTTACCTTTTATGGAGGATTGATTGCTGGGGCAATTGCTGTAATTTGGTATGGGAAAAAGTATAAAATAAAACCTTTAATTCTTTCAGATGCTGCCGCCCCTGGGCTTATGATTGCTTATGGTATTGGACGGATTGGTTGTCAACTTTCTGGTGATGGCGACTGGGGAACTACTAATTTAGCACCTAAGCCTGAATGGATGAATTTTCTCCCTGACTGGATGTGGAGTTATAATTTTCCACATAATGTCCTTAACTCTGGAATACCAATGGAGGATTGTGGGGATGCATTTTGGGAACCCTATTGTTCTCAGTTAGCGTACCCTGTATGGCCTACTGCTTTTTATGAGGTTGTAATGGGAATTCTTATTTTTTCTTTTCTATGGAGTATTCGTAAAAGGATAAAAGTTGCTGGAATTATGTTTTGTACCTATTTAGCATTAAATGGTGTAGAACGCTTTTTTATTGAAAAAATAAGAGTGAATACTGAGTATAATATATTGGGTGGCATTACACAAGCGGAAATTATTTCTTCTTCTTTGGTATTAATAGGTGTTGCAGGTTGTTTCTATTTATTTAGAAACTCTAAGCAATAATAAACCTACAAAAGTAAGTGCCCCATTGAGTATCAATAGTTCAAAACTAAACACATAATTTAACCAAGCCTCAGAATTGATGTTGATATAGTATGTTGTAAATGGAGAAACAATAGCCAATAGTGGCACCCATTTATCTTGTACATTCCATTTGGTAAACAGTCCAAAAGCATACATTCCAAGTAGTGGTCCATAAGTGTAACCCGCTAACTGAAATAAAGCATCAATTACGCTATCATCATTCAATGATTTTATAATCAAAATTACACCAACCAATACCAAAGAAAAAAGTAAATGCACTCCTTTTCGGGTTCTGATTTGTTTTTGCTGATTGCCCTCTTCTTCAAAATCTAAAATATCCACACAAAAGGAAGTTGTTAAAGAAGTAAGAGCAGAATCGGCTGAGGAGTAAGCAGCCGCAATCAATCCTAAAATAAAGAATACCCCTAAGGTAATTCCCAATTCGCCACTCAATGCTACTTTAGGGAACAGTTCATCAGGATGATTAAATACAATACCTTGCTTATTAGCATAGATATAAAGCAATGCACCCAAACTTAAAAATATCAAATTCACCACAACCAATGCCCCCGAAAACCAATAGATATTTTTCTGTGCATCTTTAACATTTCGGCAACTCAGATTCTTTTGCATCATATCTTGGTCAAGCCCTGTCATTACAATCGCAATAAATATTCCTGCCAAAAACTGCTTTCCAAAATGCAGTTTCCCTTCCCAAAAAAAGATTTGGGAATAATCACTATCGTTAATAGTGGCCACAAGGGAAGAAAAACCCAAATTTAATTCATCTGAAATAAGGTAAATACTCATTCCAACTGCTATCAGCATAAATAGGGTTTGCAAGGTGTCGGTCCAAATAATAGTTTTTATTCCACTCCTAAAAGTATATACCCATATCAGCAGAACTGTAATAAGTACCGTAACAATATAGGGCACTCCAAAATCATCAAATATTGCCATCTGCAACACATTCGCCATTATATAAAGCCGCAAGGAAGCCCCAATTACTCTGCTCAATAGAAAGAAACTCGCTCCTGTTTTATAGCTGCTATTTCCAAATCGTGTTTTCAGATAACCATAAATGGAAGTAAGGTTAAGCCGATAATAAAGTGGAATCAGTACTAAGGCAATAATCATATAGCCAACAAAGAAACCAAAGGTCATTTGCATGTACGAAAAAGCGGAAGCATCTACTTTCCCAGGAACCGAAATAAATGTAATGCCGGAAAGGGTTGCACCCAACATCCCAAAAGCTACAATATACCAGGGTGATTTTTTATCCCCAAGGAAAAAACTGGCATTACTATCCGACTTTCCTGTGAGGTAAGAGATGATAATTAATACTAAAAAATAAGCAGCAATTACTATTAATATGAGCGTTGATGACATATAATGTTTTGTTTTGACAAATCTATCAGAATTATTAAGAATACAACTATATTTGCAAAATGAACTTTCCATCTAAACTTGTTGAAACAGCCGTAAACCACCTTTCTCGCTTACCGGGAATTGGTAAAAAATCGGCTTTACGCCTAGTATTACACATGCTAAAACAAGAAAAAATACAGGTTCAGCAATTTGGAGAATCTTTCATCCGACTCATCAATAATATCAGTTATTGCAAAGCTTGTTATAGTATTTCCGATTTAGAACTTTGTGAGGTATGTGCAAACCCAAAACGAGATAAAAATATTATTTGTGTGGTAGAAGATATCAGGGTAATGATGGCCATTGAAAATACCATGCAATTCAAGGGTGTTTACCATGTGCTTGGTGGACTTATTTCCCCAATGGATGGTATTGGTCCATCTGAACTTAGAATAGAAGAATTAGTAGAAAAAGTAAAAGATAACTCAATAAAGGAAGTGATTTTTGCGTTAAGCACTACCATGGAAGGCGATACTACCAATTACTACCTTTTCAAACGATTGAAAGAATTCGATATTTCTGTTTCCATAATTGCCAGAGGAATTGCTATTGGTGATGAACTAGAATACACGGATGAACTTACCTTAGCCTCAGCTATTTCAAGCCGTTTACCATACGAAAATTCCTTAGTGAATTAGATTTCCAGAATGACAAAATTATCCGTAATAATTGTTAGTTACAATGTTAAGTTTTTTTTGGAACAATGCTTGCGTTCTTGTTTAAAAGCCATCCGAAATTTGGATGCTGAAATTATAGTTATCGACAATCATTCTGTAGATGAATCGGTAGAAATGGTAAAGGTAAAATTTCCAGATATTCAACTTATAAGCAACCTTAAAAATGTAGGATTTTCCAAAGCCAATAATCAGGCAATTCTGAAGGCAAAAGGAGAATTTATTCTGCTTTTAAATCCAGACACTCTAGTTGAAGAAGATGCTTTTGAAAAAGCAATTAAATTTATGCAAGAACAAAAAGATGTAGGAGCAGTTGGAGTGCAAATGATTGATGGAAAAGGGGAGTTTTTGGATGAAAGTAAAAGAGGAATCCCTGATTTTAAAACTTCCCTGTTTAAGTTTTTAGGATTGCATAAGTTTTTTCCAAAATCAAAAACTTTCAATCACTATTATTTAGGAAATCTAGATAAAGACGACAGGCATGAAGTAGAGGTATTAGTTGGTGCTTTTATGCTTATTAGAAAATCTGTGCTAGATAAAGTTGGTCTTTTTGACGAACAGTTTTTTCTGTATTGGGAAGATACTGACCTTTGTATGCGAATTGCAGAAAAGGGCTATAAAAATTATTATTTAGGCGACATTAAAATCATACATTACAAGGGCGAAAGCAACAAAAGACACACGCTTAGCTTTACCATTGGCTTTAATAAATCCATGATTGCGTTTGTAAAAAAACATTTCAGCAAACACCCTCTTTTTTTACCCCTGATAAAAATGGCCACTCTTGTAAAATCACTTATTGTATTGGTAAGAGATTTTGTCAAAATATGTACACTTCCAATTATCGATTTATTTACCATGTATTTTGGCCTGCTACTTTTAACAAATTATTGGGGGGGAAATTATGCCCCTTATCCTTTCTCAGAAACTTTTACAAATTTGATAATTCCTTCTTATATTTTTATTTGGATTATTTCCTTATTTTTTAGTGGAGCATACGATAAACCATTTAGAATAAATCGTGTGGCAAGAGGAGTAATTTTTGGACTTTTAGTAATAGCGACTTTCTCTAACTTTTTTAATGCCATTCGTTTTTCAAGAGCAATAATAATTGTTGGTGGAATTTTAGTTTTTACTTTGTTCGTTTTTTTAAGATTTCTCTACAGAATCTTTAGTCATCAGGATTTAGATATTGCAGAAAAAAGAGTGATGAATCTTTTACTTTTATCTGAAAAAGCTGAATTTGAAAGAGCAGAAAAAATTATATCTAATTCCAAACATAATACCCAACTTATTGGCTATTTGAACCAAAAAGGAGAGAATGGTGCATTAGGCTCTTTTTCTGAACTAAAAAAAGTCATCAAAAAAAATAAAATAGATGAAGTGGTTTTTGCAAGTTTGGACATTAGCTTTAAAGATATCATTAAATGGCTTATTTCCCTTTCTGGAACTTCTTTAAATTTCAAGATTCTACCAGAAAATAGCCACTTCTTTATTGGTAGTAATTCCAGAGAAACATTGGGAGATTATTATTCACCAGACTCAAATTGGGAACTTGCTAAAACAGCCAACAAGCGAAATAAAAGAGTGTTTGATTTTCTGTTTTCTTTTTTATTTTTAATTTTCGCGCCAATTCTTATGTGGTTTTGCAGTTCCCCTACTCAGTTTGTAAAAAATATGATAAGCATATTGAAAGCCAAAAAAACTTTTGTGGGCTTTAATGAAAAATACGAATCGCATTTTCCAAATATCCGAAAAGGCATACTTTCTCCTACCTCCTATCTTAAAATAGAAGATATTGATAGCAAAGAGATTCGAAATATAAATATGCGTTACGCTAAAGATTATAGTACTAGAAATGATTTATACATTATTTTTAAGTGCTTAAATCAACTTGGGTAATACACAATCTTTACAATACTTTTTTAGTATTTTTGCAAACTATTAAATTGAAAATGATAAAATGGCAAGAGTAGAATTAATTATGCCCAAAATGGGAGAAAGCGTATCTGAAGCCACGGTAATTTCATGGGCTAAGCAAGTAGGAGAAATGGTAGAATTAGATGAAACCATTATTGAAATTGCTACCGATAAAGTAGATTCTGAGGTTCCATCAACTCATGAAGGAAAATTAGTAGAGCAACTTTTTCAGGCAGATGATGTTGTGCAAGTTGGACAAGCATTTGCTATTTTAGAAACGGATGGCGGTGATGATACTCCATCAGAAACACCGACAAAAGTAGAGGAAAAAGTAATAGAAAAAGAAGTTACAAAAGTAGTTGAAGAAACTAAAACTGCTCCAATTACAAATGCTGGGGACAGATTCTATTCGCCACTAGTAAAGAGTATAGCAAAATCTGAAGGAATTGCAATGGACGAATTAGATGCTATTAAGGGAACAGGAAAAGAAGGTAGAGTAACAAAATCAGATATGGCATCCTATATCAAAACAAGAGGGACTGTTGCTGTTGCAAAAGTAGAAAAACCTATTCCCCCAGTAACTCCTGTTCCACAACATACTCCTACTCCGCCAGCTAATACGGGTGATACAGAGATTATTGAAATGGACAGAATGCGTAAACTGATTTCTGCACACATGACTATGTCCAAGCAGACCTCTGCACACATTACTTCTTTTGTAGAAGCGGATATGACCAATATTGTAAATTGGAGAAATAAAGTAAAAGCAGACTTCAAACAAAGAGAAGGACAAAACATCACCTTTACTCCTATTATTATTGAGGCAATGGCAAAAGCTGTTAAGGATTTCCCAATGATAAATGTTTCGGTGGAAGGAACAAATATCCATATTCACAAAAATATCAATATCGGAATGGCGGCAGCACTTGCTGATGGAAATTTAATTGTTCCGGTTATAAAAGAGTGTCAGAACAAAAACTTAGTTGGCATTACTAAGGCAGTAAATGATTTGGCTACAAGAGCAAGAGGTGGAAAATTAAAACCTGATGATATTCAGGGTGGAACAATCACTATGACTAATGTTGGTACTTTTGGCAATCTGATGGGAACGCCAATTATCAATCAACCACAAGTAGCTATTTTGGCTTGTGGAGTTATAAACAAAAAACCTGTTGTTTTGGAAATAGAACATGGAGATGTTATTGCAATTCGTCATATGATGTTCCTCTCTCTTTCTTACGACCACAGAGTTGTAGATGGAGCGCTGGGAGGGCAATTTGTAAGAAGAGTAGCGGATTACTTGGAACAGTTCGACACTAAGACAATTGTATAAAAGTTAACTGTTTGGTATTTGTAATAATTTATAAACTTAACATCTAACCTATTGCCGGATTATTTTTTAATAAAACATAAAGAGCAAGTAATATTAAAACGCAAGGAAAATCAGCAGTTTTTCAAGCGCTTAAAAAAAGTAAAACCAAAGGTATTGGATAAGTTAATTCATCCTTTACATGAGGAGGTTTTTGCTTGTACTGATTGCCTGAAATGTGCGAATTGTTGCACCACTACTGGTCCTTTATTTACGGATAAGGATATTAGCAGAATTTCAAAACACCTCCGGATAAAACCCTCCGAATTTACTGAAACGTATTTGCGTATTGATGAGGATAGGGATTATGTATTGCAATCTGTGCCTTGTACTTTTTTGGGAGCAGATAATTACTGTAGTATTTATCAAGTGCGTCCAAAGGCTTGCCGTGAATTTCCGCATACCGATAGAATAAAGCAACATCAACTGCTAAAACTTACAGAAAAGAATATTGAGGTTTGTCCTGCAGTTTTTGAAATTGTAGAAAAACTGAAAAAGGAATTTTAAGAAATTGGCGAACTTGTAGTAAGTTATCGGAGATGTTATGACTTTGTTTGTCAATTTGCACTAACCTAATTGTTATTGCGTTAACTAAAAACATAGATAAATAACCTATGAAAAAAACAGTTAATTATCTCGCTTATCTAATTTTATCACTAAGTATAATTAATGGAATATTTCAAGAGTTCTATGCTGTAGATCCCGAATATTATATACCTATGATTATTTTTATTATTGGATTTGCCTTTTTGATTATTGGAAAATATTTAATTAAAGGAAAGCAGGTTTAGTAAATCAAATACTTCTTTCTTATTTCCCTGAACTTATCTAGTCCCTCTTCCCAAGTCTCTTTAATTTCTTTGGCTGTTTTCCCTGCTATAATTTGTAATCTTAGTTGATTTGTTCCTGCTAGTTTATCAAAAAAGGTATTGAAGAAATTCTCTTTTTCAGGACATTGCTTGTAAGATTCAACTACCCAATTTAAGTTTATGGCAGTCAAATAGTTTTCCTGAAAGCGTAAATCTGTTCCAAAGCATTCTATATTTTCATGTTTAGGAAACTTACTTCCATCTCTACTTTCAGGGGTAAAGGAATAGTTGCTTTCCAAATAAGGCGCTCCAAAATGCTGAAAAGGAGAATCAGTTCCCCTACCAATACTTATGCTTGTTCCTTCAAACAAACAAAGGCTAGGGTACAAATTAATTGCTCTAACATTGGGTAAATTAGGAGAAGGTTTTATCGGTAAGTCATAAGTCATTTCATGGGTGTAATTTTCCATTTCAATAACAGTTAAATTACAGTTGATGGAAATCCAACCCTCACCATTTATCATTTTAGCATATTCACCAACAGTCATTCCATGCACAATGGGTATAGGATGCATCCCCACAAAAGATTGGAAAGTAGTATCCAGAATGGGGCCATCAACATAATGTCCGTTTGGGTTGGGCCTGTCTAGTACTATTACTTTTATGTTGTTTTCTGCTGCCGCTTCCATTACATAGTGTAGTGTAGAAATATAAGTGTAAAATCGTACTCCCACATCTTGTATGTCAAATAGTAAAATATCTATTCCTTCTAATTGTTCTGCATAAGGTTTTTTATTGCTACCATAAAGAGAGATAATAGGAAGTCCTGTTTTTACATCTATTCCATCTTCAATTTTTGCTCCTGCATCTTCCTTTCCTCTAAAGCCATGTTCTGGGGAAAATACTTTTACTATATCTACTCCTAAGCTAAGTAAGCTGTCTACCAAGTGTGTAGTACCAATCCTAGAAGTTTGATTGCCTATAACGCCTACTTTTTTATCTTTCAAAAGCGGTAAGTAGCTTTCTGTTTGTTCAGCTCCTAATTTTAGGATTTTTTCTTTTTGGCAACTAAAAAGTAAGCAGCAGGAAATTAAAAGGAATATTTGCGTTATTTTAGCCATCCGTATTTATGAATGTAGAATATTTTATAGCAAAGCGATTGATAAGCGCAAAGGAAGGGAATAATCGCCTTTCTCGCCCCATAATTCGCATAGCAATTTTGGCTATTGCACTTTCGGTGGCAGTGATGCTCATTTCCATTGGGGTTGTTAAAGGTTTCAAAAAGGACATTGCCGACAAAGTTATAGGTTTTGGATCGCATATTCAAATCACCAATTTTTCTAATAATAATTCTTATGAAACTGGGGCGATAAGCAAAAATCAGGATTTTTATCCTACAATTGAACAGGAAGATGGGATACAGCATATTCAGGTTTTTGCCACAAAAGCTGGCATTATTAAAACTAAAGATGAAATTCATGGTGTGGTATTAAAAGGGGTAGGTAGTGATTTTAATTCTTCTTTTTTTGAAAGTAATTTAGTAGAAGGAAAAGTGCCTATTTACAATGACACCCTAACTTCAAGCAGAGTATTGATTTCTAAAAAGATTGCGGATTTATTGGCTTTACAATTAGAAGAAAAACTCATTATGTATTTTGTGCAGGATCCTCCAAGAGTTCGAAAGTTTGTTGTTTCTGGAATTTATGCTACCAATTTGCAGGAGTTTGATGATCTCTATGTTTTTGGTGATATAAGGCACATTCAAAATTTGAATAATTGGGGAAGCGATTCTGTTGGTGGTTTTGAAATTACGATCAGTAATTTTGATAATTTGGATGCTCAAACCCAGATGGTGGATGAAAAAATCTATTACGATTTAAACGCACAAAGTATAAAAGAGATAAATCCTCAAATTTTTGATTGGCTCAAATTGCAGGATATCAATGTAAATGTTATTATTTTTTTAATGCTAATTGTTGCAGGAATCAATATCATTACAGCACTTTTAATTCTTATTTTAGAACGCACCAAACTCATAGGAATACTCAAAGCAATTGGTCAAAGCAATTGGTCGGTCAGAAAGGTGTTTTTATACAATGCTACTTACCTTATTGCAAAAGGATTATTTTGGGGAAATCTATTAGGGCTTGGGATGGCTTTATCCCAAAAATATTTTCATATTATTAGTTTAGATCCGGCAACATATTACATGAGTTCTGTGCCTATATATTTTACTTTTACAGATGTGATACTACTAAATTTTGGAGCCATGTTTATTTGCCTTTTGATGCTAATTTTACCGACCTTTCTTATTACTAAAATCACTCCAATTAAAGCAATAAGGTTTGAGTAAATTTTGGTAGTTTTGCACCACCAAAAATTTAAGATAAATTTTAATGAACTATTACAATAACATCATAGAAACAATAGGTAACACGCCACTAATTAAGCTCAATAAAGTAGTGGTAACGGACGCCTTGGTTTTGGCAAAAGTGGAAACCTTTAATCCTGGGCATTCCATAAAAGATAGGATGGCTTTAAAAATGATTGAAGATGCAGAAAAAGATGGGAGATTAAAAAAGGGAGGAACAATTATTGAAGGAACTTCTGGGAATACAGGCATGGGGTTGGCACTGGTTGCCATCCAGAAGGGGTATAAATGTATTTTTGTAATGGCTGACAAGCAATCCAAAGAAAAGATGGATGTTTTGCGTGCTATGGGTGCTGAGGTGGTGGTTTGCCCAACAGATGTTCCACCTGAAAGTAAGCTTTCTTATTATTCAGTGGCCAAAAGATTAACCAAGGAAACGCTAAATTCTTGGTATGTAAATCAGTATGATAATTTGTCAAATACGCTTGCACATTATGAAAGCACTGGTCCTGAAATTTGGAAACAAACGGATGGTNAAATCACCCATTTGGTTGTTGGGGTTGGTACTGGCGGAACAGTTTCAGGAACGGCAAAATACTTAAAAGAACAAAATCCAAATATTAAAGTTTGGGGGATTGATNCTTATGGTTCAGTTTTTAAAAAATACCATGAAACAGGCGAGTTTGATAAAAATGAAATTTATCCCTACATTACAGAAGGAATTGGAGAAGATATATTGCCAGAAAATGTCAATTTTTCTTTAATTGATCATTTTGAAAAAGTGAATGATAAAGATGGTGCAATTATGGCAAGAAGATTAGCTCGTGAGGAAGGAATTCTAGTAGGCTATTCAGCAGGAAGTGCAGTGGCTGGGATTAATCAATTAAAAGATAATTTTACAAAACAGGATGTGGTGGTTGTTATTTTTCACGACCATGGTACACGTTATGTTGGCAAGCTCTTTAATGATGATTGGATGAAAGAAATGAAATTCTTATAATAAGAATTTAGACTACAGATAAAAATTAAAGCCAAGCAATTCTCAGCTTTTTTAGTTGTAACTTCTCCCTTAAAAAGGGGATACCCTAAGAATTGGGAGAGGGATATTGTCATTGTGAATAAAATGATTAATCTATTATCTCATATCTAATTTCTTTTAGTCTAATTCCAAAAGTTATTAACTTTTTCAAAAGTCAGTCAAAAACTAAATGGTTGACTTTTTTTGTTTTTCTACATTTACACTTCTCAAATTTGAGCTTTTAAAATTTATTTATGTATCTGATATTCGACACGGAAACTACAGGTCTTCCTCAAAATTGGAAAGCCCCTTTAACCGATTTTGACAATTGGCCAAGATTAGTGCAATTGGCATGGCAAGTGCATGATATTGAAGGAAAATTAATTGATGTACAAAATTATATTGTAAAGCCAGAAGGCTTTGATATCCCATATAATGCTGCAAAAATTCATGGAATTTCTACCGATAGAGCTGAAAAAGAAGGTATGCCGCTTGTTGAGGTTTTGGAGATATTTATGCAAGATTTGGAAAAGGTAAAATTTATAGTTGGGCATAATGTTAGTTTTGATAATAGCATAGTTGGTTGTGAGTTTTTACGAAAAAACATGTCCAATCTTTTACAATCTATGCCAGCAATTGACACTAAAGATGATGCTACTGATTATTGTCAGATTCTTGGTGGGAGAGGAGGAAAATTCAAATGGCCAAAACTTATTGAATTACACCAAAAACTTTTTGGAGAAGATTTTGCGGAGGCGCATAATGCATCAGCTGATGTGGAGGCAACTGCAAGATGCTTTTTAGAACTTTTACGCTTGGATGTAATCTCCTATTTAAAAGTGGGAATGAGTACTGAGCAATTCCAAAAGTATAAAGATAAAAATCCAAATCCTATTGAGTTGATTGGATTAAATATTGAGCCATACAAGGCAATAAATGAAGAAAAGGAGCAGCATAAAAAAGAGGAGAAAATAGAAGAAAAAACCGAGATTGAACAAAGCAAACCTTTTTCTGTTTCAGTTTTTGCACATTTGCATTTGCATTCTCAATATTCTGTTTTGCAAGCTACTCCAAATATCAAACTCTTAGTGCAAAAAGCAGTGGATGAAAATATGCCAGCCGTTACCCTAACTGACCACAGCAATATGTTTGGCGCCTTCAAATTTGTGGAGGCAGTTTTAAGNCATCCAATCAATAAAAATTTGAAGGAGGGAGAACAAATGAAACTAAAACCAATTTTGGGTTGTGAATTAAATGTCTGCAAAAATCATCAGGNCAAGTCCCTGCAAGATAATGGTGCTCAAATTCCTTTTTTAGCAAAAAACAAGAATGGTTATCACAATCTTTCCAAGTTATCTTCCTTGGCTTATATTGAGGGCTTTTATTATGTACCAAGAGTAGATAAAGATTTGATTGCTGAGTATAAAGAGGATTTAATTGCCCTTACAGGAAGTTTGTATGGGGCTATTCCTAACTTAATTTTGAATGTTGGCGAAAAGCAAGCAGAAGAAGAATTTATATGGTGGCATAAAATGTTTGGGGATGATTTTTATGTGGAAATAAATAGGCATAATTTAGAAGAAGAAAATCATGTAAACAAAGTTCTCATTCAGCTTGCTGAAAAATATGGCGTAAAAATAATTGCTTCCAATAATGTGTATTATCTGGAAAAGGAAGATGCAAACGCCCATGACATATTGCTTTGCGTNAAAGATGGCGAGCAGCAATCTACCACAATCGGTAAGGGCAGAGGCTTTCGTTTTGGTTTTCCGAATGAGGAATATTATTTCAAATCCTCATCTGAGATGCAATCGCTTTTTTCTGAGTTGCCAGAAGCAATTGATAATATAGAAGGGCTTATTGCTAAAATAGAACCTTATTCGCTTAAAAGAGAGGTGCTTTTACCTGCTTTTGATATACCAGAATCATTTACAGAAAACCTTACAAAAGAAGAAAAAAAGGATGGGGAAAATGTATATTTAAAACATTTGACTTACAAAGGGGCAAAGCTGAGGTATGAAGAAATAACCCAAGAAATTGAAGATAGAATAGAACTTGAACTTAAAACCATTGCAAAATCAGGATATCCTGGCTACTTTCTTATTGTTCANGATTTTGTAGCCCAAGCCAGAAAAATGAATGTTTCAGTTGGGCCTGGAAGGGGTTCGGCAGCAGGTTCTATTGTGGCTTACTGTACAAGAATNACCAATATTGATCCACTTAAATACGATTTACTTTTTGAGCGTTTCCTGAATCCTGAAAGGGTTTCTCTTCCTGATATTGATATTGATTTTGATGATGAGGGCAGAGGAAGAGTAATCGATTGGGTGGTCAATAAATACGGAAGGGAACGAGTAGCACAAATTATAACCTATGGTACAATGGCTGCAAGGTCTGCTATTCGTGATACCGCAAGGGTGCTCGATTTACCTTTGTATGAAGCAGATAGAGTGGCTAAGCTGGTTCCGGATTTGACCAAACTAAAAAAGCTTTTTGAGACACCTATTGAGGAATTGAAAAAGAGTTTGCAGGGAGATCAGATATCAAATTTTAAACAGCTGAAAGAATTATCAGAGGGAGATGATTTGATAGCAGAAACCATCAATCAAGCTCGAAAATTGGAGGGTTCTGTAAGAAATGTAGGAACACATGCGTGTGGAGTAATAATCACACCTGAGCCACTTATCGATTTAATTCCTATTGCTAATGCAAAAGATTCTGATCTTTTAGTAACCCAATTTGACAATGAAGTAGTAGAAAAAGCGGGGCTTTTAAAAATGGATTTTTTAGGATTGAAGAATTTAACCATTATAAAAGATTGTATCAAAATCCTTAAAGCACTACACGATATTGATTTAGATATCGATACTATTCCCCTTGATGATGAAAAAACTTTTGAGGTTTTTCAAAGGGCAGATACAAAAGGAATATTTCAATTTTCATCTGATGGTATGCGAGCACATCTTAGGCATTTAAAGCCGGATAAATTTGATGATTTGATTGCTATGAATGCATTGTTCCGACCTGGTCCTATGGAGTATATTCCTAACTACATCAAACGAAAACACGGAAAAGAGGAGATTGAGTATGATTTACCAGAAATGAAGGAAATACTATCTGCTACTTACGGTATTACGGTTTATCAAGAGCAAGTGATGCTCCTTTCTCAAAAATTAGCCAACTTTACAAAAGGAGAAGCCGATCTGCTCAGAAAAGGAATGGGTAAAAAAATTAAATCTATTCTGGACGACCTAAAACCTAAGTTTTTTGATGGTTGTGAAGTAAATGGTTTTGATATAAAGATTGTAGAAAAAATTTGGACCGATTGGGAGGCTTTTGCTTCTTACGCTTTTAATAAATCGCACTCTACTTGTTATGCCCTAATTGCTTACCAAACCGCTTACCTAAAGGCACATTATCCGGCTGAACTAATGGCGGCAATCCTTACCAATCACATGAAGGATATTAAAGGAATAACGCCACTTATGGAAGAATGCAAAAGGATGGGGGTAAAAGTATTAGGGCCAGATGTAAATGAAAGTTTTTACAAATTTGCAGTAAACAAAAAGGGAGAAATTCGATTTGGTTTGGGTGCTATAAAAGGAGTGGGAAAAGCAGCAGTGGAAGCCATTGTTGATGAGAGAAAGGAAAATGGTAATTACAGCTGTTTTGACGATTTTGTAAAACGAATTGATTTACGNTCNGCNAATAAAAGAACATTAGAAAGTATAGCTCTTTCTGGTGGTTTTGATTTGTTTGAACTTTTCCGTTCGCAATATTTTGAAAAAACAAAAGAACTCAACTATATTGAGCAAATGATAAAATTTGGCAACAAGGTGCAAGATACAAAAAGTTCCAATCAGGTAGATATGTTTGGCGACACGGAAGAGGCCAGCTTGCAAGCCCCAATTGCCCCAAATTCTAATCCTTGGACAACCATGGAAATGCTTTCTAAGGAAAAAGAAGTGGTTGGTATTTATATTTCAGGCCATCCTTTGGATGATTATAAATTTGAGATAAATAATTTTTGTAATGCAGAACTTTCCACCTTAAGAAATTTAACACCTATTTTGGGAAAGGACATTTGTCTTTCAGGAGTAGTTACAAATGTAGAACATAAGGAAACAAAGAATGGAAAAAAGTATGGGGTACTTTATTTGGAGGATTACCATGATAATTTAAGGGTTTTTATTTTTGGAGATGATTATATAAATTTCAAGGCATTTTTTAATGAAGGTTGGCTTTTGTTTGTGAAAGGTAAAGTGCAAAAACGCCCCTATAATGAGGATCAATTTGAGTTTAGGATACATGATATTCAACTGCTTGCTGAACTTGTTGATAAAGAAGTGAGAAACATTGTGATGGAATTAGATTTAAATGACATTAATGATCAGCTTATCAAGAAAATTACAGATGCAACCAACAAAAATAGCGGAAAACACTCTTTGATTATTCAGATTAATAATAATCAGAAAAAATATGCACTTGAATTGCTTTCCAGAAATAGAAAATTAAATATTGACAAAGAATTTATTCAGGAAGTAGAAAAAATTGCAGAAGTTGGATTAAAAATCACATAGAATTAAATAGATTTGCACAATAAATAAAAAAGAAAAAATGGCATTAGAAATTACAGACGCAAACTTTCAGGAAGTTGT
>JGI26061J44794_1000671_pt1 | contig 14951 bp, 11 predicted proteins | sample MarorgKNORR_S2LV_5_FD_44794 | JGI IMG/M metagenome (IMG submission 44794) | reverse complement strand
AGTATCTGTAGTTTGCCAGCGACGAAGATAAGATGTTTTCGGCCCTCAGGGAGACCGTGATTTAATAATTGAGCGTGTGAACAACGGCGAAAAGCTTCATATCGTAAACGAGCAGGAAGGAACCCAGGTACCCTTCCTGAGGGGCATATTGACGAGATCCCTCCAGAAGGCCGGTCTGAGTTTTAAGGACGCCTATGGGATCGCTTCCGACATACGAGGTGAACTAGCAGACGCTGGAGGTATCAAGACCTCGACATTGAGAACGCGGGTAGCGGCGTTCCTGAAAGAAAATGGTTTCCAACAATACCTCGACTCCTATCTGAAGCAACGACCCGATCGGCCGCTCCTCAAAGTTGTGACGCGAGACGGTTCGGAAGCTCCATTTTCAAAAGCTCAACTTGCTGATTCGCTAGAAATCTGCGCGCTGCCGCGAGAGCAGATATACGAAATGGCTGCGTCCATAGAAAGTGAGTTGATATCCCGTGGCGCGGGAAAGGTTGAATCCCTCGAACTGACCCGCATGATTCTGGAGGTTCTCGAACGCATGGCGGGGAAAAGTGTAGCGGATGCCTATAGCCGGTGGGATGATTTTTCTCACCAGGGTCGTCCACTCATCTTACTGATTGGTGGAACCACTGGGAGCGGTAAAAGCTCTATCTGTTCTGAATTAGCGCATCGTCTTGATATTGTTCGGACGCAGTCGACGGATATGCTCAGAGAGGTAATGCGCCTGCTGGTGCCGGAACGGCTTCTTCCAACATTGCATGCCTCATCGTTCGAGGCCTACCAACAGCTGGAACGCGCCGAAGAATCTGAGCACGCCACGAAGGAGATGATCGACGGATTTTTGACACAGGCCAGTCATGTGTCAGTGGGAATAGAAGGTGTCCTGAAAAGAGCCGAAAACGAACAGGTATCGCTCATTCTTGAGGGGGTTCATATTCACCCCGCACTGATGGACAGAATTGCCGGGCAGACAGATGCCTTGGTTGTGCCCATTCTGCTAGCTGTTTTGAAGCCTAAACGGTTGAAGAAAAGGCTCGTGGGGCGAGGCCAGAGAATATCCTCCCGGCGATCAAAACGTTATCTCAAGAGCTTCAAGAAGATCTGGAGCCTGCAATCTTATCTGCTCTCGGAAGCTGACCATTACAACACTCCGATCATTCCAAATGAGGACGAGGAAGCAGCCGTGCGAGCCATCATGCAGACGGTCTCCGCCTATCTGGAGAAAGATCTGGCTGGCCCTACTACTGTTGAGCCCGTTGCCGCGCATGAAGACGATCTAGAAGCTGGCGACGACGGTTAATCGAGCTGTGATGGTAGCTCTGTCCTCGAAATCGTTCTTGTGGTATGCAGCATTGGGTATTATTTCAACTCCCTTTTCCGGAGTAAATGAATAGCCCAGTATCATCCAATGATTCGAGGATTTTCGGACTGGGTTGTCCTGATTGACAAGGTCATATCGAGCAATCAGCCGCTGCGAGGAGGTAGTGTTGACAAATCCGAACGCGGAAACACCTAGCGCAGTGTCATTGATCTTGTCGCTATCAATCGATTTTGGATTGTAAAACGCTTCCAGCCCGATCTGAGCCCTCTGCGTTGCGTAGCCCACGAATGCACTGGCGTTATACGAGGTCCCATCCTCCGTCAGATAATAGTCTCCTCCGAGCGAGAGGGTAATTGAACCACTCGGGTAAAATTGAAGCTGTCCATAGACCCTCTTAAACTTGTCTGTCTCCCGTTTGACCCCTGAGTTGTTGGCATACATGAGGGCGTACTTTACTCGTCCGTCGGACAATACAGGGCCAGAAAGGGTGAGTCCCATATCTCGGGAAGAAGCGATCCCATTCCTGTGCTGGATGGTTTTCTCGAGGCTGCGGTACGCCCAATGATTCTCAGCTACGCCCCAGATAGGGGGAGAACTGAGCCCAAAAGTGACATTGTGTCCGTCACCCAATGCATTATTCCATGTCAAGAAGAGATCTTTGACAAATGGCGATAGTTTCCCCTGGCTGGTCACGGATCTATCGTTTCCCTCCAGTCTGAATCGGCCTGAAAAGCTCTCGGAAATCTTGAAGTCGGCCGTCAGATAAACTCTTCTTAACTCAAAACCGTGCTCGTCATCACCATTCCCTTCAGGCGTTTCAAGGGTGTAGGAGTAGTCGGAAAACAAGACTCCACTGAACGAGATATCGCTTTGAGCGAACGTGCTTGAAGCCAGTGCGGCCGAGCAGAAAATTATCGCAGCCTGAAGAACGAGTCCTCGGTTCAGGGTCATTGTGTTAACCGTTTTCAGTCATCCACATTGTCAATCTGAGCTTTTTGCAGCTTGCCGCTGTAGTCGACGTAAATGGTCTTCGTTTCGGTATAAAAATCGAATACTTCCCATCCTCCTTCGCGGTGACCATTTCCGGTACCCTTCACTCCACCGAAGGGCATGTGAGCCTCAGCCCCGATAGTTGGGCCATTCACATAGGTTATACCCGCTTCGATATCGTGCATTGCCTTGAACGCGGTCGCGATATCATTTGTGTATATCGCAGAAGAGAGTCCGTATTCGATATTGTTTGCCACAGAAACGGCCTCTTCGTAGGAGGATATTTTCAGAACAACCAGAACCGGACCGAATATTTCTTCCTTTGCCACGCGCATGTTGGGGGTGACATTCGTCATGATCGTAGGCTGAAAAAAGAATCCGTCCTCGAGGCCCTCGCCCTCAGCTCGTTTTCCACCCAGCGCGATGGTGGCGCCTTCGTCCTTGCCAATCGTTATGTAGCCTTGGATCTTTTCAAGGGCAGCAGCACGGATTACAGGGCCCATCTCAGTTTCTTCCTCGTTTCCGTACCCGATCTTGATATTCGACGCCGCTTCCTTGAGACGGGATACAAGATCATCGTGCACATCCTCATGAACGATGAGGCGAGACGTTGCGGTGCATCTCTGCCCGGTGGTTCCAAACGCTCCCCAGAGCAGTCCGTCCAGGACCAGGTCCAAGTCGGCGTCAGCGAGTACGATCATGGGATTCTTGCCGCCCATCTCAAGAGAAAAACGTTTGTGCATCCGGCCGCATACTTCGCCAATTTTAGAGCCCGTTTCAGTTGATCCTGTGAAGGAGACCGCATTGACGTCGGGGTGCTCTACCAGTGCTCGTCCCGTATTCCCGCTTCCCTGAACCAGATTTACAACTCCTGCGGGCAGGCCGGCATCCTCGAATACTTTGACGAGAAGCGCACCGCTATGTGGCGCGTCTTCGCTGGGCTTGAAAACAACGGTGTTGCCACAAGCAAGCGCTGGAAACATCTTCCAGGTTGGAACGGCGACAGGGAAGTTCCAAGCTGAAATCACTCCGCAGACTCCAATAGGCCTGCGAATCGACATATTGAATTTGTCCGGCATTTCACTAGGAACGGTATGACCGAAGAGGCGTCGTGTTTCGGAAGCGGCGTAGTAAGCGGTATCGATCGCTTCCTGCACATCTCCCTTGGTTTCGAAAAACGGCTTACCCATCTCGCGTGTCATTTGAAAGGCGAGCTCGCTTTTGCGCTCTGTCATGATATCACCAATGCGACGCAGGAAATCGCCTCGGGCCGGTGCGGGCATCTTGCCCCAGGTCTGGAATGCCTTTCGTGCAGCGCGCACAGCATCATCGACATCTTCGACACCTGACTCGGGAAATTGGCCAATCACATCACTGTTGACCGCAGGGTTGATGTCCTTGAAGGTCGAGCCGCTGGCGGAATCTTGCCAGATGCCATCGATGTAGTTCTGAGTAAGTGCGTCAGACATAGAAACAGAGGTTCATTAGGTGGATATCAATCTGCCCAAAATAAGTCCGTCTCCAATCTGGGAACAAGCAAAGATTCTGCGCGGAAAATCAAGTCACCGAATAAGTGCTGGTTGTATATTTCGACCCCTTCGGACCACTCGGAGGCGAATAGAGGAGAGTTTACTATGATTAATTTGGAAAGCAGGCTGTCTCAGCGTGTACAATCGGTGCCCCCGTCGGGCATTCGACGCTTTTTCGAGATCGCTGCGACGATGAAGGATGTGATAACCCTCGGAATAGGCGAACCCGACTTTGTATCTCCGGACGCCATTTTGAAAGGGGCCCACGACTCCATGCTCCAGGGAAAAACGGGATACTCTGCGAATGCGGGAATCCTCCCGCTTCGAGAGGCCATTTCGGAAGAGCTTCAGCGGCTTTATGGCGTCACCTATAGTCCGAAAAATGAGATTTTGGTAACGGTGGGCGCGAGCGAAGCGGTTCAGCTCGCCATGTTGGCACTTCTGAATCCTGGCGATGAAATCCTGATTCCGGAGCCCTGTTTCGTGTCATACGGCCCTACGGCCATATTCGCCGGGGCAACGGTAGTGTATGTGCCGACATCTGTGGAGAACGATTTTCAGGTGACGGCCGAGGATATCGAGTCGAGGATCACTGAGCGAACAAAGCTCTTGTTTCTAGCTTATCCCAGCAATCCGACTGGCGCGGTTCTGAGGAGGGAAGTTCTCGAGGAAATTGCTGAGGTCGTTGAGCGGCACGACCTCCTGGTACTTTCTGACGAAATCTACGATCGACTTATATATGGTGACGCATTCGATCGCGGCCACACCTGCCTGCCTTCAATTGAGAGCTTACGTGAACGGACGGTGTTGCTTGGAGGATTTTCCAAAGCGTACGCCATGACCGGATGGAGAGTAGGATTTGCGTGCGCGCCGCCGCCGATCTACGAAGCGATGTACAAATTGCATCAGTATATCATTATGTCCGCGCCTACGGCGAGTCAGTGGGGAGCTCTCGCCGGGATGAAGGAAAGCCAGGAGGACGTTGAAAGAATGCGCAAGGCATATGACGCGCGTCGACGAACTATCGTGGATGGATTTCGAGCAGCAGGCCTTCCTACATTTGAGCCCGAAGGGGCGTTTTATTGTTTTCCCGACGTGACATCGACGGGACTGAATTCAGAGGATTTCGCTCAGAGATTACTGGAAGAGGAGCACGTCGCTGTAGTCCCTGGAGACGCGTTTGGACCTAGCGGCGCGGGCTATGTCAGGTGCTCTTACGCTAATTCGATGGAAAATATTGAAGAGGCAGTCCGCCGGATTTCTCGATTTACAGCGCGTTGTCAGGAAACCGTTCATTCCGCGGTAAATCCCGGGTAGACGAGTATGACGAAACATGCGATGATTATCGGCCTTGTCGTAGCGTATCTGTGTCACCTGACTCTGGGATGGCAGTACAGCGTGATCGGTGCAATCGTTGCCGGATTTCTGGCACCTAAAAAAGGTGTTCGCGCGGGAGCATTATCGTTGGGATTGGGTTGGGGATTGCTGATCATTTTCAATTTCGCGGTGGCCACCCCCGAGACCGTTGAAATGACTCGAATCATGGCCGCTCTTTTGGGAGGTCTACCATCATTTGTAACCGTTCTGCTAACCCTGTTAATTGGGCTCCTTTTGGGGACTATTGGAGGCTGGGTCGGATCGGCACTGAAATCAACTAGAGATAGATCGAAAAATGGATAGAGATCAGCTTAGAAACCTGTTAGAGCGTGTGGATACGCTCGGGAGGTATCTTTGACATTGCGTCAAGAAAGGAGAAGCGAGCGCGTCTGGAGGAGAAGAGACTGGACCCAAACTATTGGAACGACTCTGAGAGAGCGCAGCTTACTGAAAAAGAGATTGCGGTAGAAAAGGCGTGGATTGATGCCTGGGGTCAGTTGCAGACGCACACTGAGAATATCGATACCCTTGTTCAGATGGAGGCAGAGGAGGGTGAGGACCTGGCGGAAGAAATATCAGCCGAGATTCAAGGACTGGAAGAGAAAGTTGAAAAACTGGAGCTGAAAAGCCTTCTCAGCGGCCCTGATGATCAGCGAGACGCCATTCTAACCATCAATCCAGGCGCGGGAGGTACAGAAAGCCAGGATTGGGCAGAAATGCTCCTGCGCATGTACACTCGTTGGGGCGAGCGAAACGGATGCAAGGTCCAACTTCTGGAATACCAGGCCGGTGACGTCGCGGGTATAAAGAGCGCTTCCCTGGCCTTGAGAGGAGGTTATGCTTACGGATATCTGAAAGCAGAGTCGGGTGTTCACCGTTTGGTCCGAATCAGCCCTTTCGATTCATCGGGCCGACGTCATACGTCGTTTTCGAGTGTATTTGTCTTCCCTGAAATTGACGACACCATCAATATCGAAGTAAAGTCGGATCAACTCGAGATGCAGACCTTCAGATCGGGCGGTGCAGGTGGACAGAACGTGAATAAGCTTGAAACGGGTGTCCGATTGATTTGGACCGGGACGCTTTCGGATGGATCCGATGGACGGGTGGTAGCCGAGTGCACCGAAGAGCGCAGTCAATTACAAAACCGCGAGCGTGCTCTGACGATGCTCAAAAGCCGAATCTATCAGCTGGAACTGGATATTCAGGCCGCCGCAAAGAATTTGATGGAAGGCAGTAAGAAAAAGATCGAGTGGGGCTCGCAGATTCGATCCTACGTTTTTCAGCCGTACACCATGGTAAACGATCACCGTACCGAGACGAAAGTGACTGATGTACAATCAGTTATGGATGGCGACATCGAGGAGTTCATCAGGGCTTCTCTGCTCCAGAGAGTCAAATAACTGCAGTCCACATGAGACACCGGGTAGACTTTCTTGTACTGGGTAGTGGTGCCGCAGGCTTGTCCTTCGCGCTCCAAGTAGCGGAGTACGGCTCCGTTGCTGTGATAACGAAGCAATCAGCTGTTGAGTCGAACACGACTTATGCCCAGGGTGGAATCGCGGCGGTAATGGATTCCGCCGACAGTATCGAGACGCATGTCCAGGATACACTCAGGGCAGGTGCAGGTCTGTGTGATGAAAGTGTGGTGAGGGTGATTATTGAGGAGGGCCCCCAACAGATACGTCAACTCGTCGATGGAGGAGCGACGTTCTCTTCTGAAAGTGGAAAATTGCACCTTGGCCGAGAGGGTGGACACACGGCTAATCGCATTGTTCACGCCGCAGATGCGACTGGCAAGGTCATCGAGCTCTCTCTGCTTGAGCGCGTGAAAAAGCACGCGAATATTCAGCTCTGCGAGTATCACTTCGCGGTTGAATTGCTGACGAATCACCATCTGGGTCAGCATGTCTCGAAAGTTCGTCCGGACATCGACTGTTTCGGTGCGTATGTGTACNATATTGAATCTGACAGAGTTGATACGTGGCTGGCAAAGGTTACCATGTTGGCTACCGGTGGTGCGGGACAAGTCTACCTTCACACTACCAATCCGGGTGTTGCGACCGGCGATGGTGTCGCGATGGCTTACAGGGCAAAGGCTCGGATTGCCAACATGGAATTTGTTCAATTCCACCCGACGAGCCTATATCACGAGGATGCTCGATCATTTCTCATCTCGGAGGCCGTGCGTGGTGAGGGAGCGTACCTGCTAAATGGCGCCGGTCACCGGTTCATGCCTGATTATGACTCTCGCGCCGAACTTGCGCCTCGCGATGTAGTGGCCCGCGCGATCGACGATCAACTTAAAGCCAGGGGGGAAAACCACGTTTGGCTGGACATCACACACCGGCCGGCAGAATTGATTCATTCCCGTTTTCCAAACATTAGTGCGAAATGTCTTGAGTACGGTATCGACATCACCAAAGACCACATTCCAGTGGTACCTGCAGCCCATTATTTTTGCGGGGGCGTTCACACCGATGTTGATGGACGCACATCCATAAATCGACTGATGGCAAGTGGAGAAGTCGCGTGTACGGGATTGCACGGAGCGAACCGACTGGCAAGTAATTCGCTTCTGGAGGCTCTTGTGGTNGGTAANCGNTCTGCGAAAACGTCGATAGGCGTAGCCTCGGATAATACATTCTCGGAAGACGTTCCAGATTGGGATGATAGCTCGACTGAAAATCCTGCTGAGTGGATTCTGATATCTCACAACAGGGATGAGCTGCGGCGTGTGATGTGGGACTATGTTGGAATCGTACGGTCGGAATTACGCTTGGAGCGCGCCGCCCGTCGCACACGGTTTCTTTTCGAGGAAACGGAGGCGTTTTACCGAAAATCAAAAGTCTCAGCCGGACTGTGCGAGCTCAGAAATATGATTGCGGTCGCATACCTGGTTGTCCAAAGTGCCGCCATCAGAAGGGAGAGTCGAGGACTTCACTATATGACCGATTACCCAGAAATGGTGGAGAAGGAAGGACGACTAACACTCATTTGAAAGGCCCAGGGGTGCCCGCAGAAGAATTCTTTAAAGCCGTTATTGTGCTAGTCATTTATTGATTTTACTGCCGATTCTAACGTATATTTGGTGCTGCGAATGAATTGGGAGGCGGTATTGCCGCCCTTTTTTGTTGAACGGGGAGTACTGTGACGCCCGTCCGAGCTTTCGGACCGGGCGTTTTTTGCAGAGTCAAGTTTAGCACGACCATTCGCTGAAAAATGAATACTGACTGGAAATGATTGAGATCAGCGGACATAGCGACACTCTAGCACAGCAAGAGGCTCCTCTCGAGGTGCAAATTGGTGCATTAGTGGAAGAGTTTCTTGTTCGGGATGATCTTTTCCTCGTGGGCGTTTCAATCAAGGGCCAAAAAGGGTCTCGTTTGATTGAGATTTACATCGATGGTGACAAGGGCGTGGAGGTTGGAGTGCTGGCCTCTGTAAGTCGCGAATTGGCATTCGTCCTAGATGCCGAGGACATGGTGAAGGGGAAATATCGTCTGAACGTTTCCACTCCCGGTGTTGATCGTGCATTGACATCCGAACGCCAGTTTGTTCGACATGTCGGGAAATGCTTGGAAATTCTAATCAGGAATGAAGACGGAGGAACTTGGATTGAGGGTGAAAACCTCGGTATGAAAGATGGCGTTCTTCAACTTAAGACGTCATCGGATACTCGAGATTTGTCACTGGATTCGATTTCAAAAGCTAAAATAAAACTGCCCTGGTAGGGTTCTGAAGCCTGAACGGCTTCGAGATACTCAGAACGATAAAGAATATGCAGAATTCAGATCTTGTTTCTTCGTTTGCAGAGATTGCGCGAGAAAAAGGAATTGATCGTGATTCCTTGCAGTTGATTGTAGAAGAAGTCTTCCGAGCCATGATTCGGAAGCGGTACGGATCGGATGACTCCTTTGACATCATCCTGAACCCGGACCATGGTGACATGCAGATTATCCACATTCGAGAAGTTGTGGATGACTGGGTGGTAGAAGACCCGGTTACTCAAATCGAGGAAACCGATGCAAAGCTAATTGACGAGGATTTTGAGATAGGCGACGAAGTTGCCGAAGAAATCGAATTTCGGGACTTTGGTCGTCGTGCGGTTATGACCGCCCGGCAGACTTTCAGTCAAAGAATTCGGGACATCGAAAAAGACAACATCGTCGAGTGGTATTCGGACTTGGTAGGCGAAATCGTCGTGGGTGAGCTTTACCAGATGAGACGGCGCGAGATCTTGGTGATGCATAACAAGGCAGAGCTGAAGATGCCCCGCGAAGAACAGATATTCAGAGACCGTTTTCGCAAGGGCGATATGATACGCGCGGTCATCAAGGAGGTTGGAAGAGAGCCGAATGGCGATCCTCGAATTGTGATTTCTCGAGCAGACGTTCTCTTTATGGAGCGACTGTTCGAACTAGAGGTGCCGGAAATCGATGAGGGTATTGTCGAGGTGAAGAAGATCGTGCGCGAGCCTGGAGATCGGGCGAAAGTAGCTGTAATCAGTTATGACGAGCGAATTGATCCTGTGGGAGCATGCGTAGGAATGAAGGGGTCACGTATCCACTCTGTGGTTCGTGAGCTCGGAAATGAAAATATTGACGTCGTTCAGTGGACTGATGACTCGGTTGAAATGATCAAACGGGCGCTATCTCCTGCGAATCCCGTGAAGGTCCAATTGAATGAAGAGCTTACCCCGCCGCGGGCAAAGGTTGTCGTCCGAGCTGATGAAGTCAGCCAGGCAATCGGGAGGGGTGGTATCAACATCCGCCTCGCTTCTCGTTTGACGGGATACGAGATCGATGTCTACCGTGAGATTTCGGACGAGGAGGAAGATGTAGAAATCCAGGAATTTTCGGACGAGATTCGCGAAGATCTACTCAAAATGCTTCGCGATATCGGCTGCGATTCTGCCAGGGCTGTTCTCGAGCTTTCGAGGGATGAGCTCATTCGACGGACCAGCATGGAAGAAGAAGACGCACAACACGTCCTCAACGTCATTCGTGCCGAGTTCACCGAAGAGGAAGCCGGTTCGGCTGCCTCAGCGAAAGATTCAGCAGATTCGGCCGATGGGACTGCCGAGGCTGAGGGGGCAACAGCTGATGCTGCTGTAGAAACTCCGGAAACCGAGTCGACGAAAGAAAAAGCAGAGAGTTCAGAGGCCGAGACGACCGAAGAAGCTAAGGAAGCTCCAGAGGCTGAGACGACCGAAGAAGCTCCAAAGGCCGAAGCGACCGAGGAAGCAGAAGAAGCTCCAGAGGCTGAAGCAACCGAGGAAGTCGAAGAAGCTCCAAAGGCCGACGAAGAAGCTCCAAAGGCCGAAGCGACCGAGGAAGCAGAAGAAGCTCCAGAGGCTGAAGCAACCGAGGAAGTCGAAGAAGCTCCAGAGACCGAAGCGACTGAGGAAGCTGAAGAAGCTCCAAAGGCCGAAGCGACTGAGGAAGTCGAAGAAGCTCCAGAGACCGAAGCGACTGAGGAAGCTGAAGAAACTCCAGAGACCGAGGCGCCAGAAACGGCAGAAACTGTGGAAGACAAATCTTCTGAAGAGGATGTCCCCACACCCGAATCCGAGGATTCATCGGAAAAGACTAAGTGAGCGTAACCCGCTCACTCGGCAACAAGGCTCACTAAAGCTCGACAGATGTCAACGATAAATAAATTCAAAAAAGTTAGGCTTTTCAGGCTGGCCAAGGAGTTCAACGTTTCCGTTGACGCTCTTGTCGAGCATATGGAAGAATCTAACCATGCGGAGGCACTCACCGGAAGAGGCATTAACGCCGCAGTGTCTTCGGAAGAGGCGTATGACGACCTCCTGAACTTTTTCGCCGATGACAAGGTGCAGGCCGACCGGGTCAGCAAGAAGAGAGACGCTCTTCGAGAAGAAGAAACGGAATTCGATGAAACTGACGATGCAGTTGAAGTAGAAGATCAATCGTCTCCAGAGGCGGAGCCGGAAACGGTTAGCGAGGCGGAGCCGGAAACGGTTAGCGAGGCGGAGCCGGAAACGGTTAGCGAGGCGGAGCCGGAAACGGTTAGCGAGGCGGAGCCCTCTTCGGTAACAGAGCCGGAGTCAGAGCCGGTAACAGAGGAATCAGAAGCGGAGCCTGATCCGCTTCCTGAACCGCAAGAGGCTATCGAACAGGAGCCCGTGCCTGCAGTCGAAACCGAGGAAGTCCCAGAAGTCCCAATTGTGGCGGAGCCCGTATTAGAAGAGGTCGCTATTGTTGCCGAGAAGGCGGGGGAAGAGGAGACTTCTGAAACTCAAGAAGCAGCGTCTTCTGACTCACCCGAATCGGCAGAAGAAACAAAAGCAGAACCTTCCTCTGAAACCCCACCTGTCGAAGACTCACCAGCCGAAACCGATACGGACTCGAAGACTGAGGAGGGTGATGCCGAAGAGGTCTCACCGACTGCCGAGGAGCCTAGCGAATCCGGTGATAAAAAGAGCATCACACCTGAAGCAGCAAATATTTTGGCTGCCGACAGATATAAGCTAAGCGGAACAAAGGTTCTCGGTAAAATTGATCTTGAGAAGGTTGAGGACTCAGAACCTGGGGCAAAGAGAAAAAGAAAACGCAAACGTAAGCGCATTCCAGGCGCTCCTGGTTCAGATGGCGCCGCACCGGTAAAAGCCGGTGAGGCAGCAAGCAAGGCTCGAGGTAAAAAGCGAAAGAAAGGACCTGTTGTAGACAAAAAGGATGTTGAGGCTACCCTGCAGGAAACCCTTCGTGAGCTGGAAGCCGGAGCAAGTCGCGTACGTCAGAAACGTAGGCGCCAGCGAAGAGATGATCGTGCGGCACAACGCGATCGCCAGGAAGAGGAATTACAGGAAAAATCCAGCATTCTCAGTGTCACCGAATATGTCTCAGCAGGTGAATTAGCCAACCTGATGGACGTCCCCGTGACTGAATTGATCAGTACGCTCTTCGAGTCTGGAATGATGGTTTCCATCAACCAGCGCCTTGATGCAGACACGATTACGATCGTAGCAGACGAATTCGGATTTGAGATTGAATTTATATCCGACTTCACTTCCATCGACATTGAAATTGAAGATGATGATCCCGAGGATTTAGTTCCTCGTGCGCCGGTGGTGACGGTTATGGGTCACGTCGATCATGGGAAAACGTCGCTGTTGGATAACATCCGGAGCGCCGATGTTGTAGCTGGAGAGGCGGGTGGTATCACCCAGCACATCGGTGCTTATCAGGTTGTACTCGATTCCGGAAAACACATCACATTTCTGGATACACCGGGGCACGAAGCCTTCACGGCGATGCGTGCACGAGGTGCTCAGGTAACAGATGTTGTCGTTTTGGTGGTCGCCGCAGACGACGCAGTAATGCCCCAGACGATTGAGGCGATCAACCACTCACAGGCGGCCGGCGTTCCGATAGTTGTCGCAATCAACAAGGTCGATAAGACGGGTTCTAACCCTGACCGTGTGATGCAGCAGCTGGCAGACCAAAATGTGCTGGTCGAACAGTGGGGAGGAAAAGTGCAGTGTGAGCTGGTATCTGCGCACACCGGACAGGGAATTCCGGAGCTACTCGAAAGAATATTACTTGAGGCCGAATTGCTCGACCTAAAAGCGAACCCGGATCGAAATGCAGTTTGTACAGTCATTGAATCTCGCCTTGAGAAGGGGCGAGGAAACGTGGCGACAGTTCTCGTTCAAAACGGAACGCTACACGTGGGAGACGCTTTCGTTGCAGGAATTTGTTCTGGTCGGATTCGCGCCATGTTTGATGAGCGTGATCAACGCATTTCAAAAGTCGGCCCATCCCACCCCGCATTGGTAATCGGGCTAGATGGTGCGCCCGATGTTGGTGATACCTTTATCGTTCTTGATGCCGAAAAGGAAGCGAAGGAGATTGCCAACAAACGGCATCAGATTCACCGCGAGCAATCATTGCGGCAACGAAAGCATATCACACTGGAAGAAATTGGACGTCGATTGGCTGTTGGTGACTTCCGGGAGCTCAATTTGATCGTCAAAGGTGACGTGGCGGGATCGGTTGAGGCCTTATCTGACTCCCTGCTCAAATTGGGTACTGAAGAGGTGGTCGTCAACATTATTCACCAGGGTGTGGGCGCGATCAATGAAAGTGATGTTGTACTGGCCTCGGCCTCGGATGCAATCATTGTTGGCTTCCAAGTGCGTCCTTCTGTGAACGCGCGGAAGCAGGCAGAACAGGAAGAGATCGATATCCGGCTTTATTCGGTGATTTATCAAGCGATTGAGGAAGTTAAGGATGCGCTTGAAGGTCTACTTTCACCGGAGAAAAGCGAGAGTGTTACCGGATCTGCAGAAGTTCGCGAGACGTTCAAAGTGCCAAGGCAGGGAATGATTGCAGGGTGTCTTATCGTCGACGGTAAGATTCTGCGATCAGACAAGATCCACCTGATACGCGACGGCATCGTCATCTATGATGGTACTCTTGCGTCTCTGAGACGCTTCAAAGATGATGTACGAGAGGTTCAAAATGGTTTTGAGTGCGGGATTGGTATTGAAAACTTCAACGACGTAAAAGTTGGCGACCAGATTGAAGCCTACGAGATTATCGAGACAAAAAGAACGCTGGATGATTAGTCGAATCTTGTCTTCAGGTATTGGAGAAAAATAGAATGAGTATTCGCCAAGAACGTGTAGCAAGTCTTTTCCAGCGCGAGGTTGCGGGTATTCTCTCATCAGAGTTTTCCGATCAACTACATCCCATGGTCACCGTGACCGGCGTCAGAGTTACCGCTGATCTCTCAATTGCCTACGTCTACGTGTCCGTGATGGGGGATTCTGAAGATCAGAAAAATGGCGTTCTTGTTAAATTGAAGGACCTTAATCCACGCATCAGAAAGAGCCTCGGACGTGCATTGCGTCATCAGGTAAAGAGTATTCCCGAATTAAGATTTTTCCTGGACAGGACGCTGGAGGAAGCTCATCACATGGATAAGCTTTTCGGCAAGATCAGAGAGGAGCGAGACGGCAGGGGAAATGGTTCTGAATCAGAAAATGAAGTGGATCAGGCCCCCTAGCAGATGTCTATCGTTCCTGATCAGGCCGATATCCCCCGCTGTTATCGCGGCTCTATTCCCACGAGTTGGGAGCCCTTGATATTGCCAATAGATAAAGGCCACGGCGCCACCTCGTTTGACGTGATACGCCAGCTTCGCCGTATATCTACAACACGAAAAATCGGTCACGCCGGCACGCTGGACCCCATGGCCACTGGTTTACTGATCTGTCTGTGTGGCCGTGCGACGAAACTGATGACCCATTTCATGGAACTCAGAAAGGTCTACAAAGGCACCATCCGATTGGGCGAATCTACTCCTTCATTTGATGCAGAGACCGAGGTAGATAAAACGCGAGATGCATCTGATATTCGGGATGAACAAATCGAATCATTGTTGCCATCCTTCANGGGAGAAATCAGACAAACCACACCCGTGTACTCGGCCGTAAAAGTAGGAGGAGAGCGCCTCTATAAAAAGGCTCGTAGGGGGGAGAGGGTAAAACTTCCGACAAGAGATGTCTCGGTTTACAAATTTGAAATTATCGCTCGAACCGGGACGGATCTGCAATTCGAGATTGAATGCTCCCGCGGAACCTATATCCGGAGCATTGCCCACGAATTTGGAGAGTCGCTCGGAGTCGGAGGACATTTGACCGAGCTTAGACGCACCGCAATTGGCGAGCTTCGTGTCGAGGACGCCTGGCCACTAGC
>JGI26061J44794_1000661_pt1 | contig 15062 bp, 13 predicted proteins | sample MarorgKNORR_S2LV_5_FD_44794 | JGI IMG/M metagenome (IMG submission 44794) | reverse complement strand
AACAAAATGATCGGCCTCGGCGGCTGGGGCGGACGCAACGAGAAACACGGCCCTTATGTTTACTACGGCGACGACGGCAAAATCGTCCGCAACACGCAGCCCGGCGGCGGCGGCGGTCACGGGCCGCAGCACGCTTTCAAAATCGTCGTGCGCGACGGTTCGCATCCGGTCACCAAAGGCATGCCGGCCGAGTGGATGCACGCGCAGGACGAGCTGTACGACTCCCTCCGCGGCCCGGCCGAAAACATGAACGTGCTGGCCACCGCATACAGCGCCAAGAGCAAACGGCACGAGCCAATGATGATGACGATCAATTACGGCAAGGGCATCATTTTCCACACGCCGATGGGCCACGAGAACGGCAAAGCGCTGCAATGCGTCGGCTTCACTGCCACGATCAACCGCGCCGCCGAGTGGCTCGCCACCGGCAAGGTCGCTCAGGCACTTCCAAAAAAATTCCCCACCGCAAACCACGTTTCACTAGCCGACTGATACAGATTTTTACATGAGCGAAAACACAAATCCAACCGCAACAATCGAAACCACCAAGGGCGAAATGAGCATCGAGCTTTGGGCCGATATCGCCCCCGGCACGGTAGAAAACTTCACCAAGCTGGCCAACGACGGCTTTTATGACGGCACCTGCTTTCACCGGATCATGGCCGGATTTATGATTCAGGGCGGCGACCCGCAAACCAAGGACGAGTCGCTCGAGAATCTCTGGGGCACCGGCGATCCCGGCTACAAGATCAAGGCCGAGTTCAACGACCGGCCGCACGTGCGCGGCGTCATCTCGATGGCCCGCTCGGCCGATCCCGACTCCGCCGGTTGCCAGTTTTTTGTCTGCCTCGGCGATGCCGATTTTCTCGACGGCAAATACACCGCCTTCGGCCAGTTGAGCGACGGCGACGACGCGCTGGGCGACATCGGCGACACACCGGTCGGCCCAAGCGGCGGCGGCGAGAACAGCAAACCGAAAGAGCGCATCGAGGTCACCCGCATCCGCGTGGCCTGACTTGGCCAAGCGCTGCCCCGCCGCGTGAGCCAACCCGACGACAACGCCGACTTGGCCAAGCTGCTGGTCACGATGGGTTGCCCCGAGGCCAAGGCCGGCGAGATGGCGGCGCAGTTGGCCAAGCGCTCCGGACAACTGGCCATTGAGCGAAACTGCACGCGCGATGAGGCCACCGCACACCTGCTCAGCCTCATGCGACAAGGCTGGGCCGCGAAGGAACAAAACGATGCCGATTGACAATCCGGAACTGACCCCTTGGCCGCTGAAGGAGAGCCGCTACGCCGGCGACTACAAAATTTTCAAGGTGCGCGCCGACCGCCGCACCTCGCCGCGCACCGGCGACGAGCACGAGTTTTTTGTGATCGAGTCGGTGGACTGGTGCAACGTCATCGCCCTGACGCCGGACAACCAATTGGTGATGGTTGAGCAATACCGGCAGGGAACGAACCTCGTCGAATTGGAACTGCCGGGCGGCATGATCGATCCCGGCGAAGGCCCGCTGGAAACGGCGGCGCGCGAGTTGCGCGAGGAAACCGGCTACACCGGCGACGCGCCGGAGAGCGCCGGGTTCGTGTACGCCAACCCGGCGATCATGAACAACAAGGCGCACACCACGGTCATCCGCAACGCGGCCAAGCAGCACGACACCCAGCTCGACGCCGGGGAAGACTTGATCACCCGGCTCGTGCCGCTCGGGGAGATCCCGGGGCTGATCGGCGACGGCACAATCAGCCACTCGCTGATGGTCGCCGCGCTCTTCCGGTTCCAGATCGCGGAAAACGGCGGTTAAGCGCGAAGCTCGTTTTTCTTCTCCTCAAGCTCGGCCTCAAGCACCTTGCGGTCGCTGGCCAACTGCTTGTTCAACTGCTCGATCGCCTCGAACTCGCCGGCCAACTCGGCCTTGGCGATCTCGCCGTTGAGAAACACCTCGCGNTCGGCGATCTTCGCCTCGTACACCTTGCTGACCTCGGCCAGCTTGGCCTTCAACTCGTCGCTCAATTCCTGGGTTGGGGACTCTTTCTCCAACCGTTCCATCGCCAGTTCGTATGCTGATTTCATCGTAAAATTATTCGGGGAGCCGAACGAACAGTTCGCCGTTCTCCACCTTGGTTTCATAGCAGTCCACCTTCGCGTTTGCGTTCGTCTCGCACTGGCCGGTTTTCAAATCGAACGACCAGCCGTGCATCGGGCAGTACACTTTTCCGTCCTCGACAATCCCCTCGCCCAGCGGGCCGCCGACNTGCGGGCAGACGCCGTCGATGGCGCACACCCCGTCGCCGAGCCTGAACAGGCCGACTTCGCGATCGCCGACCGTGCGTTGGATGCCGCCGTCCTCCCGCAGTTCGTCGCACGCGGCAACCCTCACAAACCGGTCACTCATCAGCGTCGCCCTCCGCTTGGCCTTTGTTGCGATTCTTCCGCCACGGCATGTCGGGGAACTTGCCCGGCAGCTTGAACGACTCCGCCTTCGGCTTGGCCATTTGCAATTCGTCGCCGCTTTCGGCGCTCGGGGCCGCAGCCGTGCCGGGCTGTTTCCACGAGGCGATTTTCGACTGAAGCCCGTGATGCTCCGCAGCATCCTTGTTGCCGATTTTCACGTAAAACAGCGAGAGATTCGTATGCACCAACTGGTCGTTGGGGCGCAGTTTCTCGGCCTTGTGGCCCTCCTCGATCGCCCGCTCGAACTGCTCCAGTCGGGACAACGCCATGCTGAGCGACATGCGGGCATCAAAATGGTTTTCGTCCGCCGCGAGGATCGCCTCGAAGCCGGCAGCCGCCTGCCCGTACTCGCCTTGGCTGAAGGCGAACGTAGCGTCATCAAATTGTTCCTGCAACTCGTCCATTGAAACCAAGCGCTTGGCCAAGGTAGCAGTGGAGGCGCGACGCGGCAAGCGCTTGGCCAAGGTTGTCATAACTCCATGAAAATGTCCTCATTAAAACTCAACTTAAAATGTCCTCATGGACGGAGCTGGAAGGGTGATCGCGCCGTGTCGTATGAGGGGGGCGGCGAGCGTCGGCAACGGGCTTCCGAGCCTTATAGCTCGCGTTGCCGTCGGCCGCGATAGCGGCGGACTCAGCCCCCCTCATACTAGGCGCGCTGACGACCTCTGCCTTCTTCTGTTTCTTTTCGGCTCATGCTTTTTGTGCCTTGGCTCTGCCTGCCCGTCGCCACGGGTGGTTGGCTGCCGGGGCTTGGCGCTTCTTTGGCTCCGGCTTTTTCTCTGCTTCCCTCACTCGCGGAGCTTCCGCTGATAGCTGTTTCCACTTGAGTTTCTTCCCCTGATAAACCATCTGCCGACTTTCGTCGCGCAGGAGTCGCACGGTGATCGTTTTGCCCACCAAGCTCAGGCCCTCGTGCCGTCGATCCAGTTGATACTGTTTGTTCTCCCACTTCACGGTCCAGTCTCTCTGCACGACTCGCTTCTCTTCCCAACTCAACACTTCGTTGAGTTCCTTCGGCTGGGCCAAGTGCGCGTCTGCCGGCTGCGCCGCGACTCGCATGAATCGCTGGTTGAAATCTGGCAGGTAGGTCTTGGCCAAGGAGTCGTTGGCTTGCTCTATGTCGCTGATCCCTTTCAAGCGCATCGCCTTGACCAGTCGATCCTGCAATGTGCCGTTCATTCGCTCCACACGGCCCTTGGCCTGGGGGCTTTGCGCCGCGATCAAGTCGACGCTCAACCGCTCCATTGCCCGGCCAAACTGCGTTTTTGGCTCTTTCCCGGCCAGTTGCTCCGCCACAGTCGGTTCACGCTGGGTGAGATAGATGCTGTGCCGATCCGCATAGATCGAACGGGGCAACCCACTCTGCTCGGCCCACTGCTCAAAGATGTCGTAGCAGGCCCGGGTGGTCTCTTTCGGCGAAAACCGGGCCAACGTCCGGTTGGTCGCGTCATCCACCATGACCATCAAACAACACTGCTCAGCACGCCCCTCAAACCAGTCGTGATGCGACCCGTCAAGTTGCACCATCTGCCCAAGACAAGGGCGGCGCTCCCGCCGTGCCCGATGCGTCTGGCGACGATGCTTGGGTTTGCGTAACCCCTCGGCATTGAGCCAGCGCCGCAGCGTCTCATGATCCACCTCTAGCCCGTGCTCATCCGCCAGATACTCCGCCGCCAAGGTGGGCCCGAAATCCGGATACCGATCCCGGATAAACCCCAACACCTCCTCGCGAAACGCCGTGGCCTTGCGCCGTGGCCCCGGCTTGCCCCGAGTGCGGTGCACCAACCCTGCATCACCGTCGGCCAAGTAACGCCGCCAAATACGACGCGTCTGGCGGTAGCTCACCCCCAGCAACTCTGCCGCTTTCACCAGTTTCAACTCGCCCTTGCCTATCGCCTTCATAACCGGGATTCGTTCCCTTTCCTTTTGACTCATTGTTAATGTCTCCATGCCAGCAAAAGGCGGCTACCGCCGCCCCCTGCCATGAGGACATTTTAAGCGAGTCAAAAAGAGGACATTTTCATGGAGTTATGACAGCCTCCCGACGGGAGGGGCAAGCGTGTCGCGGGAGCGTCTTGGAGTGCGGCCGTCACTGCCGCTTTCGGGAGGCGAACCGGGGGCTGTAAAAAAGGAAACATGGATGGACAGGATGGACAGGATTTTGAAGAACTGAAAACCCCTAAAAAAAGCGGTGCGGAGAACCGCACTCCAAGACGCTGGCGCGGATGTTGAGGCACCCACTCCTAACGGGAGCGAGCCTCGGCCGCGGGCGGTTAAGCCGGATCGTAATTTAGGTTGGGGGCGAGCCAGCGCTCGGCGTCGGCGAGGGTCATGTTTTTGCGCGTGGCCCAGTCCTCAATCTGGTCACGGTCGAATTTGCCGACGGCAAAATACTTGGCGCGCGGGTGCGCGAAATACAGTCCGCTCACCGAACTCGCCGGCCACATGGCGTAGCTCTCGGTGAGCCGGATGCCGGTATGTTTTTCAGCGTCGAGCAACTCCCACAGCAGCCGCTTCTCCGTGTGGTCGGGGCAAGCCGGATAACCGGCGGCGGGACGGATGCCACGATATTTTTCGCGGATCAACTCGTCACTGCCGAGGTTTTCGTCCTTGCCAAAACCCCACTCTTGGCGGGCGCGCGCGTGCAGACATTCGGCGAACGCCTCGGCCAGACGGTCGCCGAGAGCCTTGGCCATGATTGAGTTGTAATCGTCGTTGTCCGCCTCGAACGACTTGGCCAATTCCTCTACGCCGTGACCGGCCGTGACGGCGAACGCGCCCAAGTGATCGGCCAAGCCGGTTTCCCCCGGCGCGATGAAGTCGGCCAAGCTGTGGTTCCCGCCGGAAGCTTTGTCGTTTTGTTGACGCAGAAAATGGAACTTGGCCAAGCGCTTGGTTCGCGTGTCGTCGGTGAACAACTCCACATCGTCACCGATCCGGTTTGCCGGGAAAAAACCGTACGCGCACTTGGCCGTGAACAGTTTTTCGCCGACTATGCGGTTTAGCAATTCCTGTGCGTCGTCGAACAACTCCTTCGCTTTGTCGCCGATGATTTTGTCGTCGAAAATTTTCGGGTAACGCCCCTGTAATTCCCACGCGTGGAAGAACGGCGACCAGTCGATGAACTCAACCAGCGTCTCCAGCGGGAAGTCGCTCTCGGAGCGGACGCCGGTGAACTCCGGCTGCGGGATATCGTCCGCGCGCCAGTCGATCTGGGTCGCGCGCGCCCGCGCCTCGGCGATCGGCAANAGCGGCTTGGCTTTGCGTTTGCTGTAATGCTTTTCGCGGAGTTCGTCCTGTAACGTTTTGTTCGTCGCGATGAAATCGTCACAGCCGTTTTCGCTCAATAATTTGCCGACGACACCGACGGCGCGGGAAGCATCGAGTACGTGCAGCGTTCCCCGGTCGTAGCCGGGCGCGATCTTCACCGCCGTGTGCACGCGGCTGGTCGTCGCACCGCCGATGAGCAGCGGCAGCGTAAAGCCCTCGCGCTGCATCTCTTTGGCGACGTGGCTCATCTCGTCGAGCGACGGCGTGATCAATCCGCTGAGGCCGATCATGTCCACTTTTTCCTCGCGGGCGGCTTTCAAAATCTTGTCGCACCGCACCATTACGCCAAGGTCGATGACCTCGTAATTGTTGCAGCGCAGCACGACGCCGACGATGTTTTTGCCGATGTCGTGCACGTCGCCCTTGACGGTGGCCATGAGGATTTTGCCGCGCGACGACGAACTGGTCTCGGATTTCTCCTCCTCCATAAACGGTTGCAGATGAGCGACCGCTTTTTTCATAACGCGCGCGCTTTTGACAACTTGCGGCAGGAACATTTTGCCCGCGCCGAACAGGTCACCGACGATGTTCATGCCGTCCATCAACGGCCCCTCGATGACATGAATCGGGCGGCCAAGTTTTTGCCTCGCCTCCTCGGTGTCGGCCACGATGTGTTCGACGATGCCCTTGACGAGCGCGTGGCTCAGTCGCTCCTCGACCGTGCCCTCGCGCCACGCGTCGGCGACTTTCTCCGACTTGCCCCGCTGCTTGACGCTCTCGGCAAACTCGACGAGCCGCTCGGTGGCGTCGGGCCGACGATTCAGCAAAACGTCTTCGACACGTTCGAGCAGGTCGGGCGGAATCTCCTCGTACACCTCAAGCATGCCGGCGTTGACGATGCCCATGTCCAGCCCGGCGCGAATCGCGTGGTAAAGGAATGCCGAGTGCATCGCCTCTCGCACGCCGTTGTTGCCGCGAAACGAAAACGAAATGTTGCTGACGCCGCCGCTGATCTTGGCCAAGGGCAGCGTCGACTTGATGAGGCGCGTGGCCTCGATAAAGCTCACCGCGTAGTCGTTGTGCTCCTCCATGCCGGTGGCGACGGTGAGGATATTGGGATCGAAAATAATGTCCTGCGGAGGGAAGCCGACTTCCCTTGTCAACAAATCATACGAGCGCGTGCAAATCTCGACGCGCCTCGCGGTGTTGTCCGCTTGGCCCTGCTCGTCGAACGCCATCACCACCACGGCGGCGCCGTAGCGGCGAATCAGCCGCGCCTGTTTGAGGAACGGCTCCTCGCCCTCCTTGAGGCTGATCGAGTTGACGATCCCCTTGCCCTGCAAGCACTTGAGACCAGCTTCGATGACGGACCATTTCGAGCTGTCAACCATGATCGGCACGCGCGAGATGTCCGGCTCGGAGGCGATCAAATTCAAAAACCGCACCATCGCCGCCTCGGAGTCGAGCATGCTCTCGTCCATGTTGACGTCGATAATTTGCGCGCCGTTCTCGACCTGCTGCCGGGCGACAGCCAGCGCCTCCTCGTACTGGTCGTTTTTGATCAGCTTCGCAAAACGCGGCGAGCCGGTGACGTTGTTTCGCTCACCGATGTTGATGAAATTTGACTCGGGTCGAACTGTCAACGCCTCCATGCCGCTGAGCCGCAGCCACGGCTCCGGCTTGGCCAAGCGGCGCGGCTCGCAGTCGACGACCGACTCGGCGATGCGGCGGATGTGATCCGGCGTCGTGCCGCAGCAACCGCCGACGATGTTGAGCCAGCCGTTGGCCGCCCACTCGCGCAACTGCGGCGCGAACGACTCGGGCGTTTCGGGAAAACCGGTCGGCAACAGCGGGTTCGGCATGCCGGCGTTCGGGTGCGCGCTGACGTTGACCTGTGCGAGGCGCGAAAGTTCGTCGATGTGCGATCGCATCTCCTGCGGGCCAAGCGCGCAGTTGATCCCGACGCTGAGCAGGTCGATGTTGGCGACGGAGTTCCAGTACGCCTCGACCGTTTGGCCGGAGAGCGTGCGGCCGCTTTGGTCGGTGATGGTGAACGACAACATCACCGGCAGCCGTCGGCCCAGCGAGTCGAACAGCGACTCGAGCGCGAACAACGCCGCCCGCGAGTTGAGCGAGTCGAACACCGTCTCGACCAGCAACACGTCCACCCCACCCTCGACCAAACCCTTCGCCTGCTCGACGTACGCCTCGACCAACTGATCGTACGTCACGGCGCGAAAAGCCGGGTCGTTGACGTCGGGAGAAATTGAGGCCGTGCGATTCGTCGGGCCAATCGCTCCGGCGACGAAACATTGCCGACCGGGAGACGCCGTCATCACGTCATCGGCGACAGCGCGGGCGAGCTTCGCGTTGGCCACGTTCAGTTCGTAGGCGAGCGACTCCATCGCATAATCGGCCAAGGCGATGCGGGTGGAGTTGAAGGTGTTTGTCTCGATGATGTCGGCCCCGGCCTCGAGATAGGCCCGGTGGATGGAGGCAATCACCTCCGGCTGGGTGATGCCGAGCAGGTCGTTGTGGCCCTTGAGATCGCGCTCCCAGTCAGCGAAACGTTCGCCCCGGAAATCGGCCTCATCGAGCGTGCGCTGCTGAATCATCGTGCCCATCGCGCCATCGAGAATCACGATGCGCTTGGCCAAGAGATCGCTCAGGGCTTGAGACCTGTCGTTGGACGGATTGATACCCATAAAGTGGTAGGCTACCGACCAACCCTTGGACAGTCAACCAACATATCAACATATCAAGATATGTTGATATATGCTGTTTTGTTGNAAAAAACGCCTGCTTTGACGTTGGAAATTGAAGTTTGCGGGAATGACTTACCGAANGGCNACCTCGATGGGCATCATGCTGAGGGTGAATTCGAGGGCGTTTTCCAGCTCGTTGCTGAGCGAGTCGAGTTGCTGCTGGTAGGGATTGTTTACCATGTCTTTTAATACGCGATTGGAGATCAGGTTGGCCATTTGATCGTCGCTGTTTGCCACCAAAACGATCCACTCGGACACTTTTTGGGGAGCGCCGTCCAGCGGTTGAGGGGCCGGAGACGGCTTGAGAGCCAGAGCCAAGGCGATGCTGGCCAAGCCACCGGCGAAAACCCAGCGCCACACATTGGCCAAGCCGAATGTTGGGCGAGCTTTTTTGTCAGCCTCTGCGTGGATGACCGCCATGATCCGCCGGTGGAGAAACGGCGGGAACTCGGGCGCATCCCGCTTGGCCTCGTCGCGGAGTCGCATCTCGATGCCGGGCCAAGCGCTTGGTTGTGGTTCGTCTTTCATGGTTCGATTCGTTTGTTCAACCGGTCAGCGGGCGTCGCTCGTCGGTAATTCTTCAGCTAGTTTTCGGCGGGCGCGGTGCAGCAGCACTTTCACCGAGCCGACGCTCTTTTTCATTACGTCCGCGGTCTCGGCAAGGTTTCGGTCTTCGCCATAAAAATGCCACAAGGCGGTGAACTGGCTCCCGGTAAGCAGCGCCTTGGCACGGCTCCAGACGCCCTCGGCCTTTTCGCTGGCGATCAACTCGCTGCGCGGGGTGGTGTCGGTGACCCCGTCGGCGTGCTCCGACTCGAAAAGGCGCTTGCGGCGAAAGTGGTTGATGGCCAGCCGCGAGGCGATGGTGTAGATCCAAGTCGTGAAGGCGTATTGCGGGTTGTACTGGTGCAGCTTGCGGTAGGCGGTGACGAAGGTGGATTGCAGCAGATCCTGCGCGACATGATGATCCGATGTTTTCTGGTACAGAAACGCGAACAACCGCCCCTCGAGCCGTGCGACCAGTTGCTCGAACGACTCCATGCAGCCCTCCTTCGCGGCGATGGCCAGAGCGAGTTCCTCGGCCCGGGCTATGTCGCGCTCCGTGGTGCCTGAAGCCAGGGCACTCTCACGGCTAGATTCAGGTTGGCCCTGTGTTGGAGCCGCCATCAACGAAGCTGTGGCATACTGGATCAAGGCTAGGGAAGATCGATGTCGAACTCCTTCAACGCAGGGTCGATCAACTCGAAAAACTTGTCCACGTCGATGGCGAAATGAAGGGATACGGTCACCTCGTTGCGTGTGATCTTCAGTCCCTTGAGAATGTCTTTAATCTCCGGATTCTCATCCTGACTCAATCTGGCGAAACCGATCAGGCCGTTGACCATCGCCTCCATTTGTTCGGCGGTGTCGGCGTCGTAGGCATCGACGGCGAGGGAGAGAACCAGTTTCCCGTCCGACTCGCCCAGAACGAGGGTGGCTTGCTTGGCCATTTGGTTCACGTTCAAATCGTCGATGTATTCCTTGAGCGACTCGACATCGGCATAGGCCATGAAGAAGACGCTTTTCACTTCCTTGCTAATCGTCCCGAAGCTGGGCGGCACTTGTTTCGCCGCACCTTTGCCGTTGACGAGGTCGATGGCTTTGGCGGCCAGTTCGCGGCTGGGAGCCAGCACCGCGATGGTGTCGTTTACAAAACTGACGTAACCGCGCTCGCCGTCGTCCCGGTCGCCGGCACCGTGAATCTCGTGTTTGCCGTGCTCGGTTTTGCGGTAATGATCATCGAGCTTCATGAACGCCAGCAGCTTGGCGTTGTCCGCCTTGTGCCTCACGACGAGGATGCCGTTGTCCTCCTCGCCGTTGCCGGACATCGTGGCGCTTTGAATGGCGGTCAACGGGTCGAACCCGATGATCTCGATCAGCGCCTCGAGCTTCTCGCCTTCTTCCTCACGCACTATTTTGAGAAGGGTGGTGCCGGTTTTCGAGGCCCGGAAGGCGTCCAAATCCAGATGCACCACGAACTTGGCGTCCTTGGAGATATTTGCCTTGTCGACTTTTACCGCTTGGCCGGCGGTCAATGCCAAGGCCAAGCCCAACANTGTAAATAGAGTCTTTTTCATCGTTCCAGTTTTAATTGACGCCGCTTTGACGCTTCATTAATTGGCTATACACGCTGCTGATTCCGAAGGTTACGGCCGCTGCAAAAAAAGCCGCCACTACTCGCGCATGATGGTGATAAAGCCGGCCTCCTGGGTGGGCGCAATGTAGAGGCTCACCGTGTTGCCGTTGCCGCCGATGGTGGTCTTGTTGAGCGAACCGCTCGGCGTGAGGGAGAACTTGGCATTCGCCGACTCGCCGCCGCTCACCGTGCCGCGAACCTGCACCGAGTAGTCCATCCCGGAGAGCGTCTTGAACTCCAGCTTCACCCGCTCGCCCGCCCCGGCCACGACGAGTTCCGTCGCCACCGAGTAGCCGAGATTCGGGAACTCGACGCTCACGGCGTCACTCCCGTTGTAAGTCGCCTTGTACGACTTGAGCGAACTGCGCGCCGGGCTCTTCACCACCTTGCCGTTCGCCTCGAACTGCGACCCGTGCGCCGGGCAGCGCAGCCCGACCCCCTTCTTGAATGCGTTCACCGCAACACCCCTGTGCGTGCACTTGGCCGACACGGCGTAAAACTGGTTACCCGGCATGCGTGTCACCACGATTTGGCTGCTCGCGGACGGGATGCCCGGGACGTACAGCCGCACCGAGCCGTACGATTTCTTGAGCTGCGAAAAGTCGTCGAAGCTCATCCGGAACACCGCCGTCTCCCCGGCCTGCACCCCGGACACAAACCACCGCCCGGATCCCACTCCGCAAGCGCCGCCACACACCGAGGCGAAAGCCAAGGTACGCAGGGCGCCGCGCCGATTCATTTGTTTTTCCAAAGATGTCATGACTCCAAAAAGTTGGCTAACTCTGCGCGAAACCAAGCCAGAGGAAAACTAAAAATTGCCCTTGGCCAAGCGGACGGTTTTGGCGTGACATCCGAGCCGGATTGAGGCTTGCTCCCGCAGGTGCTTGGCCCAGCCAAGGCCGCAGCCTTTCCATGGCCAACGACCCCGACCAAATCGCCCGCATCGAGGCGCACTTGAGTGAAAACCTGTCCCCCGCCCGCTTTAAGCACATATTGGGCGTGCGGGAAACGGCGGTGGCATTGGCCAAGCGGCACGGCATCGACCCCGCCCGGGCCGAGTTGGCCGCCCTGCTTCACGACTGCGCCAAGGAGCGCCCCGACGACGAACTGCTCGCCTTGGCCAAGCGGCACGGGCTGGAGGCGGACGAGTACGAGCAACGCACACCCGATCTGCTGCACGGCAAAGTGGCGCCGTTTGTCGCCGAGGAGCAGTTCAGCGTGAGCGATGAAGCCGTGTTCGACGCCATGCGCTGCCATTCCACCGGCGTGGCGGAGATGGGGCCGCTAGACTATGTCCTGTTTGTCGCCGATTTCTGCGAACCAAACCGCCCCTACACGGCGGCGGAGGAGGTGCGCGAATTGGCCGAACGCGACCTCGAGGCGGCCGTGCTCGAGGTGATGCAGTTCAAGCTCCGCAAAACCTTGCTCAAGAAACAGCCGGTGCACCCCGACTCGTTTCACGCCTACAACGCCCTGCTCAACAAACGAACCCACGATGGCAACAGTTGAACCGATGAAGGGTGAGAGGATGGTTGATTTTTTGGGGAGCGCACGCGCCCCCGCGTGCCGCCTTGGGCGCCCCGCCCAAGACTCAAGCCGTATGTTGCCGCCGGATGATCCCGGCGAGGCGCCGGAATCGACACGCGGGGCGCGTGTGCTCCCCGGCCCGTTCCCCCTACTCTCATGAAACTCTGTGATCTTAACCCCGGGCCCGGTATCGGTGCCAGTGCGTGGCATTTGGAAATGGACGGCCACGGCCTGCTGATGGATGCCGGCACTCACCCCAAACTCGAAGGCTCGCCGGCGTTGCCGCTGTACGACAAGATTCGCGAACGCCCCGTGGACACCGTCGCCTTCACGCATTGCCACCACGACCACGTCGGCTCACTGCCGGTGGCGCTGCGGCTCTTCCCCAAGGCGCACGTGATGATGACCGAGCTGAGTTACTTCATCATCGAGCGAGTGCTGCACAACTCGGTCAACGTGATGAAACGACAGGCCGACGAAAAGGGCATCGCCGAGTACCCGCTCTACACCCACCGCGAGGTGGACGAACTCGCGCCGGTGTTCCAAGGCTACCGCTACAACCGGGAGATCGAGTGGGGCGCGTTCGATAAAGCGGCCCGGGGCCAAGCCTCGCCGACGCTTGAGTTTCACGATGCCGGCCACGCGCTTGGCTCGGCCGGCATCATGGTGCGAGGCAAACGGGAGACCCTCTTTTATACCGGCGACGTCTGTCTGCACGACCAGACGATTCTCAAGGCAGCGCGGTTCGGCGACGTGCAGGCCGACGTGATGATCATGGAGACCACCCGCGGCACCCGCGAAACGCCCGCCGACTACTCACGCGCCGGCGAGATCGGGAAACTCGTGATCGCCATCGAGGCCACGTTCGAGCGCGGCGGCAGCGTACTGATCCCCACCTTCGCGCTGGGCCGGACGCAAGAGATGCTGGCCCTCCTCGCCCTGCTCATGAAAGAGGGGCGGTTGAAAAAACAAACCGTTTTCATCGGCGGACTGGGCCGGGTGTTCACCGAGATTTACGATCTGCAGTCCCACCGCGCCAACCGGCAGCACACCAATCTTCAATTGAACCAAGCGCTGGATCTGCAAGTGCTGGATCGTGATCACGCCGCCAAAATCAAGCTCAACAAGGGGCGCCTGTTCGTGATGACCGCCGGCATGCTCACCGAGAACACCACCGCTTACGACTTGGCCAAGCGCATGGTCGAAGACCCGAAGCACGGCATCTTCTTCGTCGGCTACGCCGATCCCGCGACGCCCGGCGGACGGCTCAAGGCGGCGGCAAACGGGGAGACGTTTCGTTACAGCGACAGCGCGGGCGACTTGGCCAAGCGCTGCGAGGTGCGCGACTTCGACCTCACCGCGCACGCCAACCGCGAGGCGCTGCTGGAACTGGTCGGCCAGGTGGGCCCGCACACGCTCATCCTCGGCCACGGCGACCCCGAGGCGCGCGCTTGGTTTGCGGAGCAGGTGCAAAGTCGCTGGCCAAAAACAAAAATCCTCCAGCCGCAACCGGGCGAGACCGTCGAAGTTTGAGCCAAAAAAAACGGCGGTGAAGAGTCGCTTGCATGTCTCTTCACCGCCTGGAGAAACGCAGCTTGAGCTAAGCTTTCAGTTCCCCCTCTGTCTTGGAGTGGCGAATCCCGGTCTTGGTTTGCTGGTCGCAGCACCGGCAGTCAATTGCTGACCGCCGAGCTGATTCCAGCCAAAAGAAACCCTTGGCCAAGCGCACCCGCGCTTGGCCAAGGGCATAAATCCCTTACGAGCTGTAACCCGACTCGCCGTGGCTGTTCAAGTCGAGGCCCTGATCCTCCTCGTCCTCATCCACCCGGCAACCGCCAGTCAGCAAACCGGCCACCTTGAACGCCGCAAAGGTCACCACGCCGCTCCAGACGATCGTGACGATGACACTCTTGAATTGCACCCAAAGTTGGGAGCCGATCTTGAACCCCTCGGTGCTGCCCTCCCAAAAGAAGCAGCCGGTCAACAGAGCGCCGACGATCCCGCCGATGCCGTGCACGCCGAACACGTCCAAACTGTCGTCGTACCCAAGGGCTTTCTTGAGCGAGGTCGCGCAGAAATAGCAAACCACACCGGATGCAAGACCGATCACCAGCGCGCCAATTGGCCCGACGCTGCCGGAGGCTGGCGTGATCGCAACCAAGCCCGCGACCGCACCGGTGGCAATGCCCACGGCGGTCGGCTTGCCGGTTTTCAACCACTCCACGACCATCCAAGTGAAAGCCGCCGTGGCGGCGGCAACTTGCGTCACCAACATCGCCATACCGGCGGTGCCATCGGCGGCAAGCTCACTGCCCGCGTTGAACCCAAACCAGCCGACCCAAAGCATACTCGCACCTATCAACACCAGCGGCACACTGTGCGGTACCATCGGCGTGGTGCCGTAGCCCTTGCGTTTGCCCAGCAGGATGCAGGTCACCAACCCGGCAACACCGGCGTTAATGTGAACCACCGTGCCACCGGCAAAGTCGATCGCTCCCCATTTGGAGATCAATCCGCCGCCCCAAACCATGTGCCAGATCGGAAGATACGAGAACGTGAACCAAAGCGTGCAGAAGATCAGCACCGAGCTGAATTTCATCCGCTCAGCAAACGCCCCAACAATCAGCGCCGGAGTGATGATGGCGAACGTCATTTGAAACGTGAAAAAGACCGACTCCGGAATGGTGTCACCCCCGCCAATCGTATCCACGCCGACCCCCTTCAAAAACACCTTGCTGAAATCCCCGATGAACGCGTTGCCCTCGCCGTATGCCAAGCTGTAGCCGTAAACAAGCCACAGGATGCTCATCAGGCAGGTAATGGCAAAACACTGCACCAGAATGGAGAGTATGTTCTTGGCTCGAAC
>JGI26061J44794_1000657_pt1 | contig 15144 bp, 10 predicted proteins | sample MarorgKNORR_S2LV_5_FD_44794 | JGI IMG/M metagenome (IMG submission 44794) | reverse complement strand
AATTTACGCCCACTCAAGAATCTCTGGCCGATCTGAATGGGGATGGAGGTGTGAACGTTTTAGATATTGTTCAACTTGTTAATTTAATTCTTCAATAGAGATTTTGAATAATCTAATAATCACAGCTATAGGTTCGGATAGACCGGGAATTGTGTCTGAGTTAAGTGGTATTATTACCACACACGGTGGTAATGTAGAAGAAAGCCGTATGTCTCGTTTGGGCTCAGACTTCGCCATAATTATGCTGGTATCAGTTTCCACCGATTGGGAAGAATCTCTTGGGGTAGCTCTCCAATCAATTAATGATCTCACTATTTCCACCAAACATACCCAAATCCAGGAAATTGGTGACAATAAAAAATATCAGATTAACCTGAATGGCGCTGACAATGAAGGGATTGTAAAGGTGTTGTCGAAATACCTGGCTGAAAAATCAATAAATATTCTTGAAATGGAAACACATATTACCCAAGCACCCATCAGCGGTACCCCCCTCTTTAATTTAAACGCCTCCGTTTCAATTCCCAATGATATAGAAGAAAAGGTAATTCAATCCGATTTATCTCAAATTGCCCAAAAACTTGGGGTGGAGATTCATTTAGGTAATTGATGTTGAACAAGCTGCCCGGCTTGGTGACCACCTGTTGTTGAACTACTTATCCTTAAAGCGGGAAAATGGACTGGAATGCTTCTGGCATTGCTGCCTGGGTCGGTTATCTTTGAGGAAAATTTCCTTCATTTTGGGGCAGAATCGGGTGGCTTTTTCATAGGTCTCTTTGCAAATTTCAACTTCCACAACTCCCTGTGGTCTGGACCAATCTGCCTTTTCGTTCAGTAAAACTGTTTCTCCCCGAGATTGAAATTCTCCGCCATCATATATATTTCGAATAGTATTTGCAAAAATAGGGAGAGCTGCGGAAGAGCCGAACTGTTTTTCACCCAGGGATACTGCAGGGTCATCCATTCCCACCCAAACTCCAATAGCTATTTGGGGAGTAAACCCAACAAACCAGGCATCAGCCTTACTGTTGGTAGTACCGGTTTTACCTGCTGCTGGAGCACGAAATTTATATTTCCATCGTAATGCGCCACCAGTTCCTGCATCCACAACTGATTTCATCATATCCCGGAGAATATAAATGGTGGCTTCATCTTGCACTTCCCTGCTTTCAGGAATAAATTCCTTAATAATTCTACCATGGCGATCTTCTATTCGGGTTATAGCCATAGGTTGGGAATAAATTCCGTTATTAGCAATGGTGGCATAGGCAGCGGTAATTTCAAGGGGATATACTTCGGATACTCCCAAGGCAATAGCATCCACCGCTCGAATGTAGGTAGTCATTCCAAAATCTTTTGCATTTTGTACAATATCCCCTGGTTGAACTAATTCTTGAACTACCCGAACAGAAATCAGATTCAATGACCGGCGCAGCCCTTCTCGAAGGGTGGTTAGTAATCCAGTTGAACCATCATGATTCTGAGGGTTCCATTGAGTGGTATCATTAATAAAAACGATAAGGGGTTGGTTTAATAATTCAGTGGCGGCAGTATGGCCCTGTTCTAAGGCAGTAAGATAAATTAGGGGTTTAAACACAGAGCCAGGCTGACGTTTGGCTTGCGTTGAGCGATTAAAATGATCTCGATAAATATCCTCCTGTCTTCCCCCTACCATTCCTAAAATATGTCCCTGGGTTGGATCTATTACAATGCTGGCACCCTGCACCAATAATTGGCTTCTCAATATAACGGGGATTGTATCGTTTGACTCTAAAATAAATCGTACACTATCCAGATCGAATTGGGTAAATCCGATGGCAGCTTCCAGTTTTGATGGGTCTTGAAGAAATTCTTTATTAAGGACAGTTTGATTTTTCTTCATCCCTGCATTGAAAGCATCTTCCAAAGCCAATTGAATTCGGCTGTCTAAAGTTGTGTGAACCACAAGACCATCCTTATATAGATTAATATCTAATTCTTCGTCAATCTTTTCAAGTTGCCTTCGGATATATTCTGTGAAGTAGGGCGCTATGCCATCATCTTTTTCAAACTGCTTCACTGGTAAATCTTTCATGACAACCAATTGATATTCATCTTCCTCAATATATCCCTGTTCTTTCATGACTCTCAGAACCAGATTCCTACGGACAAGGGCTCGGTCAGGATGACGGATTGGCGAATAACGAGCTGGAGCAGGCAGCAGACCTATCAATATAGCAGACTCATCCAATTGCAGGTCTGATATGTCCTTACCAAAATACTGATTAGATGCAGCTTGAACGCCATAGGTGCCGTGCCCGAAATAGACAGAATTCAGATAAAGCTCCATGATTTGTGTTTTGGTGAATGTCTGTTCGATATTGATGGAGGTGATAAGCTCTTTTAGCTTTCGTCTATATGTTTTTTCGAAGCCAATGGTATTGTACATATTTCGAGCGAGCTGTTGCGTGATGGTGCTGGCACCCTGCCTTCGACTGAATGTCATCATATTTACAATAACTGCCCGGGCGAGGGATTGAAAACTCACACCGGAATGCTCAAAAAAGTTTCGGTCTTCCATGGCCAGAAGAGCATGTCTGAGACTCCTTGGAATTTGGCTGATATTCACAACATCCCGTTTATGGATGTACAGCTCCTTGATTACTTTTCCATCAGCGGATAATATTTTTGAAACCTGTTCGGGATTAAAACGCTGGAGTTCTGCAATAGAGGGAAGGTCTCGGGATAAAATAAAGAGATAAATAATGCCCCCTATAAAACAGGCGAGTAAAAAAAGAAAGGTGTTTAAAAACACCTTCCACCAAGACGCAGCTTGAAATTTCTGATTACCGGAATTGTGTTCGGGCATCTATTCTTAGTTACTGGGTTTTGTCATTGATACCGGATCGAGTATTTCATTTAATTTATCTTTATCAAGCACATTTTCTTCAATGGCAATTTCTCTTACTGTTTTGCCACTATTATAGGCTTTATAGGCAATGTCAGCAGCTTTATCATAGCCGATAACCGGTGCCAATGATGTACACATTGCCAGGCTTCCTTCTATATAACTAGCGCATTTTTCGTGGTCAGCTTTGAGGTCTGTAATGAGTTTTTCTGTGAAAACTTTTGTGCAGTTGGCAAGTATGGTTATAGAATTCGTTAGATTATGTGCNATGAGAGGCAGCATGAGATTTAGTTCAAAGACTCCTCCTTGTCCACCAATAGTAATGGCCAGGTCATTTCCTATGACTTGGGCNCAGGNTTGAATCATAGCTTCGCAAATAACCGGATTGGTTTTTCCCGGCATGATGGANGATCCTGGCTGTACTGCTGGCAAGATTAGTTCACCCAAACCTGCTCTTGGTCCAGAACCTAGCCAGCGAATATCATTGGCTATTTTCGAAAGAGAAACGGCAATGGTTTTTAAAGCGCCAGATGTTTCTACAGCAGCATCCTGTGCTCCCTGCGCTTCAAAATGATTGTTTGCCTCACTAAATGCAATGCCTGTGAAGTGACTGATATCCTTTGCCATGAGAGACCCAAACTGTGCTTTTGTGTTAATACCCGTTCCAACGGCAGTCCCTCCCAAGGCAAGCTCTGATAGAAATCCCTGGGCATTTTGAATACGCTTAATTCCATTTTTCACCATCTGAGCATAACCTGAAAATTCTTGTCCCAATGTTATTGGGGTGGCATCCTGGAGGTGTGTTCGTCCTATTTTTACAATATCTGAAAATGAGGTTGCCTTTTTATCTAGTTCATCTGCTAAATTCTGAAGAGCTGGAATTAATTCTTCCTTCAGCATTGTGTTGGCAGCGATATGGATAGCTGTGGGTAACACATCATTACTGGATTGCCCCAAGTTCACATGATCATTGGGATGGACAGGCTTCTTGGATCCAATTTTACCACCCATAATTTCACTGGCTCGATTGGATAAAATTTCATTGCAGTTCATATTACTGGATGTACCTGAGCCAGTCTGATAAATATCAACGGGGAATTGGTTGTCAAATTTTCCCTCAATAATTTCATCTGCAGCCTGGACGATTGCATTTTTACGATCATTATCTAACAGTCCAAGTTCATGATTTACTATGGCTGCTGAGCGTTTAATTTTGCCCAAAGCCTGGATCATTGATTTAGAAATTGTTATACCGCTTATGGGGAAATTTTCCACAGCCCGTTGAGTTTGGGCGCCATAATAGGCATCATCCGGCACATGCATATCACCCATTGAATCTTTTTCTTTTCTCATTGAATTATGGGTAATTTAAATTAATAGTTAGCCGCCTTCTCTTTGGGTTTGATCTCTTAATGGGGTAGGCGGGAGATTCACAATATCATCAAAAAAGTAATTTCCTAAATGGTTAATAATATCCTGCATAGCGATTACACCAATTGGTTTTTCATTTTCATCTACGATGGGTATATGCCGATAACCACCGGAAATCATTTTATTCAATGCAAAGGCAATGGGGTCTTCCCTGTAAAGAGTATCAGGAGACTTTGTCATAAAATCTACTATCCGTGTTTCTTCCAGATTGTGGCGATTACCAACAATATTTTGTACAATATCCCGTTCTGTAAATATACCGGATATTTTATTGTCATTTTCTAAAAGGACACAACCAATGTGAAATCTTTGCAAGTTATCAATAACTTCCCGTAATGATGCCTGTTCATTGAGAACAATAAACTTTTCTTGGGTGAGTGAAGATAAGGAGTCATTTGGAGATATACCCTTGCCTAATAAGACATCAGACTTCCCCTGATTTTCATACATTTCTTTTAATTCGTCATCATTAATATCATACATTTAAGTTCTCCTTTTAGTCCACAATCCAGGAACTGGTTCCGAAAAATAATTTTTCCAAATCTCCGGGTCCTTTTGATTTTATAGCTTCCTGAATTTGATTGGTCATCATATCATCATAGGTTGGTTTTGATTCTTGGTAAAGAATACCAAGTGGAACTGGTAAATCAGGATTATAAGTGATTTCACTAAGCAGCATGGCTAAGTTTTTATCTTCTTTGTCATGCTTTAATATATCATCAGCGCTATAATTTTTACCAAGTTTTACTATTTTAAAATTTGATCCTTCCAAGACTAAGCCTTTATCATTTTCAGCTCCAAATATCATGGGCTTACCTTGTTCTAAAACCAACTGAGTTTCAGCTTTAGTTCCTTTTTCAGTTAATTCAGAAAATGCCCCATCATTGAAAATGTTGCAATTTTGGTATATTTCAACAAATGATGTTCCTTTGTGATTGTTTGCTTCCTCAAGGATTATGCTCATATGTTTTTGTTCTCTATCAATAGTACGGGCAATAAAGGTTCCACTGGCACCCAGTGCCAATTGTGGAGGATTGAAGGGATGGTCCAATGATCCCATGGGGGTGGATTTTGTAACCTTTCCCAATTCGGATGTTGGAGAATATTGACCTTTAGTAAGTCCATAAATTTGATTGTTAAACATAAGAATGTTCATATCAATATTTCTTCTTAAAACATGGATGAAATGGTTTCCTCCGATGCTCATTGAATCGCCATCACCAGTTACCACCCAAACAGAGAGATCGGGATTTGCTAATTTTGCTCCAGTTGCCAATGCAGGTGCACGGCCATGAATAGTATGAAATCCGTAGGTATCCATATAATAAGGAAACCGACTGGAACATCCAATTCCGGATACTATCAAAAAATTCTCCTTTGGAATGCCCAGGGTGGGAAATAATTTTTGTACCACTGATAAGATTGCATAATCACCACAACCCGGACACCAACGAACATCCTGATCNGAAACAAAATCCTGACGNGTTAAAGTTTGAGTATTTGTCGCTTCCATGCTTATGCTCCCTTTACTAATTCTGTAATTTTATTAAAAACTTCCGTTTGGGTAAATGGTTTGCCCTGTACTTTATTCAGACCAATTGCATCCACTAAAAATTTTGCTCTGATTATGGAGGCCAATTGCCCCAGATTTAATTCAGCAATCATCACTTTTTGAAATTTAACCAATATTTCTCCCAAATTTCTAGGTAATGGATTTAAATACCGTAAATGTAAATGAGAAACAGCCATGCCTTCATTTTGGGCAGTTTCAACGGCTGAACGTAAAGCGCCATGAGTACCGCCCCAGCCGATAACTAACAGATCGCCGCTTTCTTTTCCAAATGGTTTTGCCGGAGCAAGATCCCTGGCAATAATATCCACTTTCTCTTGTCTTAACTCTACCATTTTCTGATGGTTTTCCGGATCATAACTCACATGACCAGTTTCTTCCCATTTCTCTAAACCGCCTATGCGGTGTTCCATACCAGGGGTTCCAGGCAATGCCCAGGGGCGCGCTAAATCAGGATTGCCATGATTAAACGGTGCAAATCCCTCTTTCTTTTTTAGGATACGAGTTTCCATTTCAGGTAAGGTGTTTACATCAGGAATTTTCCAGGGTTCAGAACCATTGGCGATATAACCATCTGATAGCAGGATCACCGGGATCATATATTTTAATGCAATCCGGCATGCTTCATAGGCCATCATAAAACAATCCGCAGGAGTTGCTGGAGCCAAAACCACCATTGGCGCTTCACCGTTTCTTCCATACATTGCCTGGTTTAAATCAGATTGCTCTGTTTTAGTCGGCAAGCCAGTAGATGGACCGCCACGCTGTACATTCACTAAAACCAGGGGAAGTTCCGTAATGACGGCTAATCCCAATGCTTCAGATTTAAGAGCAACTCCAGGACCGCTGGTAGCAGTGATGGCTAAATCACCAGCAAAGCAGCACCAATGGCACTTACCACACCAGCAATTTCATCCTCAGCTTGAAAAGTTTTTACTCCAAAATTTTTATATTGAGCCAAATAATGAAGAATATCGCTGGCAGGAGTTATGGGGTAACCACCATAATAGAGATCTAATCCAGACCGCTGCGCTGCTGTTAATAACCCGAAAGCCAGAGCATTATTACCCATGATGTTACGGTACTTTCCTTTTTCAAATTTAGCTTTATTAACGATAAGTGGTTTTAATTACTTCCAATGTCTCACCGTAATAATAACCCGCATTTAACGCTTTAATATTGGCTTCAACAATATCTGGAGTTTTGGCAAATTTCTTCTGAATAAAATTAACGGATGAGTCCAAACTCCGTCCATATAACCAATAGAGAAGTCCTAATGCAAACATATTTGTAGATCTGGCCTTGAGTTTGGATGACAATTCTATTTTTTCCAAAACTGTTGCAACCAATTTAGTCATATCAACTTTTATAGCTTGATATCCATCCAATAATGAACCGTCAAGGGGACTCTCCTCATAGCCGGCTAATTTTATATTTTTAGGAGTGAAGTTGGCGGTATTGATAATAAGCATACCATTATCTTTAAGATCGCCCAGGTGCACCTTTAGCCCAGCAGGGTTCATTGCTACCAATACATCCAGATCATCTCCGGGAGTATGTATATCTTTATTACTAAATTGTAGTTGGAAGGAGCTCACTCCTGCCAGGCTGCCCTTGGGAGCCCTTATTTCTGCCGGGAAATCGGGCAGTGTTGCCAGGTCATTTCCAAAAATTGCTGTATTGTCTGAAAATTGACTTCCTGTAAGCTGCATTCCGTCCCCTGAATCACCAGCAAAACGGATAGTAGCTTGATCCACTTCAGATATTTTTTTCTTTACCGTACTCATAATTACTGATTAATTAATTTTTAATTTGAAGATTTAAGTTATAAAACACCAGGCAAATTTACCCTATTGTTGAAATACGTTACAAAAAATATTAATATAATTGACATAAAAAAAACGAGGCAAAATGCCTCGTTTTTTAACTCAATTTTAAAATAAATATTATTTCATCAAAACCATTTTTCTGGTTATAATTTGATTGGAACTTTCCAGTTTATATAGATACATTCCAGAAGGAACTTGAGTACCATATTGATTTTTCCCATCCCAATTCATTTGATATGATCCTGCAGAATAAAAGGAATTATCAATCAAAGATGAAACCAATCGGCCTTGAATATCATAAATATTTAAGCTAACCAGTTCATCTTTTTCTACTGTGAATTTAATCTCCGTAGATGGATTAAATGGATTGGGAAAGTTCTGGCTGAGTTCAAATGTGTCAGGCAAAGGGGCAATTATTAAATCGGTACCCATTGCATCACCAAGAACATTGGCAACAATAATGGAAGTGATCTCAAACCCAGCAGAAGCAGTAAATAATTGCATCTGTTCTCCTGTAAGTGTTTCTCCAGCCAATCCATAGGCAATAATTACATATTCATCCTGAATCTTATTGGTTTCTACAGTCAAGGGAATAGTCGTATTTAACTCAATCCCATCAGCTTTTACCGTCATTTGGTATCCGGCAATATTTCCATTGGCTGAAATTGATACGGATTTTGTAGTTTTATAAATGACAGCGTCTGTTCCAATATTTTCATTCATATCAATTGTTCTGCTTCCTAAAACTAAATTCATTATAGTAATCACATCCAAAATATTGATAATACCGTCATCATTTAAATCTGCGGTTTCAAGATTTGGATCTATAATACCCAGAATCATATTGATCATATTAATAACATCTAAAATATTGATGGTGTTATCACAGTTCAAATCACCGGTTAAGCAGCCCAGCTCTCCCGGCGCATTGGCACAGGCTGTATTTGAGGGGCTTGACTGCCCTTCTTCATAGACAGCCGTAATATGATAGCAGTATTCATTACCTTCACTGATATTACTGTCACTATATCCAAGTTCATCTGTAAAGGCTAAATAAGATCCCTCACGATATACAAAATATCCATCCACATCCCTTGCGTTTTGTAGAATAATAGTAGCATCTGAAAAATCAGCATTTATACGGCTGGGATACATTTGACCAACTTTATTTGAGGTATTATCTCCTCGTCCATCATCGCAATCATCTATAGGTTCATCACAATTATCAGGTCCGCATGCTGTTGGATATAACAAACCATCAACACATGTTGTGACTTGTAAACACATTAATTCAGGATCACAATCATCTCCATTATCACCACAGTCACCACCGTCATTATCATAACAAGTGAGATCACATCCATAGGCTTGGTCTTCACAGTCTGCATATCCGTCACTGACCCAGCTTTCAGGACAACAGTCCCCGTCCCCAGAACAATCATCAATATAACCAGGGCCACAGGATGTATCAGGGCAATCATCAAGAGAGGCTTCACATATACCATTGGGACAGGTAACTAAGCCTTGATCTTCACAAGTAAGTACATCGCCGCAATCACCACCATCATTATTAAATTCATCACAATTAAAATAAACGCCCCAGGTGCCATCATCGCACAGTCCATCACCAAGCCAGGCTTCATACCAGTCATCAATGCACTGGCCAATACAATCTGCAAACTGGCCATCAGGGCAGGTAAATGGTTCATCCCAGCTAAGGTCAATTGAGTTTTCACCTGTTTCTGCAATCAGGTTCAGGGGCTCATGCAGGCTTTCATCGATAGGCAGTCCAATGGTGAATGTGAAGGAGAAAGGTTCGCTTTCAATACAGTTTTCTTCACAATTCATTTCCGTTGCTAAGGCTGTAAATGTGACTTCTGAACCCATATTAGCTTCTTCAGTAGCCACTACAGTAAATTCAACTGGAACACTTTGTTCTGCACCAATTCCATAAAGCCAAAAAAATTCGCCATCATCTGGTATTTGAGCATCTGGGCTGCTTTCTGTCAAACCAACACCTGGATACATCATATGATCAGCAGACCCTTCATTATTAAATAGAAGTGTTAAATATATCATTTCACCCGCATCCCAGACACCATCGCCCCCAGCATCCGCAAATGAGGGGTTAGACACAGTAAACAAGGGTGCATGAATAGTTACATTAAAATTACCGTCCCACTGGTCTTCATCACTTGAAAAAAGAATATCAAACCCCGCACTATGTCCATCAGGCACATTATGTGCAATAGTAAATATGATATCCCCAGAACTGGAGGATCCACCTGCAGAAATGTCACCAAATTCAACACTGTTATTTCCCAAACTGATATAGGGATCATCAATAGATACAACACCTGATACATTATGGGCATCATCCACTCCCACATTATTTGCCTGCAATGAGAGTGATATGGTTTCATCAAACTCTGCCATGCCATTACTATTCCATCCTTCATTTACAATTTCATAAGAATCAAGGGTAATATAGGGTCCATCCGGCGTGATAACAGAAATAGTTGCTTCATAAGGGTAGGCGTTAAAGGCTGTCACCACCAAGTCATAATCTCCGGGGAGTAATTCTATATCACTTAAGTCTAAAGACGCGCTGCCATTTTCAGAGTATGCAAACGCTAAGAGCTCTCCATTCAAAGATAAAGCCAACAAGGCATTATCAACACCTGTTGTGACACTGAGTTCAGCCTGACCAACAACGATAGCACCATCATGGCTTACATTCAAAACAGTTGGCTGATCGGTACGAATTTCAAGTGAAGGGTCGCCAAAAAGCGTCCAGTAATTGGTTTCATTCACACCACTGGCACCCTGAGCATCGTTCATATACATACAGCCATTGGTTGTAATTCCTCCAATAGACCGGGTAATTTGATTCTCATAACTTTCAGTGAGGATTAAATTCATACCATATTGCCCATGCATGGGAGGTTCCCATGATTGGCTGATGGTGGAACCATAATGTGCAATAGCGCCTGTAGGCTCTCCATTATTGGTTGCCCGGAGCCAAGCTTCAGCGAAACATTCATTGGTAGAATTAAATTCACCCACATTACAGCCTACGGTGATTACAAAAGGCAGTAAGTTATCATTAGTGAGTGAATTTACATTGGAAGTATTGAGAGGTGCACCATTACCCCAACTGGATATGGATCCATGTCCGGTATAATTAATAAGGCTGACACCATTATTAATGGCGTTAATTCCCTGGGAAAGGGTACCACCACTGCCATCATAAATATCTTCATAGTTATCATAGGTAAATCCTGATAAAACAGTATCCCACATGAAATCATTAAATTCGTCATCGGTATAGCCGCCAAAACCGGGACCCTGATTAGAGGCAATACCCAGAGCACTATCATACCAGTCCGCGCCTGATTGGGGAGATTGTTCATATTCTATTGACCGTTCTACCTGTGTTGCAATGTGAGCGGGTGTACTGCCTGAAAAACGGCCTACAATGACTTCTGCGTAGGAATCATTGCCTTCGATAAATCCGTAGGATGGATCAGAAGCACTTCCACTGATACTCGGCGATGGAATCTGAGCCGCATCTCCTACAAGTAGAAGAAAGGTCAGCCCATTTTCATAATAATAGTTATCTACATAATTTTCAATTGCACTGGAATTTGAACCAATATCAGATACATTCACCATTTCTGTGGCCACGCCTTTTTTATTTTTCCAGTCCACCAATGGCTGCATTTCTTCCATAAAACCACTATAACTAATCACCAGCATATTTCCCCGGTCCTCCAGATAGTCAAAACGGGTATCATCCCTAAAATTCAGGAAATGACTCTCATAAATATTTTTATATTCACGGGCGATCAATTGTTTACCAGCTTTTCTGCTGAGCATATTTCCACCGCCATCACCAGAAGAAGAAACTTTTACAGTAATTTTAGAATATACTCGTAATACTTTTTGGATTGGATTATATTGAATGGGGTGAAAATCTACCGCCTGACCGCGTAAACTTCGCAGAATATATGGATTTTGCAGCTCAGCAAGAGTGGATGGAAAAAATGAATCCTGGCTATATTCTGCACCAAATTCATAGGAAATATCATCTGGATTTACTAAACGGGATATATTTCCTTTTGAAGGTGCGATGGAAATATTATCATAATCGGTAAATTTGGAAGATAGAATTTCAATACCCATTTCTGCATTATCTGGGATAATTATGGATCTTGAAATTTTATGTAAATCCGGTGCGCCCTTCTTGAGGAATGAAGCGCCATTTTCAAGTCTTGCCAAGTGCATTATTCCCTCAGGAGTACTTACCGGTACTAGATTAAAATTTTCGGTATTGAATTCAATTAAAGTTGTTTGTATATCCGAAGATATAACTTGGGCATAATCTGCTTTTCTACCTGCAAACAAGCCTGTAATCAACAATCCAACCAATACTATTATCTTCATTTCATTTCCTATTTTTTGTAAATAAAAATATTTCTAATTATATATAGGTAAAATTACAGCTTTCTGATGAGGCTTACAATGGTCACAGGTCACATTTTACATACTGTTACATAGATCACAAGATTTGTGATTACACGATAAGGATAAGGAGTGAGAGACTCTTTTTTTTGTTAAATTTAGTTTCTAAAGGGTGAAAATTACAGGGATTCTGTTAAAATTGTGTTCAAACGATCTACAAACTCAGTTGGATTTTTTAACTTGGCACCTTCCAGCAAAACAGCTTGATCCAGGAGAAGTTGGCTAATATTGTCAAATGATTTACTCTTTTTCATATTCTTCAATTTTAAAATGATGGCATGAGAGGGGTTGATTTCAAGAATTGGCTTAATATCCTGCTGCCCGGGTTGGCCCATTGCCCTCATGAGTTCCTGCATTTTAGCCGTAGGATCATTTGAGTCTGCCACAATACACGAAGGTGAATTCTTTAACCGGGATGAGGCAGTTACATCTTTCACCTGTTCACCTAATACCTTTTTCATTTTTTTAAGAAGAGGTTTAATATTGGTCTCTTCTTTTTTATCTGTATCAGTTTTCAATTCGTCAGTAGCATCACTGAAATTGACGGATTTTAAGTCATGGTCTTTATATTTATTAATTGTTGGAATAACAAATTCATCGATATCCTGATCCATAATGAGGACTTCAATTTCTTTCTCAGTGTACATCTCCAAAAGGGGAGAATTTTTCAAGGCTGCTTCATTATCACCGGTTATGTAATAAATATTTTTTTGATCAGATTTCATTCTGCCACCATACTCAGCAAGAGATACATATCCATCTTCAGTTGTGGATTTAAAACGGACTAATTCCAATAGGTTATCACGATTATCGTGGTCCTGGTATAATCCTTCTTTTATTGGAATGCCAAATTTATCAATGAAGTCAGTATATTTCTTTTTATCTTCAGAATATTTTAATAGTTCAGCGAGAATTTTTTTAACGGAGTTATTTTTTATTTTTGCTAAGACTCTATTTTTTTGCAGGATTTCACGGCTCACATTTAAAGGCAAATCCTCTGAATCGATAACACCTCTTATAAAACGCAAGTATGTCGGCATGAGTTCTTTATCGTTATCAGTAATGAATACACGCTTTACATACAGTTTAACACCGGGTTGAAAGTCTGGATTAAAAAGGTCAAATGGAGCATTTTTAGGCACATAAAAAAGGGTGGTATAGTCTAAAGTTCCTTCCGCCTGCGTATGAATATAGAGTATGGGATCTTCATAATCAACAGCAATTGACTGGTAAAATTGATTGTAATCCTTTTCTTTTAGCGAACCCTTTGATTTTTTCCAAAATGCTGATCCCGCATTTATTTGTTCAGTTTTATTTTCTTTCTTTTCCTTTTTCTTAACACCTTCACCTTTAGTTGTTATTTCTTCCCAATGAAGATAAATAGGGAAGGGAATATGGTTTGAATATTTTTTAACGATATTCTGTATTTCCCAGCGATTTAGGTATTTTTCACCTTCTTCATTAAGTTGTAGAATGATATCTGTTCCAAAAGTATCTTTTTCAGCATCTTCAATTTTATATCCACTCTTTCCATCACTTGTCCATTTGAATGCAGTATTTTCACCAGCTTTTTTACTAATCACCTCTACTTTATCTGCAACCATATAGGAGGAGTAAAATCCAACACCAAATTGTCCTATTAGGTTAGAATCCTTTTTTGAATCACCCGTTTGCATTTCTACAAAATTCTTGGTACCGGATCGAGCAATGGTTCCCAAGTTGTCTTTCAGATCATCTTTATTCATTCCAATACCACTATCAGAAATGGTGAGTGTTTTATCATTTTCATTAAAATTGATGTTGATTTGCGCTGTGAATTCCAGAGATTTGAAAGTATCATCCGTTAAGGTTAGATATTTTAATCTATCCAATGCGTCTGACGAATTCGATATAAGTTCCCTGAGAAATATTTCTTTATGGGAATACAGTGAGTGAATAATTAAATGCAGTAATTGACTGACTTCAGTTTGAAAGTTATGTTTAGACATAAATTAAATCCTCCAGATTATTTTATGAGTGAATTTTAAGGGGTGGTTAAAAAGCTACAGATTATATCTGAGACTGAATCTGATCCATCTTCCAGGGAGAGTTACATCCTCCACATCTTCATATTGTATATTAAATACATTATTAATATTTAAAGTAGTTTCGATACGCCAGATCTTATAATGGATTTGAGTATCGAAAATAGTTCTGTTATCCTGGTCATTCGGCTGCTCATAGCGTATATACCAGGAACGGGAAATTCCAAATNGAAGGTGGTATTGTGTACCAAAGATAANCTGATGTTTCAAATAATGAGAAATATTTTTATAATTGTCTTTTTCACCATTANGTTCAATATCTAAATAAGCATATCCCAGTTCAAATCGATCAACAAAACTTAGTCGTTTAATTATTTCTGGATAAAGTTCCAGCTGCATATAGTGCCCAGATGTGAGAACATCAGCAATATTACCGGCTTCCCATGTTTTTGTGTTCCCGGATGTAACAGTGTACCAATCTATAACATTCTCACTGTTCTTATAAAATTGTGAAACTGTCATTCTTACGGCAGAGCCATAAATTTGAATTCCATACTCAAAAGAATCAATGGATTCACCCTTTAATTCTGAATTCCCATTATATATATAGTCATCAGCATACATTTCATAAAAGGAGGGGAGTCGAAATCCACGGTCATATTTTTGATATATATTTGCATTATTATTGATATTGTATACCAATTGATAGCCTGGTGCAGCATACCAACCAAAATCATCATAATAATTGGTACTTAGACCGAAATCTAAATTTATTTTTTTGGCTGATATAAATTCTTGATAGGTAAGAGAATAGTGATCCCGGGTAATTTCTTTTACAGTGGTATTGGAATTTGTTTCACGATTATAGGTGAAGCCGGT
>JGI26061J44794_1000655_pt1 | contig 15174 bp, 13 predicted proteins | sample MarorgKNORR_S2LV_5_FD_44794 | JGI IMG/M metagenome (IMG submission 44794) | reverse complement strand
TAAACCATCCGGCGTAACAACCATTAAAGAAAATGAGCAGTAAACAAACACTCAAAGGTCAAAATTTATCAAAACAATACGGCTCCCGCTGGGTTGTATCTGGTGTGGACCTTGAAGTAAGCCAAGGTGAGATTGTTGGTTTATTGGGTCCAAACGGCGCCGGAAAAACAACAACATTTTATATGATTACAGGCATGATTAAACCGACTAAAGGGCAGATAATTTTAGATGAACATGAAATAACTCATGATGCTATGTATTTGCGGGCACGAAAAGGAATTGGTTATCTGGCCCAGGAGGCATCTATTTTTGGTAAGCTTTCTGTGGAAAATAATTTGAAACTGGTACTGGAAATGACATCACTTTCAAAACAAGAACAACAGGAAAAAATAGATAAGTTACTTGAAGAACTATCCATCACCCACCTGCGAAAAAGTATAGGTAATACACTATCCGGAGGAGAAAGGCGCCGCGTGGAAATTTGCAGGGCGTTGTCTATGGATCCAAATTTTATTTTGTTAGATGAACCATTTGCCGGTGTGGACCCCATTGCTGTGGAAGATATTCAGCAAATTGTTCGCTCATTGAAAGATCGCAATATCGGTGTATTGATTACGGACCATAACGTTCGTGAAACGCTCTCCATTACAGACCGTTCTTATTTATTATTTGATGGCCGTATTTTGAATTCCGGCACATCTGAATTTCTGGCGAATGATGAAGAAACACGTCGATTGTATTTAGGCGAAAAATTTAAGCTGGATTGAGAGTATTCCCGTGGATATTAATATTATAAGGAAAGAATTTTCATGAGACACTTTTTTAATAAACCCCCATTATCCCCCTGTTACAGGGGGATAATTAGGATTCTTCAAAGTTCTTATGTTTCCCCTGTTATAGGGGAAATACTTAGGGGTTTTAAAATTAGGATTTATCAGAATTTTCATAACATCTTTATTCACTTTTTTATAGAATCCCAATGGCAAAGCTGCAGCAACGATTAGAACAAAAACAAACAATTCAGCCACAGCAAATTCTCCAGGCAACGATTCTTCAGCTTAATACTGTAAATCTAGAAGAACGTATTCTGGAAGAATTGGAATCAAACCCTGCCTTGGATCAAGTGGAAGGCACTACGGAACCTGAAGAGGAAACAACCGATGAAGATGGGCTTGATTGGGAAATAGAGTATGAATATGAACCTCCAAACGTTTACGAAAAAAAAGAATACAAAGATATGCCTATTCCTCAAACAAAGGATTTTGTGGAATCATTGTCAGATCAACTGAATCTTTATGACTTTAATTCCAAAGAACGTGCAGTGGCAGAAGAAATCATTTATAACTTGGATGAAAATGGATATTTAGCTGTTNATTTGGAACTCATTAGTGACCGTTATGAAACGGATTTAATGGATGTGCTTTCTATATTGAAAACAGTCCAAACATTTGAACCTTCTGGAATAGCCGCACGGGATTTACAGGAATGTTTACTTATTCAGATCGATAAAACAGAATATCCGGTCGCATATAAACTTGTACATGAATATTTTGATGAAGTTGCCAATCATCGTTATGAACACCTTTCGCAAAAAGCTGGATATTCCAAAGAAGAATTGAAACATGCGTTGGAAGTTATCAGCCATTTGAATCCAAAACCGGGTGCTGGCCATGAAGGGGCAGAAACCATTTCGGTTATACCTGAATTGATTGTGTATACACGAGATGATAATTGGGTGGTTGTAGTGAATGACAGCTGGCTGCCCGAAGTACAAGTGAGTCGTGAATACGTGGATATGTTGGCAGGTGAATTGGATAAAAAAACCAAATCATTTATTAAGGAAAAAGTGGATACTGCTGAATGGTTTGTAGATGCTATTTCCGATCGACGAAAAACACTTACGCGTGTTATGCAAGAAATTATTAAACGACAGCCAGAATTTTTCGAAGGGAATATTGATCAACTCAAACCTATGAAACTCCAGGATATCGCTGATGAAATAGGAGTGGATGTTTCGACTTTAAGCAGATCAACAAGAGGAAAATATGTGGATACACCGTATGGTATTTATGAGTTAAAATCATACTTTACAGAAGGGATGTTAACAACAAGTGGAGAGGAAATAAGTACTCTACAGATTAAACGCCTATTGAAAAAATTACTGGATGAGGAAGTTAAACGACATCCCTATACCGATGAAAAATTAAAAGATTTGTTAAATGAACAGGGATATCCTGTGGCGCGAAGAACCGTGGCAAAGTATCGTGAACAGCTTCATGTTCCTGTGGCCCGGTTGCGTAAACAAATATGATTAAACATAAAATGGAGAAAAATAATGCAAACTAAACGAGTTATAATTGGCGATAAAGAGGTCAGTATTCCTGTTCTAGGAATTTTTCCTATGATTGGCATAGGATTGGTCTTTTGGTTGTTGACAGGTGCCTATGTTGTAGGTCCTGATGAAGTGGGTGTTGTGCAGACATTTGGAAAGCATACCCGCGTCACTCAATCAGGATTAAACTATCATTTGCCCTATCCCATAGAAACAGTTCAAACACCAAAAGTTACAGAAGTAAAACGTGTAGAAATCGGGTTCCGAACTATGGGAAATAATCAATATCGTGCTATAGAAAAAGAAAGCCTTATGCTCACCGGTGATGAAAACATCGTTGATGCTGAACTGATTGTACAGTACAAAATAAAAGATGCAGCAAGTTACCTTTTCAATTTTGTAGAGCCGGTCCTAACAGTAAGAGAGGCTGCAGAAGCGTCATTAAGAACTGTTATCGGTAAACATAAAATTGATGAAGCTCTCACATCAGGAAAATTTTTAATCCAGGAAGAAACAAAGGACTTACTGCAAAGTATTTTGGACAAGTATGGCACTGGAGTTTTGGTTGTAGCCGTACAGCTTCAGGATGTATCGCCTCCCAAGCAAGTTAGGGCTGCTTTTAAGGATGTGGCCTCTGCCAAGGAAGATAAAAACCGAATGATCAACCAAGCGGAAGGTTACAGAAACGATGTAATCCCAAAAGCCAGGGGAGAAGCCCAAGCTATGATTAGCGAAGCAGAAGGTTTTAGAGAAGCACGAGTCAGTCGTGCGGAAGGTGAAGTTGCAAAATTTAACGCAATGTTGGTGGAATATAAAAAAGCCAAGGTGGTGACTCGTAAACGATTATATCTGGAAACCATGGAAGAAATTTTACCCAATATTAATAAATATATCATTCCTGGAGGCGATGGCGGGAATCTACTAAACCTCTTAAACTTGAATAATAAAGGAGGTAACTAATGAAAAGATCTTTATTAGTCATCATTGTACTAGGACTTATTGTTTTCTTTACAACCGTATTTATTGTAGATGAGCGCGAACAGGTTGTCATTTTACAATTAGGTAAGCCAGTCCGGACTATTACAGAACCGGGTCTATATTTCAAATTACCGATACCGTTTCAAAATGCTATCACGTTTGACGATCGTCTTTTGGAATACGATGTGGCACCGGAAGAAGTGTTAAGTAAAGATAAAAAAACACTCATTGTGGATAATTACGTCCGTTGGAGAATTTCAGATCCACTTCTATTTTTGAAAACGGTTCAAGCGATTCCCAATGCTGTAACACGCTTGGATGATATTGTGTATTCAGAACTTCGCCAGGAATTAGGTAAACACAATATGTCCGAAATCATCTTCGAAACGAGAGAAGAGATTATGGAAATTGTCACAAAAGCCAGTGATAAGTCCACGGACCAATACGGAATTGAAGTAGTCGATGTACGAATCAAACGAGTTGACCTTCCCCGGGAGAATGAAGAATCTATTTATGCTCGAATGGATGCAGAACGAAAACGACAAGCAAACAAATTCCGATCTGAAGGAGAAGAAGAGGCACAAAAGATTCGTGCATTAACAGAAAAAGATAAAACCATTATTTTGGCTACTGCATATAAAGAGTCTCAAGAAATCCGTGGCGAAGGAGAAGCGAAGGCACTGGAAATTTATGCTAAGGCATTTAACAAAGATCCTGACTTCTATGAATTCACCCGTACTCTGGAAGCGTATAAGAAAATAATTGATAAGAAGACAACGCTTATACTTCCGGCTGATTCAAAACTCTTCAAAACGCTGAACGATTAAATACAAGAAACAAAGTTCAAAATAATTCAGCCTCCCATATATCCCTGCCTCATTTGAGGCAGGGACTCATTGTTGGTGTTGTTATCTCAAATTCTCTTTCTTTAACATCAATCATTCCAGAAAATTGTTCACTTAAAATTGGGTTTTCGTCTATCAAATTCAAAATATAAAATTTTTCATCTATTGAGGATTTAATGATTAATTCATTTTCAGAATTTGACTTTACAAAAATGGTTTGTGACTCAAATTGATTGAATAATTCCTTATTCCCTCTTAAAACAACAGTTATAAATAATATGATAACAAACATTCTCTTTAGTGAAATATTTTTCATTTTATGCACCCCTCATTTTTTAATTGGTGACCGTAAATTTAAAATTTATACAAACAATATTTTTATCAAAGAATCATTTAGGTAAATTCCTAATTGATGAAGGGAGAATTATTAACAAAAAGGCTTCCCTGCGAAAACCTTTTTTATAAGGCGAAATAATGGATAAACATTTTTTACACATCAAGGATTTGAGCAAAGAAGAAATTCTTGAAATCATTTCACTGGCAAAGGATTTGAAAACTAAATTTCGTCATAAAGAAGATTTCAAGCATTTCCATAATAAATCGTTGGCCATGATTTTTGCCAAACCATCGGCAAGGACACGTATATCCTTTGAAACAGGTTTTACATGGATGGGAGGTCATGCATTATTTCTTGGACCCAATGATATAGGCATTGGCAAACGGGAAGCAATCAAAGATATCGCCCGAGTCGTGAGCAGATATAATGATGTTATTATGGCTCGACTATTTGATCATGCCCATATTATGGAATTGGCCGAATATTCTGATTCACCTATTGTGAACGGCCTTACCGATTATAATCATCCCTGCCAAATTATGGCAGATATATTAACTATAAGCGAACACAGGGGTTCGTTAGATAATCTTCATGTATGCTATGTTGGAGATGGTAATAATATTGTCCATTCCTGGTTGCAGTTAGCTGCACGACTGCCCATGAAATTTACGTGTGTGTGTCCAGAAGGATTTACGCCGGATGAAAAGACTGTGGAGTTAGCCAAAACAAATAGTGGTTCTGAAATTGTTATTTCCCATGACCCAATTGAAGGTGTAAAAGGAGCAGATGTTATTTATACAGATGTGTGGGCATCCATGGGCCAGAAAGAAGAAGCGGAAGAACGTGAAAAACTGTTTGTAAATTTTCAAGTGAATGGAGATATGATATCTCGTACAGGTAAAGAAACTTTTTTTATGCACTGCTTGCCGGCAGAGCGAGGAAGAGAAACTACGGACGAAGTGATGGAAGCAGGTTATTCCATTGTCTTTGACCAAGCCGAGAATCGACTTCATGCACAAAATGCTATTATGGTAGCGCTAACATCTTAATAAAATAAGGTGCACTTATTTCAAGTATAGGCATTTNCCTGTTTTAATATTTTTACCCGTATACAAACGATATAAATAAATTCCGGAAGGAACATTTATTGGTTACCAATTTATTGAATAATCTCCTGCCGATTTTTGATCATAGATTAAATCTTGTATCCATTTCCTGTCAATTGAAAAAATAGATAATTGGACAAAGGATTTTTTTGAAATTGAATATTGAATTGTTGTTGATCCATTAAATGGGTTTGGAAAATTTTGTAATAATTGAAACTGAATCAGAAATGTTAATTATTGGGAAATAATCCAGCGAATATCGTATGTGCGATATTCAACTATAGAAGCACCTTCTTCCAAAGGAACTGTAATTGTAAAACTAGCTGTGGCTCCCGGCTCGATAGCTGTATCAGATATGACACCTGTAGTATATTTTTGAATTGATCCCGAAGCGAACGCTGAATCTGATGCCGCGAGTTCTGTTTCTGGAGTCCAGAGTTTTGCAATTATACGTACAAAATCTGCACGAACTTTACCTGAATTTTTCACTATCCCGGTAATTTCTTCGTGGTCCGGATAAACGCTTACAAGCGGTTCACTCATCAGTTCTACTTTTGGCACTGGAGGTGATTCTTTTTCAATGTTAACTACCTTATCTTTATCAATGGCCAATTGCCCGATAGCAGTTTGAATGATGACTCGTTTTTCTGACTCTTCAAGGATTTCTCCGATAACAATTGTTCCGTTGGTGAGTTCGACACGATGTTTGAGTTCGGGAATTCTAATAAGATTTAATAATTCTTTATTTATACTGGGCATAGCTCCTTTCCTTTCTATAACGCGAAGGACACGCTTCAATGAATCGATTTGAGTTTGTAGCCCGTGTAAATCATCTTTATAGTCAAAAAAGAAATTTTCTCCCTCGAGTTTTTCAGTTTTCTTTTTTTCAANAATAACTTCAGGGAATTGAGTGCTGTCTCCGGCTGTAGTATCCGTTTTCGATGAGTCTGCTTCCTGGGCAAAAATAAACGAAGTGATTATTAAAATAAATAACTTCATTGAATGACAGCTTCCTGTTGTGCTTGAAAAGCTAGCCGGCGTAAATCTTCCGCAAATACATCCGTTTTCCCCATTGTTTTGAGCATATCCATTATGGCCGGTTGTAATGGATAATTATTGGCATCTGCTAAAACCGGTAAAAGCATTTTAACAGTCGCATCATCTGCAAACCGCCCCAAACTTCGGATTGCTTTCGATCGGATTGGAATTGGAAATTCATTATTTTGAGCTATATCAACCGTTGCTTTATACACTTGGGGATCGTCGAATTCACCCAAAGCATCCAGCAACGTATTGAGCATGCTGAAGTACTGACGCTTACCTGTGTTATATGTTTCGATAAGAGCCAGAATCAAATTTTCTTCTTTTACGCCAGCCATCGTATTGATAGCAAATTCTCTAATTTCTGTATTCATATCCGGGTCACCCAATAATTCAGCAAAGGCAGATGCGACTTCGTGGGGGTCTTTCTTTCCCAGGATTTCTAAAGCACGATTTCGAACAGCAATATTAATATCTGAATCTTTGGAAATGGTTACTAGAATTGGTATCACATCATCTGACCCGATTGCACCCAGTGTTTCCGTTAAGAGTTTATTAGTACGTGACACATTTGCTTTGGAGACTTCATATAATTCCAATAAAGCCAAAACCTGGTCTTTTGTTCGGACTCTGTTTAAGCTGCGTACGAGGGTCATATGCAGTTTGTTTGATTTTTCATCGATGGTATGCATGGCGCGTACCATGGCATCGCCTGCTATAGGATTATTACGAAATTCTGCCAATAGTTCTATAGACGCTATCATAAAACTCAAATCAAGTGCTTCAGCCTCAGAAACGACTTGGGCGATGGCATTCATTGCAGTGGGATGTTGTGTTTGAGCCAGCACATCACCGGCAGCGATGCGAACATCGAATGGTAAGTTTGAATCATTATACATACTGATTAATTCTTGCAATGCTTGGACTTGGCCATCCTGATAATCACGACGCAGGTTCTCCACCTCGGCAAGATTTACATCGCTCTTCTCTTTCTTTTTCCCAAAGAGTCCTTTGATTGTAGAACAGCCTTGAAAAGAAAGGGAAGTAGCCATGATTATTAATATAATTAACCTACGCATTTTCTTCCCAGAATTTGAGTTCTAATTCATTCCCATCAAAAATAGCATATGAAAAATACTGTAGCCAATCACCCAGAACAACCAGCTTCCCGCCATTCACATTTTCAATCTTCGCCTGGTGATAATGGCCTGTAAGAACGTAATCATGACCATCCGCCGCAACTGTTTCTGTAAAGACTTTTAATTCGCTCATAACTTTTTCATTGTATTCTTTAGAATGGTTATAGTGTCGACCTTTTTTAGAAATAGCGTGAGCAATTCCATAACCGATCGTTGGGTGAAGCCAACGATACAGCCAAATAAAAAGTTTGCTGCGTATAATTGTTTTTAACACTCGATAACTTCGATCCCAGGAAAGAATGCCATCGCCATGNGTTAGGTAAAATCGTTTTCCATGAATATCAATGGACACATCATTAAAATACACTTTTGTCGTAAGAGTTTCACCCATGAAATCCATTGTCCAATGATCGTGATTGCCTGTAATAAAGTGAATGTCTACACCGCTATTTTTTAAACTAAATAATTTTTGGTAAAAGGGAAAATAAACTTTTGGGATTACATGTTTGTATTCAAAATAGAAATCATATAAATCTCCAATNATGAATAATGTNCCTCCGGATTGGGCGACAAAATCCATGAAGCGAAACAATTTTTCCTGACGTTTCTTTTCTTGCTCATCGTATTGAAGCATTAAATGAATATCGGAAATAAAATAGACGGGCAATTGCATACACAGAAACTTACTTTTTTGAGGATGTATAGGCAAAGGAATTGTAGCACTTTAACTTATTGTTTTAAAAGTAGTCTAATTGCACAATATCAAAAGAAAATTAAGAATATGTTTAGTTGCTGGAACTCTAATGAGGTATGGACGTAATTTTACACATGCGTAAAATCATTTTCATTTTATTTCTAATAGCTGAAGGATTGTTCGCCCAATCTTTTGGACAAAATAAGGTACAATACAAGGAATTCGATTGGTCCTTGATTTCATCTCCAAACTTTGATGTGTATTATTATGGAGAAGATACTCAATTAGCAGAATTCACTGCTGAAGTATCTGAAGAAGCCCATGAGCAAATTTCCAAACACTTGCGCTGGACATTAAAAAAACGTGTTTCCATTATTGTATACTATTCACACAATGATTTTCAGCAAACAAATGTTATCTGGCAGTATATGCGGGAAGGAATTGGAGGTGTAACAGAGTTATTTAAAAATAGGGTCGTCTTACCTTTTGAAGGGGATTANGAACAATTCCGCCATGTCATTCACCATGAGCTTGTACACGCAATTTTAAATGATATGATTTATGATGGTAATATTCAAAGCNTCATTACCGGTCGGGTTAAATTAAGAATTCCATTATGGGCAAATGAGGGCTTGGCTGAATATTTATCTATGAATTGGGATACCAAAGCGGATATGACTTTGCGCGACCTTTCCATTAATGAGCGTATGCCCACAGTGAAAGAACTGGAATCGTATATGGCCTATAAAGGCGGTCAATCCATCTGGCGATTTATTGCTGAAAAGTACGGCCGAGAAAAGATTGGTGAAATCATCACTGCTATGAAAATGACCCAAAATGCCGAAAAAGGGATTGAACGAGCATTGGGAATGGATTATGAAGATTTAACCAAGCAGTGGCATAAATATTTGAAAAAGGAATATTGGCCGGATGTTATCGGACGTGATGAGATTGAAGACATTGCCAAACGTTTGACTGATCATAAAAAAGAAAAGAATTATTATAATATTTCTCCAGCAGTTTCACCCGATGGCAGTAAAATTGCAGTTTTGTCNGATCGGTCAGGTTATTTCGATATTTATGTTTTAGATGCAATTGATGGTAAAGAAATACGACGCTTGGTAAAAGGCAATCGATCTGTAGATTTTGAAGAATTAAAATTACTCCAGCCCGGAATTTCCTGGTCACCGGATAGTAAACGAATCGTCATTGCTGCAAAGGCCGGTAAATCGGATGCGTTGTATTTGATTAATGTAAAAACGAGAAAGAAAGAAAAATTTACGTTTAATCTGGATGGAATTTTTACCGCTGCATGGAGTCCCGATGGAAATCAACTGGCTTTTATTGGAACGAAGGACGGTGCCAGTGACGTCTATGTTTATAATATAGATGAGGAAAAACTGACTGCTTTAACAAGTGATATTTATTCCGATTCTGAACCGTCTTGGAACAATGATGGCTCCGTGTTGGTATTTGTATCAGACCGTAATGGGGATATTGCCGGACTACAGCCACCGGAAGTAATCATAGAACATGATTTTTCTCAAAAAGATATTTATGCAATTGATCTATCATCTGGAAATATCAGCCGCATAACAGATACGGACCACAATGAAGATTATCCAATTTGGTCTCACACTGAAAAAAATACACTATTCTATGTCTCTGATGATGGCGGTGTTTGGAATATATATCGATATAAACCGGATTCGGATCCAGTGGCATTGACCAATATTTTAACAGGCGCATTTCAATTAAGCCTTACAGAAAATGATGATTATTTAGTATTTGCCGGCTACGCCGATATGGGTTGGGATGTTTATAGCATGAGCCATCCTTTAGAAAAAGACGCAATGGAAGTTCCACCTACACGATACATCATGAATCAAGATAATGTATCTGAAGAGTTAATAGATTTACGGCGACATAAAAGAAGTCAATGGAGTACGGGTAGATCGACCGGCAGGGATTATCAGGGATGGATTTTTGCCAGAGAATATGATCATTTTAATCAGCCCATGGAAACACCAGAAGATGCTTCAGCCGACTTTGTTAAGGATACGACAGATTTAACGGATGAAGGTTATGTGCCCAAAGCATATAAAACGCGATTTACACTGGATTTAGTCAATGGCTATGCATCTTTNAATAATGTATTTGGCGCTCAGGGAATGACAATGTTTGCATTTAGTGATATTCTGGGTGATCACCAAATTTATTTTGGGACTGAAATGGTCATCGATTTGAAACGTAGTGATTACTTTTTCAGTTATGCGTATCTGACCANGCCCACAGATTATTATTTTTCTATTTCACATATAGCGAACGAATATTTTCTTGGGTATGATATAAATGGCTATCANCATCGTGGGCTCTTAAGAAACTTTTCTTTAATGAGTTATCTATCCCATCCCTTTAGTCGTTTTATGCGGGTTGAAGGAGGATTGTCATATCATTATTTTTCCTTTAGCGAATGGCAGGAAGTTAATTATTATGAATTTGAAGAAGTNTCCAATGAGGACTTTTCCGTTGTACTACCTGTCACCAGTTGGGTGTATGATAATACTGTTTATGGTTACACCGGGCCAATTGATGGTTTTCGNCAAAACACGACGTTGGTTGTCAGTCCTGGATGGGGAAGTAAAAAAATGGATTTCAAAACGCTTAAAATGGATTTCAGGAAATATTATAAGATCGGACGATATTCTAGTTTAGCCGGAAGATTAACTCTGGGAACCAGTCGCGGAGCTAATAAACAAAAATTCTATTTGGGTGGATTNCAAAACTGGATTTATGGTACAGGTGAAACGGATGGCGTAAAAGATAATAGCCATTTTCGTAATGATTTGCTCGATGGTGAAAATGATCTCGAGGATGTTTTCTTTTCTGAATTTGTCGTCCCCGTTCGCGGTCGTCGTTATATGGAACAAGTGGGTTCAAATGTTGCNCTCGCTAATTTTGAATTTCGTTTCCCATTTTTATTGGCGTTAGGCGTTCCTGAAAAATTCATGATAAGTAATCTGGGATCCCATTTATTTTTTGATATTGGAACAGCATGGGATAAAGGAAGTGAATTTNAAGAGTCCATAGCCGGTTTTGGTTGGGGCATGAAAATAAACATGGGTTATTTTTTACTACGGATTGATTCTGCCTGGGATATCAATGAATCAGGTTACTCTAAACCACAGTATTACTTCTCATTAGGTACGGATTGGTAAACAAATGATTGGCTACTAAAAGTTAGTCAATTTCATTTAAAAATTTTCTCTGTAAGCTTTGCACAAGTAGCCGGTTTCCAATAACTTTCTAACCGAACAATGGCACAATCATCATCTAAAACAATATTCCTCTGTAACAGCTGCGGGAATGAATATTCCAAATGGCATGGACAATGCCCGACCTGCAGTGAATGGGGTACGTTAAGTGAATTCCATCCGCCGAAATCAAGACGTAAATCCAACGGCGCGCCCGCCAGGAAAACGACAGAACTCCACACAATCACCCATAAAAAAGACCGCAAACGAACATCGTCCGGAATAAATGAAGTAGANAGGGTTTTGGGTGGCGGACTGCTCCCCGGATCAATGATTTTGCTTGGAGGTCAGCCGGGAATTGGAAAATCTACAATCGCTATACAAATTGTTGCTGGCTGCGGTAAGTCCGCTCTCTATGTTTCTGCAGAAGAAAGTGAAGATCAACTTGCATTAAGAGCCGAACGCTTGGGTATAAATACAAAAAATCTACATGTGTCCGGCGAGAATGAAATTATGAACGTACTGGAACAAGTATCTGTCGTACAACCAAGTTTGCTGGTGATTGATTCCATCCAAACAGTCTATAATGAAGACTTGGATTCATTGCCGGGTTCTGTGAGCCAGATTAGGGATTGCGGTCAGCAGTTGCTGAATGCNTGTAAGCAAAAAGGATTTACAGTAATCGTTATTGGTCATGTGACAAAAATCGGTACCATCGCCGGCCCGAAAATGTTGGAGCATATGGTGGACACAGTTTTGTATCTGGAAGGGGATGAGCGATATGATCACCGCATACTTCGTTCTGTTAAAAATCGCTTTGGTGCCACTAATGAAGTGGGTGTTTTCCATATGACATCTGCTGGTTTGGAGGAAGTTACAAATCCGTCTGAACTTTTTCTGGCAGAACGGACTGCCAATACAGCCGGAACAGCGATTTTACCCACTATGGAAGGCACTCGTCCCATTTTGGTGGAAGTTCAGGCACTGGTTTCCAAAGCAAATTTTGGGACGCCGCAACGCAATACAAATGGAGTGGATAGTCGCAGGCTATCCATGCTTTTGGCTGTGTTAGAAAAGCGATTGGGAAATATTATGGGCATGAATGATGTATTTGTAAATCTTGTGGGCGGATTGAAAATTCAAGATCCGGCGGCAGACTTATCGATTATTTCCGCGGTGGCATCCAGCAGTAAAGATAATGTGATTGCAGATGGAACTGTCCTTGTAGGTGAAGTAGGCTTAACAGGTGAAGTCCGTTCGGTGGCGCGGATTGATCAGCGTTTGCAGGAAGCAGCCGCTTTGGGATTTAAAATTGCAATTATACCCAAAGGCAATATGAAAAATGTAAAATCCTTCAAAGGATTGAAAATCCACGGCGTAAAATCTGTCCGTGAAGCCTTCCAAATTATTTTTTAAATATTGAAGTTTACAATTCACCATCAAGATGAAGTAACATCTGCTCGTACGGGTGAGATAATTACAGATCGCGGGACGATCCCACGCCTGTTTTTATGCCTATTGGCACACGTGGCACAGTGAAAGCAGTAAGCACTGAAGAGTTAAACAGCATTTCAGCTAAAATCATTTTAGGAAATACGTATCATCTATATCTAAAACCGGGGCATGATTTAATTGGTCGAGCCGGCGGTTTACACAACTTTATGAATTGGAATGGTGCCTTGTTAACTGACAGCGGCGGATTTCAGGTTTTTTCATTAGCCAAACTGAATAAGATTAATGATGAAGGTGTGGAATTTCAATCTCATATTGATGGCAGCCGGCATTTGTTTACTCCAGAATCATCCATGGAAATTCAACAGCATCTCGGTGCAGATATAATAATGGCATTTGATCAATGTCCTCCTGGGCAGGCAGATTACCAAACGGTTGAAACAGCTGTTGAGCGCACATCAAAATGGATGAAACGTTGCAGTGTGTATTTAACTGAAAATCAAGGTATTCATGATTGGGAGCAAAATGTGTTTCCTATTGTTCAGGGAAATGTATATGAAGAACTGCGCCAAAAAAGTGCAGAAGAATTAATCCCATTTGCAACATGCGGAATGGCCATTGGTGGATTGGCAGTTGGAGAAGAAAAAAGTGCCATGTTTGAAACAATTGAGCAAATGAATGAATTACTGCCGAAAGATCAGCCGAGGTATTTAATGGGTGTTGGCCGGCCAACAGATTTAGTGCGATCAGTCAAACGCGGTGTGGATATGTTCGATTGTGTTCTGCCCACGCGCAATGCCCGCAATGGGCAACTGTTTACGTCTCATGGAATTGTGAATATCCGCAACGAAAAACATAAAGAAGATTTTTCTACTGTGGATGAAAAGTGCGGATGTAATCTCTGCAAAAACCATACTCGTGCCTATTTACGACACTTAATGAATGTGAATGAAATATTAGGTCATCGCTTGGCAACAATGCACAATTTGACCTATTATATGGATCTCATGGAAAACATGCGATCAGAAATTGCCGCCGGAACATTTGATGAATGGTCACATAATTATTTGAAATTTATGCTGGACTATAAAGGAATGTAATGGCAGATATTCTAGTTCGAGTTGTAGATGCGTATGTTTTTCGTAAAATAGAAGGCGATATAAGATTTTTAATTTTAAAAAGGGCGGAGACCAAAATATATGAGCATCTATGGCAAGGCGTGGCCGGAAAGATCGAGCCAGGGGAATCAGCTCCGGAAGCAGCCAAAAGGGAATTAATGGAAGAAACAGGATTGACTCCAAAATTGATGTTTGTAGCAGATCACGTAAGCCGGTTTTATGAAGCTCATGGTGACCGTATCAACCTTGTGCCCGTTTTTGGGATTGAAGTCGATTCAGATATCGTAACTTTATCTGATGAACATTGTGAATTTAAATGGGTTACGTTGGAAGAAGCGCTTGAGCATCTTGTTTGGAGAGGCCAAAAGCAGGGCATCCAAGTTGTAAGTGCAATGGTTTTAAGCAATGATGATCGTATGCGTTGGTCAATGGTAAAGACGTAGCACGCTACGTCTCCACAACACAAAAGGAGAAAATATGTTAGACGTCGGAAGCAAAGCACCGGATTTTACACTGCTGGATCAGGATGGGAATAATGTGTCCCTGTCCGGATTGAAAGGGCAGAAAGTTGTATTATGGTTTTATCCTAAAGCCAGTACCCCTGGCTGAACAGTCGAAGGAGAGGGATTCCGGGATGAATTCCAAACATTTAAAGATAAGAATACAGTTATACTGGGCATGAGCGCAGATTCTGTACAACGACAGAAGAATTTCTGTGATAAATATAGTTTCCCGTTCCCCTTGCTTTCTGATGAAAGTAAAGAAACGATTAAAGCGTACGGTGCTTGGGGAAAAAAGAAATTATACGGCGAGAATATGAAGGTATTTTTCGCTACACGTATATTATTGATGAAGATGGAAATATTGAAAAGGCGTAT
>JGI26061J44794_1000654_pt1 | contig 15189 bp, 19 predicted proteins | sample MarorgKNORR_S2LV_5_FD_44794 | JGI IMG/M metagenome (IMG submission 44794) | reverse complement strand
TCAGTGTTCAGTGTTCAGTGTTCAGTGTTCAGTGTTCAGTGTTCAGTGTTCAGTGTTCAGTGTTCAGTGTTCAGTGTTCAGTGTTCAGTGTTCAGTGAAAATTAATCAATTTGGAATTTAGTTATTGGTATTTTTCTTGTACATATCACTTTCATATTTTTAATAAATAAACTAACTGAAAACTTCGACTCGTTACTGCTTACTTTTTCACTCTATTTTCATTCTGTTTAACAAAAGCACTCCAACCAGAATAGTTTTTCCCAACAGTAATTCTACCGGCATTAAAAAAATGACAAACTGCAGCTGCGAGACCATCTGTTGCATCGAAATTTTTTGGTAATGTTTTTAAACTCAATAAGGTTTGCAGCATTTTTGCAACTTGCTCTTTACTGGCATTTCCGTTTCCTGTAATTGCCATTTTAATTTTTTTAGGTGAATATTCGGTTATTGGAATTTCACGAGATAATCCTGCTGCCATTGCAACACCTTGAGCACGACCTAATTTAAGCATACTTTGTACATTCTTACCAAAAAAAGGTGCTTCAATAGCTATTTCGTCTGGATGATGTGTGTCTATAAGTTCTACAGTGCGTTCAAAAATAAGTTTCAGTTTTAAATAATGGTCGTCATATTTTTTGAGATTTAATTCATTAAGTTGAATAAATTCCATCTTTTTATTGACCACTTTTATAATTCCAAAACCCATAATTGTGGTTCCAGGGTCAATGCCTAATATAATTTTGTCTTTACTCATTAATCGCAATAATAACAACCGCTTAAAGATACAGAAACCCCAAAGGTTACAGCAAATAAATTTCCATTAAATGTACCAAAACCTTCTGAAATTGGATTATAGGTCTTATCTCCAGAAAAACTGTATATATAAGAAACATCTGTAAACACCGAAAATGTTTTAGATACATTATAGTGTATTTCAACTCCAGCTATTGCATTTAAAAAAGATGTTTTATTTGCTCCAAAATTCCCTAAAGGTTTTACAATGCTAAATCCTGGACCAATATGCCCAACCAACCCAATTTTAGTTGGTAAAACCCCGAAAACCAGAGTTGCATCATACACAAATTGAGCATTGATTCTTGAATAGTTGGTTTTAAATTCTGCTGAATTATCTGCATTAGAAAACCTATTGTAACCAAAATCTAATTTTACGCCTTTAGTCTTTGTAAACATATGTTGTACACCAATATTAATCGTCGGAAAATTAATCGGTTTTGCTTTAAATCCTGAAACAAAACCACCAACATTTGGATAATTAAAACCAAATGCCAATTGTAATTTCCATTTATTTGTTTCCGTCTGTGCATATACAATAACTGAAACTAATATGAAACCAAGAAGCAGAACAATATTGGTATATTTCTTAAAATTTGAGGTCATATAGTAATAATAGTTTTAATTTGTGTTGTTCTCTAAATGATAATTTAATCCAAATGCAAGGAACTGTACCTAACAAAACTAAACAATTATTTTTTGCACTTATTAAATTAAGTATTGTTGTTGGAGCCTGTTATTTTATATACCATAAATTAGCTCATAATGATAATCTCAATTTTAGTGTTTTTATTGCATTTTTGATGAAAAATGACGTTTTTTTGCTTAAAAACATACTTTTTGTGCTCTTTTTAAGCATTTTTAACTGGTTTTTTGAAATTCTGATGCTGATTGTATTGTGCCAAAATTGTGGTTAAAAACGCTAGATGCTTTCATTCAAAAACACAACCCTGAAATGATTATAGCTCCAGTTACATATTCTGTAAGTAATACTTTTTTTGAACAGTTTCAATTACTTGATTTTTTAAGTTTACAGAGCGCAACCATAGCTGGATTTGGAATTGGAAAACCGTTCTTATGTAATGGCGCAAACCTAACGTATAAAAAAGAAGAGTTTAAATTGCTTAAAGGATTTGAAGGCAATACAAATATTGCAAGTGGTGACGATATTTTTTTAATGGAAAAGTTTTTAATAAAACATCCAAAAAAAATAATGTGTTTAAAATCTTTAAATGCTTTGGTTAGTACAAAATCACAAGATTCTGTTACAAATTTAATTCAGCAACGTATACGTTGGGCTGCTAAAACAGCATCTTACAATAATTCATTCGGGAAGTTAGTTGGACTTTTCGTTTTATCTATGAATGCTATAATTATTAGCCTTGCCATATTTACTATACTTAATATTATAAAATTTGAGATTTTAATCTTCATTTTTATTGTAAAATTCTTTTTTAATTTGTTTCTAATACACAAATCTGCTCACTTTTTTAATCAAAAACTAAATATAAAAAGTTACATAATTAGTAGTTTTTTATACCCGTTTTTTAGTGTTTATATTGCTGTAAAATCTATGTTTTTTGGATTTAAATGGAAAGAGAGGTCTTTCAAACAGTAAAAAGTTTCAAAAAGAATACAAAGTAACCTTAAATAATCTTACAAAAGGCAGTGGATTAAGCACAGACAAAGTAAATCTCACACTATATAGTTTAAGGAATTTTATAAATAAATATAATAGTTTACAAGATCCTGATTATTTAGCCACCAATAATGCCGTTGTACAATCTTTACTTTTAATTTTTGGTGTTATAACCAATAGCCATTTTATAAAGAATATTAATAACACAAATAATATACTTATTAGAGCAAAAATTGAAGTTTTTGAAGCCAAAAATATTCCTCGCCATTCTATATATTTTCAGTTTCAACATAGATTTCAAAGTGATGCTTTTAAATATTCTCAAACTCAACTGGGTCTTGGTTATCGGTTTCGATTTCTTAAAAAGAAGACATTCTCTGTTTATGCCAACGTGTTAGCTGCAACTTATAATTTCAACAAACAAATCATTACCTTTTTTGACATAGATGTTTTTTTTAGAAAAAAAATATCTAAAAACGGCTTTACTGTCCCCTTTATTTTTGGAGTTGGTGCAGACTTTAGAATAACGAACCATAGTTTTATCACATTATCCTATAACGAACTTCTTGCTCTGTTTTTAAATAATAAAGATAATTTTTAGAGCAATATTTCTTTAGGTTACAAGTTCTATTTGTAGTTAGTTTACATATATAACGACAGGTAATTTAAACTCAGTTTTTACCTGTTGACTTCGTTTAATTGCTGGAAATATTTTGGGTAAATCTTTTAAACTTTCAATTAATAAAGCATCCATTTCTGGGATTTGTTCTTTAATTAAATCACTGCTTTTTATGTCGATGACACTTAATTTTCCTTTTTCAGAAATTTGAAATGTAATTGTAATAGTGTCATTAATGTCCTTGGTAACAATAATGGTTTCGTTAGCAAGTTGTGACAATATAAATGTAGTTAATGTCGTCTCAAAACAATCTTTGCGTTCGGCTTTGGTTGAAGCATTATCGCAAACAGCAAATGTGGGATACTCATCTACTTCGTTCCAATTAAAGGTTTGTAGGTCTTCTTTTAAAATATCTTCGGAATACACTTTTTTCTTATCGAAATAATCGCAAGAGAAAAAACATAAGACAAGGAAAAGAATAGTTAGGTATTTCATTAACGCAAACTGAAAAGTGAAAAGTACGATTTTTTTGGGTTTAATACACTTCGATTTCTCGACTACGCTCAATACAGCATACTTAACAAAAAAAAATGTTTTTTTAATTTTCCTTAACTTTTCCTTGTTTTAAAAACTGCTCTTCTTTCAGTTCGCTAATACGTTTGTCTGCAACACTTTTAAACAAACTCTTTGAGAGTTTGTCAAGATAATTTTCATGCAATTTAATTCTTGTATCAATATCTTCATAATATTTGTCTTTTGTATACACTAAAAAAAATTGCGTGTTCATTGTTTGGATTTTCTTCGATTGCGCGTTGAAAGGCTTCAGTTCCTTCTTTATATATTTTTTGTTGATTATAGATTGTTGCCAATTTTGCGTATTCATATTTTATCAAGGCATTATCTGGATTGGATTGTATGCTTTTTTCGTAATACAACAAAGCTTCGTCATAATTACCTAAATCCATAAATACTATTGCAATTTTGTCGTACACAATCGATTGTTTTTCTAATTGCTTATACACTTCAATTGCTTTGGAATAGTTTCCGTTTACATACAAACTATCGCCAAGTTGCAAAGTCGAAGACTGTGCTTCGGCTTTAAATACGAATATTGATATGACAATAAAAAGTATTCTATTCATTAACAACAAACTGAATTGTTAAAGTCCAACCTAAAAATACATTTTTTATTTAACTATTCTAAATTGAAGCCATTTGATGACTCATGTAACATAATGATGCTATCTTCGTCATACAAACAAAAAAGTTAATGGATTTATTTTTAGTGATACTCGCTGCATTTTTTATGTTATTAGGAATTATTGGCAGTTTTTTACCTGTTTTGCCTGGACCTCTTACGAGTTGGTTTGGTCTGCTTATACTTCATCTTACAGATGCAGTACCTATGAACTGGACANTTTTAATTATTACTCTCTTTTTTGCTTTAGTAATTTGGTTACTAGATTATATTATTCCTGCCATAGGAACAAAAAAATTTGGAGGTAGTAAAGCTGGAATGATTGGTACTACTTTAGGTCTTATAATTGGTTTAATTTTTCTTGGCCCTTTCGGAATCATTGTAGGCCCTTTTGCCGGAGCGTATATTGGAGAACTTTTAAATAAAAGCGATTCTAAAACAGCGTTAAAAGCTGCCTTTGGCTCTTTTTTAGGATTCTTAACTTCAACATTTATAAAATTTATTGTAGCTATAATTTATTTAGGTCTCTATATAGGAAAAGTTTGGGATTATAGGAGTGAACTGTTTTAAAAGCAAAACCTTATGACTTTCAAATGCGCATCTGAGTTAGTCATAAGGTTTCATTAATTACTATTATTCAACAAATAAATTAGAGGGATTAATTAATTATTCTGTTGATTACAGTAAACTTAAATATAATACTGCACTTTATGTTACGGAAAAACCGCAACTTTCAATGATAGAAATAGTTTGAGGAGTTTTTAAAAGCTGGGGAAAGTTAAACTTTAACACTTTTTTATTGGACTTTTTCTTGGATGTAGCGATTATATCTTTAAAAAGCGCCCTATCTAGATACATTTCATCTCATTTTTGGTTATAAACAAAAGTCAAGATGAGTTCATAAAAAAAACCTTACAGCCTACAAATGAATATCTGTTTAGTTATAAGGTTTCCATTAATTGCTATTATTCCAACAAATAATTAATTTGGGATTAATTAATCATTCAAAGAATACATAAATTTAGATATAATAAAGCACTTTTAGTTACGGAAAAACCGTAAACTTGATGAGGAAAAACCGTAACTTTCAATGATAGTAAAGGTTTGATGAGTTTTTAAAATTTGATAAAAACTAAATTTTAACACTTTTATTATATAAATCCTTTTTTTTTTGCTTCGTTCAGTAAGGTTTCATCCTTTCCATCCTCAACAGAGAACAATAATTTTAATTTTTTTTCTTTTTTCGATTGCGCTCATAGATAAATCAATATGATCTTTTAGTGCATTGGTTTTTACACCTTGAAATAGTAAGTGAAGAATCTTTCTGTTTATTTCATCTACATATATTTCATTAGTAACCGTAGTTTTTAAAAAATTATTTACTGTGCTACTATAGTATGGAGGGCTTACTAAAATATGCTGAAATGCTTCGGCGAGTTCTCTTGAGGTTAAATCGGTTTTTATTAAAAGACCTTCCGGGTTTATACCTTTAATAATGTTAAGTATTCTGAATGCTTCATTAAACATAGTTAAGATAATAATTTTCGCCTCTGGCAAATACTTTCTGGCTATTTTTGCAAGGTCTTCTCCAGATGTTATTAGACCATCTTTTGAAGGTGGTAAACTAATATCGAAAAACAGAATGTCATAAGGCGTATTATTTACCGATTTTTTCATTAATTCGTTAGCCATGTCTCAATCTAAAGCAATATCTATAGTTAGATGTTGATTTTCTTTTTTGGTTGCCAATAACGTATTTTGATAACCTTCAATTATCATTGGGTGATCGTCAACCATTAATATTTTTAAATGCTGTTCCATAAAAATTATTAGTTGTAAGGCACCTTAATCTTGATTATTGTACCTATATCCACTTTAGAATCGATTTCTACTTTTCCTCCTATTTCTTTAACTCTGGAATTCATGTTTTTTAGTCCTATCCCTTTTTTGGCTTTGGTAACATTAAATCCAGAACCATCATCTTGTACAGCTAATAAAATTACGTTATTTTTTAATTCAAAACTATTTTTATATGTTTCGCATTGGCATGTTTGTAAATATTTTGCATGGTTTCTTGTAATATTCTATAAACATTGATTTTAGTTTTGTTTGAGACATCGTCCCAAAGTATTTCATCATCTTCTTTAAATGTATAGTTTAGTTTATAAGCTTGTGTTTGTGTCTCTATAAGCGTTTTTATAATATCTATAAACCTCGTCCCTACTACAAAGTCTTTGTTTAAATCATGAGAAATTTTTCGGATTTCGTCTTCTATGGTTTTTAACTCATTAATATAACATTCTCTATTTTGTCTTCTGCAACTAGTGACACTAAAACTTACCAAACGGGGTATTATTGCTTTAGCTCAAGAGGATCAGACTCAGAAAACTTTCAGCCAAGAGGTTATGCATTCTTTAATGTGATTTTAATTAGAGAAAATGAAGTATGGAAAATTTCAATGTATGCAGACAAAAAGGTTGAGATAGATGAAGATGAGTTTAGAAAATCAGGCGTGATTTATAAATTAGAGTAATTTTTACTAGGCTTTAATCCTTAATCTCCCCATTTCTAAACTAATCTTTCTTATGTACAACCAAACCATAATGATCCTGAGTTATCTTCATACTACTATGTCCTAAAAGTGTACTAACAATCTCTCTTAAATAAAAAAGCCACAAATTAATGTGGCTCCTTTACCAAAAAATAAGTAAATAGACTTAGTTCAAGGCAATATTACTATATTATTATAACAGCTAATATAGCAAAAGCCCTACCCACCTAAAACAAAAAAAGCCTCTCCTCCACGATAGTTATCGGGATTGTAAAAGCTTCTCACTAGTCTATTTCTAAACTACTTACCACATTTTGTGGCTCAACACAACTTCTTTCTTGCGGTCTGGACGGGACTCGAACCAGCAATGAACTATTCCTTTTGTGTTACAGTTAAATTTCAATTTTTATTGAGAAACTTAAATATTAGTAATTCAATTTATGGAAAATTGATTAAATTAAGATGTTGTAAGAAATATAATTTTTAAAATAGGAGTAAATTATGTCTGGAGTAAAAGGACGAGTAGCATTGGTAACTGGTGCAGGACGTGGAATCGGTCGGGCAACGGCTAATCTTTTGGAAAAGCGCGGTGCACGTGTGATGGCTGTTGCACGCAGTGAGAACGAATTACGGACGCTGGGACTAGACTATGTTGTAGCAGATCTTGGTACACACGAGGGCTGTGCACTTGCAGTCAAAGAAACACAGGATCGATTGGGGCCAGTTGAAATCCTAGTTTGTAATCACGGTATTGGATCGGCCCATGAGCGTGTGATCTGGGAACAGGAGCCCGAGATCTGGCGCGAAACAATGCGTATCAACCTAGATGGTCCCTATTTGCTATCAAAGGCAGTTGTCAAAGATATGATTGAATTAGGATACGGCCGGTTAGTGTTTACTAGTTCTACAGCTGGACAAGTGGCAGAATATGCCGGTAGTGCATACAACAGCTCAAAACATGGTCTTCTGGGCCTAATGCGATCGGTTGCACAAGATGCAGGGCCTCACGGCGTGACTTCAAATGCGGTGCTACCCGGTTGGGTAAGAACAGAAATGGCTGAGACTTCAGCTAAAGCCGAAGCTGAACTGCGCGGAATCTCTACTGACGACGTATGGGAGGAAAGAGCTGCGCTTTATCCGGCTGGTCGAGTGGTGTCACCTGAAGAAGTGGCCGAGTTGATTGCCTTCCTTGCATCAGAAGAATCCAGTGGTGTCAATGGGGAGGCCATAACCATAGCCCTTGGTGGTATCTGGTGAATTAGACAGCTGAAAACCAACAGATACTCTACATACCTCAGCCTGTGCTAAATCCACATGTCATTCTAATTAATATGGTATAGTCCTAAAACAAAAAAGCCTCTCCTCCACGATAGCTATCGGGATTGGAAAAGCTTCTCACTAGTCTATTTCTAAACTACTAGCCACTAAATGTGGCACAACACAACTTCTAAGTTGCGGTCTGGACGGGACTCGAACCCGCGACCTTCGCCGTGACAGGGCGACATTCTAACCAACTGAACTACCAAACCGTTGCATTATTGCGGTCCTGCCCACCAAAGCAAGCTATCGGTGCGTAGGCGGGTGCAAATATACATTCCATTTTTTATATCGCAACAAATTTTTTATGTTTTTTGCTAAAAATTGTCTTAAACAAATTTTTGCCGTTCTAACATATAAGTCGTCAATATTTTATCGAAACTCTCATTTATATTTGCTTCAACATATTTAATTTTATACTGTCCACATTTTAATTTAATATCATTAAAATATATGTTGACCGCTTTTTTGTAATTTTCTTTAATATTATCTGCATAAAGGTTAATAAATGCTCCTGTTTCGACATCTACAAAACGTTTGGGTTTATTATCGAAATTAAAATCTAATTCTTTTTCCTTATCAAACACATGAAATAAAATAACATCGTGTTTATTGTATTTTAAATGACGTAAAGCATCAAAAAGTTTTATACTTTCAATACCTGTTTGAAACATATCGGTAAACACAAAAATCATTGATCGCCTATGAATATTTTCAGCAATTTGATGCAAATACTCAAAAGTATTTGTAGTAGTGTTTTTAGGTGTTGAAATTGCTGTTTCACTTAATTGGGCTATCAGCATCCTATGATGCCGTTCACTCCCTTTTTCCGGTGCATAATAATCGTACTTATTACTATAAATACTTAACCCAACTGCATCTCGTTGTTTTTTAAAAATATGCATTAAAGATGCTGCTGCCAAAACAGAAAATCCAATTTTGTTCAAAGAATTAAATGCTAATGTAGTAACTTGTGGATAATGCATCGAGCTGCTATTATCAATTATTAAATGGCATCTTAAGTTAGTTTCTTCGTCATATCGTTTTGTAAAGAGTTTATCGGTTTTTGCAAATAATTTCCAATCGATGTGTCGTGTGCTTTCGCCTTGATTGTAAATTTTATGCTCTGCAAATTCAGCAGAAAAACCATGAAACGGACTTTTATGCATTCCTGTAATAAATCCTTCTACTACTTGTTTTGCAAGCAGATCAAGGTTTTTAAATCCTCCTGTATTATTAAGCTCTAATTGTAAATCCATAAAGTCTCTAAATTAAAAAAGGTTTACCAATCCCAATAATTATCAGGAGGCAAACCTTTTTACATTTTTAATGCTACCGTTTATTACAAAAGTGCATCTATAGCTTCTGCATATACGTTTTTTGGCGACACACCTACTTGACGACCAACAACCTCACCGTTTTGAAACACTAAAACCGTTGGTATATTTCGCACTCCATATTTTGCGGCAAATTCTTGATTTGCATCTACATCTACTTTGCCAACCACAGCTTTTCCAGCGTATTCTTCACTAATTTGGTCTATTACCGGTCCAACCATGCGACATGGTCCACACCAAGCTGCCCAAAAATCTACCATTACTGGTTTATCACTTTTTAATACTATTTCTTCAAACGTTGCATCTGTTATTTCTAACGCCATAATATTTAATTTTATTATTCCTGCGTCGGCAGAAATCTTTTTATTGTTTAATAATACAAAATTAGTCAAAAAAATACCAAAGCTTACAAACTAACAATTTGTTTTGTTTATACCTTAATTGACTGATGTTATACTGCTTATGTTTATGTCATTCCGTTTTATAATCTATTAATTTTTTTGGACCTTCAAGTATCGTTTTTACAATTTGAAGCGTCCCATCTTCCTTCGTAGAAATTTCCCATTTTATTAAAGCGATTTTTCCATGTACAATCTCAATACCAGTAATACTTCGTGGATGTACACAACTGCCATCATTAAAAAATGCTATATCTCCAGGTTTGGGAAAGCGAGGTCTGTGTGTATGACCAACTATTGTGATTAAGTTGTTGTTATCTAAAATCCATTTTTTAATTCTACGCTCTATTTTAATAAGCTCCTTGTAATTTTTTGCCGGACTTGTTGGGTCTGCAATTCCCATGATTTGTAATGGTTTCCAAAGAATCCTTACCATAAACCGACTCCACTTCCAAAACGTATAATTCCACCAATCGGCTTGATGACCATGAGTTAAAAAGATCTCCTGTTTTGTTTCTGAATGCTTTAAAACGATGCCTTCATTATATTTAATATCACAAAATAGTTCAACGTCTTCCCCTAAATTTTCATCAAAATATGTTGACAAGTGTTTTTTTACATATTCCGGATATCGATATACCATATCATGATTTCCCCAAATCATGTGAAGTCTATTTTCCTTATGAAACTGTTTCAACAACATATACACATCTTGATGAACTTCGAAAATGTTTTTAAATGATATATTTTCCCAAAGCTCATCGCCATCGCCAATTTCACAGTATTGAAACCCTTCATTAAAATAATGTGTTAAGGCATGGAAATAGATATTTCTGTTATTAGCAAAATCATCGGCAAAACTATTATCTCCACGATGGCAATCACTAAAAAAGATAAACTTACTTGAATCATCGAAGTCAATGACTTTTGCTGATGTATACGCATTATCAAACCGCTTTTTTGCTGAAAACATAAGTAACTGTAAGCAAAATAAAAAAGCGAATTAAATAATAATTCGCTTTTGAATACTATATTAATCCATCTTAATTAAATGCATTTAAACCTGTAATATCTAATCCTGTAATAAGTAAGTGAATGTCATGAGTCCCTTCATAAGTAATAACACTTTCAAGGTTCATTGAGTGACGCATTACAGAATATTCTCCGGTAATTCCCATTGCTCCTAACATCTGTCTTGCCTCACGAGCAATATGTATTGCCATATCTACATTATTGCGTTTTGCCATAGAAATTTGAGGTGATGTTGCTTTATCTTCATTGCGTAACACCCCAAGTCGCCATGTTAAAAGTTGCGCTTTTGTGATTTCAGTAATCATTTCGGCGAGTTTCTTTTGTTGAAGTTGAAATTGCCCAATAGGTTTTCCAAATTGAATACGTTCTTTACTATAACGCAAAGCCGTATCGTAACAATCCATTGCTGCGCCAATTGCTCCCCAGGCAATGCCATAACGTGCGGAATCTAAACAACCAAGTGGAGCACCTAATCCTGATTTGTTCGGCAAGATATTTTCTTTCGGGACTTTTACATTATCAAAAATTAGTTCTCCTGTTGAACTGGCACGTAGTGACCATTTGTTATGAGTTTCTGGTGTTGAGAACCCTTCCATACCACGTTCTACTATCAAACCATGAATTCGTCCATTTTCGTCTTTTGCCCAAACTATTGCAACTTGTGCAAATGGTGCATTAGATATCCACATTTTGGCGCCATTTAAAAGGTAATGGTCTCCTTTATCTTTAAAATTCGTGGTCATTCCACTTGGGTTTGAACCATGATCGGGTTCGGTTAAACCAAAACAACCCATCCATTCGCCACTTGCTAATTTTGGCAGGTATTTTTGTCGCTGTGCTTCGGTTCCGTATTTCCAAATAGGATACATTACTAACGACGATTGCACTGAAGCAGTTGATCGCACTCCTGAATCACCACGTTCAATCTCTTGCATAATCAACCCGTAAGAAATCTGATCCAGTCCGGCACCTCCATATTCCAAAGGAATATAAGAACCAAAGGCACCAATTTCAGCAAGCCCTTTTATAATTTGCATAGGAAATTCAGCCTTTTGAGCATACTCTTCTATAATAGGTGACACGTCGCGTTTTACCCATTCTCGTGCTGCATCTCGTACTAATTTATGTTCGTCTGTTAAAAGCTCATCAAGATTGTAATAATCGGGAGCTTCAAATAAATCTGGCTTCATGTTCTTTATTTTAATGCTTCAAATTTAAGTATTGTGAATGAATCTTACGCTTTTTAAAAAGAAAATTATTGATTTAAAAATTCAGATAGCAATCGATGAAAATGATGTACACCTTGCTCTCTTGTTGGTGAGAACTATTTTATTCTATATAAAAAGATGCTGGAAGTGTTTCTGCTTTTTTGATGTCTGAATNAATGTTNAATTTTCTGACCATTAGTTATTTGTTGTATATTTAAAAGCTGACTCCTAATTTGCATAATTAAAATTGATCTCCTTTAAAGCACTTTGGATGATTTCGAAATCACAAAAAATAGGATTATTAACCACCACTTCTTTGGTAGTTGGAAACATGATTGGCGCAGGTATATTTGTACTCCCTGCAGTTTTAGCAGGATTTGGTAGTATTAGTTTAATAGGATGGCTGTTTTCTGCTACAGGTGCATTAATTCTTGCTAAGATTTTTAGCAACTTTAGTAAAATAATTGTTAATAAAAGCGGAGGACCTTATACCTATTCAAAAGCTGGTTTTGGAGATTTTATCGGATTTTTAGTGGCTTGGGGTTATTGGATTTCATGTTGGATTGGCAATGCTGCCATTGCTGTTGCTGCTATAAGTGCATTAAGTTATTTCTTTCCAGCTTTAAAAACAGAGCCTTTATTGGCTGTTAGTGTTGGCTTAGGAATAATTTGGTTATTAACATGGGTAAATTCCAAAGGTGTTAAAGCCTCAGGGAAAATGCAAGTTATAACTACAGTTTTAAAATTAATGCCTTTAGTGTTTGTTATACTTATTGGAGTGTTCTTTTTTAGTCTTGATAATTTTCCTGCTTTTAACTTGACTGCTGAAAGTAATTTTGCAACATTTCCTGTTGTTGCTGTATTAACTTTATATGCTTTTTTAGGAATCGAATGTGCAACAATTCCAGCTCAAAATATAGAAAATCCTGAAGTTACTGTGCCTAAAGCAACAATGTTAGGAACGATAATTACAACTCTTGTTTATATACTTGGCACAATTGTTTTGTTTGGTATACTCCCAGTTGAAACTTTAAAAGAATCTCCTGCTCCATTTGCCGAAGCTGGAAAATTAATTGGAGGAGAATATGCAGGTTATTTTGTGGCGGCTGGAGCAGCAATAGCTGCGATTGGTGCATTGAATGGTTGGATATTAATAACAAGTCAAATCCCTATGGCAACCGCAAAAGATAATTTATTTCCAAAAATATTTAAGAAAGAAAATAAAAATGGAGTCCCGATTTTTGGATTGATTATCGGAAGTATTTTAACCTCTATTGTAATGTTAATGAACTATTCGGAAGGGTTAGTAGATCAGTTTGAGTTTATAGTTTTATTAACTACACTCACCTGTTTAGTGCCTTATCTTTTTGTTTCATCTTCCTATATTTTAGTTATTATTGAGAGAAAATTACATGTGAATAGTTGGATGAAAACCTTTGTTCTTGGAGGTTTAGGTTTTACATATTCCCTTTGGGCAGTTTATGGATCTGGTCATGATACTGTTTTTTATGGATTCTTATTATTATTGGCAGGTATTCCGTTATATATAATAATGCAATGGCATAAACGCAAGAAGTAAATGAAAACGACACATCATTCAGAATTTTTAAAACTAGAATCGGTTTATTTAAAGTCTGTTAAGAATGCCTTTATTTCTGATAATCATTTAAGTAAGCAATGGCAAGAACTGAATTATTTATCTCTCCCTGATTTTAATTCTGCAATTGAAGAATACAGAACCTTCGTAAAGTATTTAGGCAAAACGGGAATCAAATATTTTCCTTTTGTCGATTCCACAACAATTGATTCTATATATTGTCGAGATGCATCAATAGTAACAGATTTTGGAATGATAATTTGTAACATGGGGAAATCCGGAAGAATTAATGAGCCTAGGTCTCAAAAGCAAGTTTTCAAAAAAAATAATATTCCTATTCTTGGAGAAATAAAATCGCCTGGAACATTAGAAGGTGGAGACGTGGCTTGGCTAGATGAAAAAACTCTAGCAGTTGGACATACTTATAGAACAAATAAAGAAGGTATTGTTCAATTAAAAGAACTATTAGAACCAAAAGGAATTGTAGTTATTGTTGCAGAATTACCACATTACAAAGGGAAGCAAGATGTATTTCATCTCATGTCAATTTTAAGTCCAATCGATAAGGATTTGGCAGTTGTTTATTCTCCATTTATGTCAATTAAATTTAGAAACACGCTTATTGAAAGAGGCTTTAAATTTGTTGAAGTTCCACAAGAGGAATTTGAATCTATGGGTTGCAATGTACTGGCTATTGCACCAAGAGAATGTATTATGGTTGATGGTAACCCAATAACAAAACAACGATTGGAAGCTGCTAGTTGTAAAGTAAAAGTTTACAAAGGCGAAGAGATTAGTGTAAAAGGCGGTGGCGGGCCAACGTGTTTGACACGTCCTTTATTACGAAGTTTCTAATTACATTTTCAAATAGAAATCTTTGGTAAGATTGATATAATCTTGTGTGTATTGATGTCGTTCAACTTCAATTATAAGCTCATTTATTTTTAAACCATTTTTATTGAATGAGAATTCCATTAAACTTCTTTTTATTTCTGAAGTTGGACTCCCTTTTACTCTTGTAATTCTATTTGGAAATAAGTTTACATTTGAAGCTAACTCAATAAAATTTTCTTCTTCTTTAAACGGAATAATTACTGAAAATGTTCCTTCGTCTGAAAGTAATTTTGATACACTTTCAACTAAATGATGAAAAGGCATAGCATCGTTAAATCTTGCTAAATCTCGTTGCTTGTTTTCGCTCTTAAAGGTATCAGAGTAGAATGGTGGATTAGAAATTATGAGGTCGTATTTATAGTCAATTTCGTCTGTAAATTCTTCTAATGAAGCATGATAACAAAACAGTCTATCACTCCAAGGTGAGTTTTCAAAATTCCCGACACATTGCTTATAAGCATTTTCGTCAATTTCAATGGCATCAATCGTTTCTTCATTACTACGTTGAGATAACATTAATGAAATAACGCCAGTTCCTGCTCCAATATCTAAAACAGAATTTGGATGATGTTCTAAATTTGCCCAAGCTCCTAATAAAACAGCATNC
>JGI26061J44794_1000651_pt1 | contig 15212 bp, 10 predicted proteins | sample MarorgKNORR_S2LV_5_FD_44794 | JGI IMG/M metagenome (IMG submission 44794) | reverse complement strand
ACCTAGGTATATTGCTTCGCGTTCAAGGAGGAATCAATGCCCCAAGCCCGTTACCGTCTAGTAGATACCCAGACCACACCTTACTACCACTGCATCTCCCGTTGTGTACGCCGAGCCTTCCTGTGCGGGCGTGATCGGTTTTCAGGGAAGAACTTCGATCATCGCAAGCAATGGATTCTTGATCGAATAAAACATCTGTCTTCGGTGTTTGCCATAGATGTCTGTGCCTACGCCATCATGTCGAATCATTTCCACCTGGTGCTGCATATCGATGTTGATCAGGCAGGTGCCTGGACCTTCGATGAAGTCATTGACCACTGGCTGGCGCTCTACAAAGGGCCTGAGGTGGCGCACAAGTACAAAGTAGGTGAACCGCTCAGAGCGCTTGATCAGGAGGCTTTATCCGACCTGGTTGTTTTGTGGAGAGCCCGTCTTTCTGATCTGAGTTGGTACATGCATTGCTTGAATGAAACCATCGCCAGAATGGCCAATGAAGAGGACAAGTGCACCGGTCGATTCTGGGAGGGGCGATTCAGGAGCTAGGCTCTACTCGATGCAGCGGCTTTGGTGTCCTGTATGGCTTATGTTGACCTGAACCCCATCCGTGCCGGCATGAGTGAATCATTGGCGGAGTCAGAGTTTACCTCTATCCAGGAACGGTTAGCTGGCTATCAAGCAAGGAAAAGGGTCAATGACACAGAAAGCTGGCTAAAACCCCTGGTACAGTAGCAACAGCTTCCATCATCTGCAACTCTACCAATACAGGAGTTTAGCTATTTTGACCTGGTTGATTGGACTGGCCGTGCCATATGAGGTGACAAGCGGGGGGCTATCCCTACGCATGTAGCGTCTATCTTACAGAAGCTGGGAGTGAATGAAGCCAATTGGGTGAACAACACGCAGCACTTTGGCAGTTGATTCCATCGAGCTTTAGGACGAGTCAATCGAATCAGACAACTGGCGAATCGAACTGGATCAAAATGGATTGCAGGTCTCACGGCAGCGAAGCAATTCTACCAGTAGGTTTCACTCAATCGCCGATCCATTAGCAGATTTTCTATCTGAAGATGTTCTTAACCTGTCATTTCGGTGTAGTTGTTGGAAAAACCTTTTATTCAATACGACGCCAATAATTTGCAAAACGAAGCGCTACTATCTTTGATTTTTGCAATATAAGCACTGTATAGAAATGTAAATTTGTGGGCTGGGAATTCTGTGGGTGTCCCATTTCTACATTGCGACGACAATGTAAAAGTTGTTTATACGAGCTTTTCTCGGAATATATAGTTAACTTGCCAGTACCGATCGGCTCTATTACTGTGAGCGGACGGCTCCAAGCTCTTCCAGCACTTCTCTCGCTGACGCCCCGGGGACGGTCAGATTAAACCCGAAGAAAGATATCCGTGCCTCGGCGGCAATAGCCAGATCGAGCGGTGTCTGTCCGCGGCCATTCAGTGTGTTGATGTCGGCGCCTCGGTCGGCCAATTCACGAACGACGGTTGCCAGACCTCTAGCCGCCGCGTCATGCAGCGCCGTGGATTCGGCGAAGTCGGTGTGATTCAGGTTAACGCCGTGGTCAGCCGCCACCTTTACCGCTGCCAGTGTAAGCTGCTCTTCACCAGCAGGGTCCGGATTGGCCTGCACGTAAAATCGTCCACGGGTACTGTCCCCTCTGATTGCAGCCTGCAATGTACTTGCTAAGCCGCCAATTATTTCCGGCGTATAGGAGTCGCGATCCGCTCGTTCCCGGGGTTGACTCAAGATTTCTTCGTTAGTCAGGAGCGCATCGGCCCCACCGTCAGTGAGAGCACGCATGATCTCAGCTTCGCGAAAATTTGCTGCTATCCAATACGGTGTCGCGCCAACCAGGCTTGGTCTGAGCGCCCAGTCTTCACTCGCTCGTTGTACAGGGTTGGGTTTCAAGAGCCGCACGTTCGGGTCTGCGCTGTGGTCCAGAAGCGCTTCCACCGTGTCGAGATCGCCGCGCAAAATAGCGGCATGCATTGCGGAGTAGCCAGCATACATCGCGTTGGCATCAGCGCCTTCATCGAGCAACATGCGCGCAAGTGCTCCGTGACCGCTGTGTGTCGCAACCACGAGTGGGCTCGTGCCATTACCGGCGACACCGTCTATGTCCGCTCCCGAATTTAGAAGCAGCCCGGTCATCTCGATATCGCCTTGACGAGCCGCGAACAGCAAGGCCGAATAGCCACCAAGATTTTCCATGACACCCTGGTCGAAGGCGCCGCCATTTGTCGCATTATTGACAAACATGAGCATGGGACGCACCTTGGAGCGCACTTCCAGGTCGGCCCCTGCATCGATCAGCACCCGCGCTACGTTGACGTGCCCCTGGGCTGTCGCCCACATGAGAGCAGTCTGGTGGCGTGAGCTCTCGCTGGCATTAACGTTCGCCCCCGCTGCAACCAGAAGCCGTACTCCCTCGATCGTACCGGCCCGCGCCGCAGTCATGACCGGCGTTTCACCCACATGCAACGCGAGATTTGGATCGGCGCCAGCCTCCAGCAGGCGTTCGATCAACTCGGCATTACCTGCCTCGGCTGCAATAAAAAGTGGCGACGTTCCCAAGCGGTTGGCGCTGTTGATGTCTGCCCCCGCCTCGATTAGCAAAGCAGCCATATCGTCGTCCTCACGGTATACCGCCCAGTGTAATGCCGTCGCATCGTCGACTTGCCGCGAGCCCGGATCGGCGCCACCTGATAAGAGTAGTCGAACAGCCTCCGCGTCCTGATGCCTGGCTGCCTCAATCAGGGCCGGATTTGCCGCTTGAGCGGTGACCGACACAGTGATGAAGAGCAGAGTCAACATCACTAACGCCAGGCGGACTCGCAGCTGTTTATTGCTCCTGTATGTCATGCTCGCATTCAAATCTACACACCGCTCAACAGGTCGAGCTGGTCCGTGCTGTAGCCCAAGTTGTCCACGGGCACACCCATTTTGTCCAGCATTGTCAGATGCAGATTGTTAATAGGCGTTCCTGACCTATAACGGATGTGACGCCCACCCTTGAGCGTGCCGGCTCCTCCACCCAACAACACCAGCGGCAGGCCAGCGTTGCTGTGTCGGTTGCTATCGGACATGCCGGCTCCATAGAGCAGCAGCATGTTATCGAGCAGTGACCCGTCAGCGTCGGGCGTTGCATCGAGCTTATCCAGATAGTAGGCGAACAAGCTGGTGTGAAATTCGTTGATCTTGGTGACCTTCTCATAGAGTACCGGGTCGTCGCGGTGATGGGAGGTTGGATGGTGCGAGTCGGGTACACCGATCTCTGCATAGGTCCGACCACTCAGCTCTCGCCCTAGCATAAATGTTATGACTCGAGTCAGATCTGTTTGATATGCCAGCACCTGCATGTCGAACATCAGCTTGGCATGCTCTTCGTAGCTGTCTGGTATTCCCGACGGCTGCTCTACTTCGGGCAACTCGCGGTTGCTCTGCGCTTCCGCCATCTGGATTCGTCGTTCCACATCCCGAACGGCATCCAGATACTGGTCAAGCCTGGCGCGGTCGCCGGCACCAACCGAGCGATTGAGCTCGGACACCCGATCTGACACGGCGTCGAGCAGGCTCTGGTCCTTGCGTATGCGCTGCAGCCGCACTGCCGGGTCGGTGGTACCGATGTCCCCGAACAGCCGCTCAAACACTAAGCGTGGATTAGTCTCCATCGGCAGCGGCGTATTGGCGTCACGCCAAGCGATGGTGCTGGTGTACTGACAGCTGAAACCGATGTCGCAGGACCCAAATACATCGTTCTTATCGAGCGCCAGCTCCAGCGAGCCGAGTTGGGTTTCGCGTCCGAGTTGACGGGCCACCAGCTGGTCGATCGACACTGCGGCCTGGAGATCGGACTCTACCCGAGCCGGGATCGCACCAGTAAGGAACCGGGTAGATGCGCTGGCGTGTACACCGGCGTTACTCCGTGGTCCGTTGAGCCCGGTCAACACCAACATCCGGTCCTGGTAGGCGGCCAGGGGCTGCAGGATCCGAGTAATCTCAAAGTCGGTCCCTTCAGTGGCCGGAGTCCACGACTTCATGGCCATGCCGTTCGGCACGTAGACCACTCCGAGCCGCTTCGTCGGCTGCGCCGCCTGTGCGGAAGCAGATGACAGTGCTGGAATCATGCTGTCGAGCAGCGGCAGCGCTAAGCTAGCGCCGAGGCCGCGTAGCACTGTGCGCCGGGATAGAGTCTTCTTGAATATGTTCATAACTCGGTTCTCCGCATTTGAAATGGGGCGCTTTCGATCACGCCGAGAATCACCGACGACCAGCGATAGTCGTCCTGGGCGGCTGCGCGCACGATCGCACGCACCGACGGCATGTCGTAGTATTCGAGACTACGCCCGAGGGCGAAAGTCAGCAGTTTTTCGGTCACCGTGCCGACGAAGTCATCAGGCCGCTCGAGCAGCAGGTTGCGCAGGCCATCCGGGCCGTCGAAGGTGCTGCCATCCGGGAGTAGCCCGGACGCGTCGATCGGCTGGCCGGCAAACTCGACACGCCATTTGCCCACGGCATCATAGTTCTCTAATGAGAATCCGATCGGGTCCATGGCTGCGTGACAAACGCTGCACGCCGGGTTCTCCCGATGCATGGCCATCGCTTCGCGCATAGTGAGTTCCCTGCCATCGCTGCTGGTCTCCAGTGCTGGCACATTGGGTGGCGGCTCGGGAGGTGGCCCGCCGAGCAGATTCTCTAGCACGAACTTACCTCGCAGCACCGGCGAAGTACGATTCGGATAGGAGGTCACCATCATCAAGCTGCCGTGGCCAAGCAGTCCGCCGCGTTGGACGCCGTCTAGAGTCACTTTACGGTAGCGGTTGCCGTAGATGCCGGGGATATTATAGTGCCGTGCAAGCCGCTCGTTGACGAAAGTGTAGTCGGCGCTCAACAGCTCCAGCAGGCTCCTGTCAGAACGGACCTGATCGTCGATGAATAGTTCTGTCTCACGCTGGAATGCCTCCCGCAGGTTCTCATCGAACTCGGGAAAACCGGCGGGATCGGGATAGATTGAGTCGAGATTGCGTAGATAGAGCCACTGGCCGACGAAATTCTCGATGAAGGCGCTCGCACGTGGGTCGGCCATCATCCGCTCTACCTGCTGCTCGAGTACGCCGGGCTCGTGTAAGGCACCGCGCTCGACCAGATCCAGCAACTCGTCGTCTGGCAAGCTACTCCAGAGGAAGAAGGACAGCCGGGAAGCGAGCTCGGTGTCCGTAATCTCATAGATGCTCCCAGGTTCGGCATCAACCGGATCCCGTTCGATCCGAAACAGGAAGTCGGGTGAAACCAGCAAGCGCTCCAGCGCGAACTGAATACCGGCTTCGAATCCGCCCTCACGCTGGCCTTCGTTGTAGAACTGGACCAATCCCTGGACGTCCTTCTCATCCACGGGGCGACGATAGGCACGTCGCGCCAGCGAGCTAAGTATTTGGCGGGCGCAGGCCGGCTCCTCATCGGCGTTAGCCGGACTACAGGTGAAGATGCGCCGTCGACTGGGCGTGTCGCCGGGCCCGGTCACCGATAGCGGCCCCTCGATCTCGATACTGCCAACACTGGGATTGGCATCCGGCAGCTCGGTCACCGCCAGGTGATAGCCGAACAGCCGAGGTTGCTGTATGCCCTCGGCCTCCCACATCTCGCGCGGGAAGGTGGCGCCGATGATACGCGGGCCGGCCTGCACCGGAAGCAGGATCTCGAAGCCCTCGTCCGCGAAGGCCATCATGAATTCTTCCCAGTCGTCGCTACCGCGAATGTTCCCTGCATAGCTGTAAGGTGCGGGCACACCCGGTGCATCGCCGCCGAAGGCGAAGGTCTGGAGTCGCTCGCCGTCGAGACTGATTTCCATCTCATGGGGCGCGTCGAATCCACGCACGAAATCCACGTAGTTGGTCTGCAGTTTGACTGTGATTTTATACTCACCGTCAACCGGGAACATGTGCTCAATGGCCGCACCACCCCGGGAACCGAACGGCAGCGCATCGCTGAGTCGGTCGTCCTGGATCAGGTTCAAGGGTATGTCGTAGGTTTTGATGGAGGCCCCGCGTGGCGAGGCGCCGACCGCCAGTTCTGCCACCTTGTGCGCGGCCGAGACATAGCGTTCCACCAGCATCGGCGATAGCACCAGCACTTCGGCGTTGTTGTCGAAGCCGTACCGGTCCGGCGCATCGGGCGGGATCATCTGAGTGACTTCGATGTCGAGGTCCAGAAGATCGCGGACAGCGTTTCCATACTCGGTCTGGTTGAGTCGGTGGAATGCCTGAGTCCGGCCTGGATTGACCTGCGCCGCCGCCACCCGGTCGAGCTCGGTCTCTAGCCAGGTGCGGAATCCGTCGTAACGCTCCTTATCTGGACGGGGATAGCTTGGAGGTGGCATCACACCCACTCTAAGCTTCTTGATGACCTGCTCCCACAGCTCAGGATTTGCCGCCAGATTAGACACGTCCTCGGTGTCCAGTGTCAGACCGAGATTTCGAAGCTGTGTGGTCTGAAGGCCTTCGTTTGGAGTGGCCACGGAGTCGACCACTGCCTGGTTATGACAGATGACGCAGTATTGGTCCAACAGTGCCCGATTGCTCGCCGAAACGGTCTCGGCCGCCGGGAGCAGTCCGGATGCCATCGTCAATACAGCAAACGCGAGTAGTCTTCTCATGTCATGTTCCGATCGAGTGTTGAGAGGGTTTTTTAACGGAAAGTCGGACCCTCTCCACATTTCTTTTCAGTGAGCAACTGACTTGTTGCGGCTGACCTGCCCAACATGGCTGTCAAACTCTCTGCCACTATCGCAAGCCGTGATTGTAGCATAGACAAATACTGGCCCCACCGGCCATAAGGTCATAATTTGCAGCCATATTCATGCACCAATCGGTGAATAGCGCAGCCGTGTCAGGGTCGAGCGTACTGCGGGCGCTGCTGGCGAGCCAGCATGGCTGCTAGTCGTTACGTCCGGTTGGATTCTCCACTGTGCCGCACTCGTTCCCCAGGTAGCCGTTGCCACCACAGTAAGTCGCGTCCTGGAGCTGCAGAAGAATGCCGTCTGGATCAGTGAAATACAGCTCGGGTGTACCGCCCGGCGCACCGCCCCGGTCTGGTCCCCGCATGGACACATAGGCTTGCAGCGGTCCGTTCGCACCGCCTGCTTCTCCCAGTATGGTTAGACCGTAGCCTTCAAGCAGGGAGAAAAGTCGATCGACATCAAAATCGTCGACGTTCAGGCTGGCATGGTGAATGCGGCCGGATAAAGGAGGTACCTGCGCCAGCGCCAGGAACTCTCTGCCCGATCCGACTCTGAGTACCGGCATAGCACCCTGGTAGGTATCGATGCCCAGACCAAACAGACTCTGGTAGAACTGGACGGAACGCTGTTGATCCTCGACGAAGAGGGTAAAGTGGTTGAACTCTTTCAGCGTAATGAGTCCTGCAGTCGGTGCCGGCTCAGGTGTCGACAGACAGTCCTCACCCCGCAAGCCGGCCCCACCGCAATAAGTCGAGTCCTGCAATTGCACCACTATTCCATCGGGATCTCCGAAATACAACTCAGGCGTACCAGCAGGTGCACCGCCAAAGTCTTCTCCGCGCATCCTCACACGTGACTGCAGTTCGCCGGATTGTCCAGTCGCGGCGACACCATTCTCAGCCAGGATTTGTACTATTCGTTCATCGTCAAAATTGTCGACTGCCAGGCAATAGTGAGTGATTCGAGGATTGTCACTGGCACCCCCACCCAGGGCGATGAACTGGGGGCCGTCACCTACCTGGAGTACGATTGTGTTCGCCTGACGTGCCGCGATGGGCAGTCCAAACAGCCCCTGATACCACGCCAGTGATGCAGCTGGGTCAGACACGCTTAGAGTCATATGATTAATTGACCGTACCGGAATCGGTGGCAGCGAGGAGGACGCAGAAACTTGCGCGCTTGCAGCCGTGCCGGCGCTGTCATCGATGCCATAGCCAGCCACCGCCAATGCAGCTAGCGAGCCCAGGAAGGTGCGGCGACTTATCTGTCGGTTCTTGAACGCTGTCATCAACTGCTTGATCTCTGATTCCATGGGTCACTTGCTCCTGAATATGAGTTGAACAAAGGCTCTCTTAATAGTGCTCACGCTAACGGCAGTATTCACACCTACTGTGGCGGGGTGCCATGCCGGCCTACCGCGAAGTAGTATCGAAAACCTTCTTAATACACGGCTAGTTTGTTAACAAATGTATCGGTTAGTCTGCCCTGTGCATAGTCGTTTTCATAGTGATATCAAAATCGGGTATAAATAAGAAGGTCAGTTGCCAATAAAAATGTTACAAATTGAGACTTCATGATCCCCAGGTTCATAGTAATCTACGCAATCCATTCATTGTTAGGTGATTGGACTGCGACAGGGCCGAGGTGACAACAAGGCTCATTATGCTCCGCTGATTCAGTCGGATCGACATAGTCGGCTCGGAAAAGGATAGATAGAGGACCGAGAAAGGATAGGTAAAGGATAGGTAAAGGATAGGTAAAGGATAGGTAAAGGATAGGTAAAGGATAGATAAAGAGTGCTCGGTGTCGTTAGACGACACGCTAATTAACTTGATGAAAAGTAAATAATACAAAAAGCCCTGAGGAGACTCTCATGTTCTTGATTGAAAAATTGCCGCTCAAGGAAGTCGCCCATTTATTTACAGGTCTTCGACGACTTGGCCACACTTTTTGCCTTACATGCATCGCCACGCTGGCGATGACGGTCTCTGCGCAAGCGCAAGATGCTGATGGCACAATCGAAGGCAGCGTGCAAAGTAGTAACGGACAGGAAGCGGGCGTTTGGGTTATTGCCGAGACGGACGACTTGCCGACTCACTTCATCAAGATCGTGGTCACCGATGATGAGGGGCGTTTCATGCTACCGGAGATGCCCGATGCATTATACGAAGTCTGGGTAAGAGGCTACGGCCTGGTCGACTCAAACCCCGTTTCTCTGCGAGTCGGGGCGGATGTCACCTTAAATGCCTTCGTGGCCGAGTCCCCGCTCGAAGCCGCACAAATCTATCCTGCGAATTATTGGTATTCACTGCTTGAGGTGCCCGATGCCGATGAGTTTCCTGGAACCGGGGCAGACGGCAATGGCATTTCTGAGCGGATGCGCAGCCAGGCGCAGTGGATTGACATGACGAAACAAGGTTGCCAACTCTGTCACCAGCTTGGCAACAAATTAACTCGCTCGCTCGATCACCTCAGTCATCTTGGTTTCGAATCCAGTGTTGAGGCTTGGAACTATAGAACGGCCATCGGTATTCGAGGCCCCCTCATGAGTGCTTTCGCTGGTCGCTTCGGTCGCGAGCGCGGCATGGCTATGTATGCCGACTGGACTGATCGTATTGCTGCAGGAGAAGTACCCCAGGCACCGGAGCGGCCGAGTGGTATCGAACGCAACGTGGTGCTTACCTTGTGGGACTGGGGCAACGAGTCTTCGTACATCCATGATGAGATTACTACCGACAAACGGAATCCGACGCTTAACGCCGGAGGCAAGGTCTACGGTGTCGACGGTGGGCATGGGACCCTGGTGGAGTTGGATACGACTACCAACGAATTCCGTACCATAGAAATTGCAGTAAGCGACAATGCAGATAATCCCGCGGTGACGCGATTCGCCCAGGAATTTCCGGTTGAATCTGTTTTCTATGGGGATGAAGCCCTGTGGTCGGGGCCCGCAGATCCTCACAATCCGATGTTTGATGAAATGGGTCGAATCTGGATGACCACTAAAGTACGCGGCAACTTATTACCCGAGTGGTGCCAGCAAGGTTCATCTAACAAATACGCCCAGTACTATCCCACACGCGGCAGCTCTCGACAGGCCTCTTATTATGATCCGGCGACCGAATCATTCGGCTTGATCGATACCTGCTTCGGCACACACCATTTGCAATTTGCCGACGATGAAGATCGCACACTCTATTTCAGTGGTGGTGGTGATGTAATGGGCTGGATAAATACGCGGATGTTTGATCGCACCGGCGATGCACAATTATCCCAGGGCTGGTGTCCCATGGTGGTCGATACGAATGGCGATGGTCGCATTACCAAGCCCTGGAATCAGCCGGTTGGCGCATTACGCAGTATCGGTGAAGGCGGTGGCGGTGAACAACTTGTCGAGATTGATCCGGCCCTGGACACCAGAATGAGTCCCGGTAGCTACGGTGTCATCGTCAATCTGCTCGATAATGTTGCATGGGGCGGTGGCACTGAGTTTCCCGGTCGCATCTACCGCTTCGATAAGGGTGACAATCCCCCGGAGACTTGCATTACTGAAGTCTACGAAGTCCCCGTCATTGACGGTGAGATTGAAGGCTTCGGACCCAGAGGAATAGACGTCGACAAGCACGGCGTAGTGTGGACCGCGCTGTCCGGCAGCAGTCACCTGGCTAGTTTCGATCGCAGCAAGTGTGAAGTGCTGAACGGTCCCGCCACAATAGATTCGCAACATTGTCAGCAAGGCTGGACCCTATATGAAGTGCCAGGTCCCACTCTTAAAGGTACCGATGTCAAGGCCGACTTCCATTATTACAACTGGGTGGATAACTACGACACGCTAGGCCTCGGTGAAAACATTCCTATAGCCACCGGGTCGGGTTCAGATTCCCTGCAAGCACTTATTCCTGAAACGGGAGATTGGGTAACGATGCGTGTACCTTATCCGATGGGTTTCTACTCTCGCGGGCTAGACGGAAGAATCGATGACCCTGATGCCGGATGGAAAGGACGGGGCGTTTGGGCGAACTATGGAACCAACTTCAACTGGCACACAGAGGGCGGTAAGGGCACCACCAGCAAGATGGTCAAATTTCAGATTCGACCTGACCCGCTTGCACACTAATGAAATTATCGCCTTTCACGTCTGCGATCCTGTGCCTGTCCATTACTGTTAGCCAGGCAGTAGCACAACCGTCAGATAATTTCGGCAATGACGCCATTGAACACGTATTCAATAACGCGCGCATCATTGTCGGTGACGGTGCTGTTATTGAGCGCGGAGCTGTTTTGGTCCGTGGCGGCGTAATATTGGCCATTGGTCCCGCCGCCGGCATTGATATCTCTGACAGTGCAATTAGCCATGATCTGAGCGGCAAGACCATCATGCCAGCGCTGGTTAATACCCATGCCCACCTTGGCTGGGAAGCCTACGGCGATTGGGGTTCACAATTTTTCACTGAGGAAAACCTGACCGACCACCTGTACCGCCACGCCTATTATGGCGTCGGCACGATTATCTCCACAGGCAGCGACAGCGAAGAGGTTGCCGCGCGGGTAAAACTGGAACAGCTCAGAGGGAATATCGGCGGCGCTCGTTATCACCAATCGCCAGGCATGGGTTCCCCGGGCGGTGGCCCGAACCCGCGCTTCACGGACGATCCTGATTACTGGGGGGTACATCCCGTTGCCGACCCTGAACAGGCAGTTAGAACCGTAAGAGAGTTGGCGGGACGCGGATATGGAATCGCCAAGATCTGGGTGGATGTCCGGGACGAACGTCGCGGGGCACAGGTAAAACTGGCACCGGAAATCTACAGGGCAGTGCTGAACACCGCGTCGAATTACGACATGCGGATCATTGCCCATGCCACTACCCTGGCCGATCACAAGTCCCTGGTAAGCTTCGGCAACAGACGATTCATCCATATGCCTTACGATACCGACGTAGACGATGAATACCTGGAGATGGTGCGAGAAAATAATGTTTACATCGTTCCAACCCTGGGCATGGTGACAAAGCGTGAGCCCTACTACATTCCGGCTTTTCAAGATCCGTTTTTCCACGATCAGGTACCAGCATCAATCCTTGAATTGCTGAATGCCAATTACAACCCAAGCCCCGTAAGCAGAAACGCAGCTGTGGAACAGCGGTCGGCCCGAATGGCCAGCAATCTATTGAAATTGAAAAATCACATCATTCTCGGTACCGATGCCGGCGCCGTGGGTGATTTCTTCGGTTACGCCGATCACGTCGAACTGGAATTATTCGTACGCATGGGTATAAGCCCCAGCGAGGCCATCGTTGCGTCGACTTCGCGTTCTGCTGAAGCCTTTGGGCTGGATAACGTCGGCACCCTGGAAGCGGGCAAGGCAGCGGACTTCATAATCCTCGATGCCAATCCCCTGGATGATATTCGCAATACCCGGCAGATCCACGACGTCTATCTGCGCGGCGAAAGGGTGGATCGAGAAGGACTAAAACAGAGATGGAGTCAGTAACATGAATTATCTGTACCACAATCGTCATAGGAAAATTTCGGGTACTGTTTTTTCACGGGCAATGGGCGGTCTATTGTTTTGTTTCTCGTTAGTGGCTTTCGCACAAGATGGCAACGACGCAGGAGAATGGCCCAGTTATGCCGCCGATGCCGGCTCCACGAAATACACCAGCCTCAGCCAGATAGACGGGGGAAATTTCGAGCGCCTGAAAATCGCCTGGAGATGGCAGTCTATCGATGCAGATCTGAATTTGGAGGAATTGGTAGAGAACGGCTCTGACATCAACTTCGGACGGCTACAGGCAACGCCATTGATGATCGATGGCGTGCTCTACATGCTGACGGCATTGAACCAGGTGGCTGCCATCGATGCCGCGAGTGGTACCACGCTGTGGGCACACAACCCCGAAGTCTATCTGTCCGGCGCTTCCATCAGTCCGCTGGGATATCATCACCGCGGTGTCGCCTACTGGAGTGATGGTGACCAGGCACGCATCCTCCTCCCGACCAATGACGGCTATCTCATTTCACTGGATGCAAGTTCAGGTGCAGTAGATACAAACTTCGCCGGGGGTCGTATCGACTTGTCTATTGGTATTCCCCGAGCCGATCGAGATGTGCCTGATTGGCAGGGCGCCCCACCTGTGGGATCGGTTTCTCCTCCAGTTGTTGTAGGCGACACCTTGGTAGTGCAGCAGATTACCTCTAACCGACCTCACTACAAGGAACGGCCACCGACCTGGATAAGGGGTTATGACATTCCGACAGGCGAACTGAAATGGACCTTCCACGGCATTCCCCAGCAGGGTGAGTTTGGTGTGGAAACCTGGCAGGAAGAGTCCTGGCGATACACAGGTAATGGTGGTGCATGGTCGCAATTGAGTGCCGATCTGGAACTCGGGCTCGTCTATCTGCCGATGGAAGCACCGACTAATGATTTTTTCGGTGGTCACAGACCCGGGGACAATCTCTTCACCCAAAGCTTGGTTGCCCTGGACGCAAGCACAGGGGAGCGAATCTGGCACTTCCAGATGATTCATCATGGCATCTGGGACTATGACACACCCGCGGCACCCAACCTGATCGACATTACCGTAAACGGGAGAGAGATCAAGGCCATTGCCCAGGTAACTAAACAGGGATTTACCTACGTCTTTGATCGTGCCACCGGGGTACCGGTATGGCCAATAGTAGAAAGACAAGTGTCCCCTTCTACTATACCAGGCGAGAGAGCTGCTGAAACTCAACCTTTTCCGACCAGGCCACCGGCCTTTGCCCCACAAGGTTTGACTATCGATGGCCTGATCGATTTCACGCCTGAATTGAGAGCAGAAGCGATAAACATTCTGAACAGCTATACCTACGGTCCATTGTTTACACCGCCGAGTCTGCCGCGAGATGACGGTCATCGAGGCACGATCTTGCGGCCTGGCGCCGGTGGTGGCGCGAATTGGCCAGGAGCTGGCATTGATCCCGAGACTGGGGTTTTATTTATACCCTCTTCAGACAACCCAACGGTTCCATTCATGGGAACGCTCGAGCCCGGGGAATCGAACTTTAACTACTACCGCTTGGCTAACCAGGGCATACGCGGACCACAGGGCTTGCCAATCCTGAAACCGCCTTATTCTACTATCACTGCCATCGACATGAACGAGGGCGAGATTTTGTGGCAGGTCGCCAACGGTGACAGTGCTGCACGAGTAGAGAATAACCCAGCGCTGCAGGGAATTGATCTGCCACCATTGGGCGGTGGTGGTCGGCATCCTGTACTCGTGACATCCACTCTATTGATTCATGCACAGAATACGAGTGACGGGCCTAAGTTGATCGCTAGAAATAAACTGAATGGAGAGGAACTGGCTGCAATTGAAATTCCTGGCAATGCCACTGCTGCACCGATGAGCTTCTCAGTCGAAGATACACAATACATAGCGCTCAGCGTTACAGGTCAACCGGCGCCTGAACTAATTGTTTATGCATTACCTTAACTAAACTGTCCGTGAAATCGGGGTAGAATCCCCTTCTGTATTTAGCAACTTATTGGGTTAACCCTTTGAGTGTTGAGTTTGCTTGGATCACTATTGACACCATAATTAAGGACTAAAACTATTTCTAATATAATTCAACACAGCTGACATATCCGTATTTGACAATGCACTGTTTCCACCTTTGGCTGGCATGGGCATTAGTCCATCCGTACTTTGAAAACCATTAATAATATTGTCGAGCAACACCGCATCTGATTTGCTGAGACGCCCTTGTGACTCGGTGAAATCCGGCACGCCTGGCAGGTTACCTTTGCCGTCAACTCCATGATATGCAAGGCAATTATTATCGTAGATCTCCATTCCTGTAGTGGTAACCTGATTCTGGGACGAAACCGACAACTCCGCTGCAATATTATCCGGTTCTATCTTTGCATTCGTTTCTTGTAAAAACTTTAGAATATCGCGCGTTTCTTGCCCGGTTAACCCCGCTCGGATACGCATATGGAATACGCTGGTAACCCATTGATCATCACGAAGATCCGAAGGATTACGGAAATTGTGACAACGCCCACAATTTTCTAACCAGGACTTGCTTCCTTCGGCAAAGTCGCCTGTTTGTGAGTCTTCGAGCGCCGTTACCTGCTGCGTAAACAATCCCGCAAATAGGAAAACCTTAATTCCCGTACCACACATTTTTTTAATGGTTCGTAATTTCATTGTAGTTCTCCTAACTAGAATCCATAGGCCAATTGAAGCAACAGACGGTTTTCATCTGCGTCACTACCACTTATTCCGCTATTAAACTCATAGTTTATTTTCCCTATGAAATTATTGGTGACAAGATAGTTGACACCAAGAGCCCATTGCTGTTGGTCCTGGCTGTACGTCGTCAAACCATTTTGGACTAACCACCTCCTAGTTTAAGAGACACATTAGCTCATCTGGGTTACCAGCTTTGATTGTCTATCGTAATGCAAT
>JGI26061J44794_1000650_pt1 | contig 15238 bp, 14 predicted proteins | sample MarorgKNORR_S2LV_5_FD_44794 | JGI IMG/M metagenome (IMG submission 44794) | reverse complement strand
CGCGAAAACGAGGATCAAATCGCCATCGATAACGCAACTGAACTGGGTTACCTGGGTATCGGCGGCAGTGATTCGCACATTGTGAGCCATGTTGGCCGTTGCGGCACAGAATTTGGCGCTGCTGTTCGCAACATTAGCGAACTTGTTGCAGCACTCAAGGCCGGTGAATTCAAAGCCATCAACTTTAAGCACCAGGGAACCTCTGATTAAGAGGATATTTTTAATCAGACGTTCACTAGACTAACAATTCCGGCTACCGGGGGAGACACATTGGACGCGGATATCTCAGAAATCAGAGAGAAATTTCTGAATCTCGACTTTGATGAAAAAGAGTTCTTCATCGACCCAGAGACCACTATCGAATACGCCAGACTCTGCGGAGAAACAGCAGATCGATTCCTGGATGTCACCAACGCTGACTTCCAGGCCCCACCGACGTTTATTGCGAGTCTTAGCGGCAGGCGCATGTTGCCTAAAAACTTTCCGCGTTTCGGGTTGGGTATGGATGCTGGCAAGGGCGTGGAATGCCTGAAACCCATCAGGCCGGGCAGGAAAATTACCGGCAAGACACATTTACATGATGTCTACACCAAAACAGGCCGTTCAGGTCGAATGATTTTTGTCGTCACTCGGATCGAATTCTATGACGAAGACGGCAGCCATCTTGCCAATGCCGACAGCCGCATGGTGATGAGGGAGAAAAAATAATGGCCATCAGTACCCTTGGTGACGTTGAATTCGGAGAGGATCTTCCCGCTTTCGTCCCTGACACCACGCTAGAAACCACAAGACAATTCGCGAAACTGGTCGGCTGGGACGGACCCAGGTTCACTGACCACGAAGGTGCACGCAAGGAAGGCTTCCCTGGCGCATTGGTTCCAGGAATTCTGAGCCAGGGCTACCTGGTCGCCATGATTCACCAATGGGCACCTGCTGCAGAGATTATCAACGTCGATACGGTTTTTCGCGCNCCCGTGCTTGCAGACGAAGACCACACCATTAATGGCGTGGTCACTGACATCGATGAAGATGAAGGTAAGGTCGAAATTGATTTGACCGTTTCAAACGCAAAAGGTGAAACGAGGATTTTTGGCACTGCTTCGGTGAAGCTGCCCAACTAAGCAAAAGGCATGATGCTAATCGTTNATATATTTTGCAATGGGTAAGCCAAGTATTCAACTATGCAAGTTACTATTCACCCCCTCTGAGATCTAAGCCAATAGAAAATGACCCAGCCATTAGCGGCTAATGGAAACCCTTTAACACTTCTGCGTACATCTTGACGTCCGCTTGATTGGCGTTTTCAATCAAACGTCGCGTGGTTTCGGCGACTTCATATACAAGGTCTTCTTGGTTCAAATTTTGATTAATGTGCACTTCAGCATCTACTATTTCTCCCAACAAATAGTGCAATCGATCTATTGATTCATCCCAACGTTCCACTAGCGCAATAACTTCAAATTGCTGAACATCAAACCCCCAAAAATATTTCGAATAAGTGTTCTGGAAAGTCTCTATGCCGACGAACTGTTCTAATGACGGGTATCGCCTTCTTTTCTCGATGAACGCTTTCAACTCTTCTTGTCTCGGACTAGCGCTTCCACTTTCCCAGGTTCACTTACCGTAAAGATATCGGGACACAAGCCTTTGTACTGGATCGCGTAACCAGGTGATAAATTGCGCGTTCTTAATGCCGGAATATTTAAGAGGGAGAAAATGACCATGAATACAATCAAAATGTTCCGTTAGATCACTATGCGTCGAGAATGCTCCTGTCGAAGCTGATTCATTTCTAAGATTGGTTGAGTGCGCAAGGGGATGATCATCATAGTCGAGCTTTAACCTTTCCTTAAAGGACCGCTCCAGTATTACGCGAAAGCTAGTGCCGCCGGTTTTTGGAATATNGGCAGATATCAGCATCTCACTTGGCTAGCTTCCCATAGGCCTAAAAAGAGGGATATTCAGATCTTCGTGTTCTTCCCACTCGAGCACGACTTTTTGACCGATTGAAATATCGTTCAGTGGATCTTCGATGCCAACGATATTACTGAGAATTCTCGGGCCTTCATCCAGATCAATCCACGCTACGGCATAGGGCACGAGATTCCTGAAAAACGGATGATAGCTTTGCCTGACAACGCTAAAAGTATAGATGGTCCCCTCGCCGGATGCCGTCTTCCAGTTCAGGTTGCCTGAGGTACACCCTGTACAGTGACGGCGTGGATAGAAGATGACCTTGCCGCAATCATTGCATTGTTGATAACGAAATTCTTTGTCTTTAGTTGCCGCCCAGAACGCTTTGGTATCCAGTTCGTTGGTCTTGGGTAAAGGCCTGGTTGGTTCTTTCTTCTGCTCTTTCTTCCGCTTTGGGTTTTGTTCAACCATGTTTAGTCCCTCCCCAAAATTACGGTACCGGCGCTGTGCCGGCTACCTAACATGCCACCATTACCATGGGCGACCGCCAGTTTCGCATCTTCGACCTGGGAATTGGATTCACCCCTTAGCTGCCTTGTTGCTTCAATCAACAAAAAGATGCCGCGCATCCCCGGATGGTTGGAGGACAAACCTCCACCATCTGTATTTAATGCCGGTCCATCAGATGGCCGGTCAAATCTCAGGCGACCACCAGTCACCCAGTCACCGCCCTCACCTTTTTTACAAAAACCCAGGTCTTCAAGAATCGTCAGGACGGTAATAGTGAACGAATCATAAATCATGGCGATGTCCATCTCTGCCGGTGAGAGCCCGGCTTCAGAAAAAGCAATCGGTGCTGATTGTGCGGCCGCACTCACGGTAATATCGCCACCGGGTTCTGGATATTTGGTGGCTTCACCCGTACCAAGGATCCATACGGGCGGCTTTTTACAATTGGCGGCGACCTCTGCAGAAGCAATAACGACAGCGCCGCCGCCATCAGAGATCATGCAGCATTCAAGCAGATGCAGGGGGTCAGCGATCAATCTGGAATTAACGACATCATCAATGGTTGTCTCCCGTATATCGAGAAACTCCAGGTCCTCCATGGCGGCAACTGCTTCCGGGTTTCGCATGGCGTGCATCCGAGTGGCAATTGATATCTCGGCCAACTGCTCGCTTGTCGTGCCGTACTGATACATATGCCGGGCCGCCACCATCGCGTAATTCGAGACCAGTGTCATGCCAGCAAAGCTATCCATATTTTCAGCCGGATGCATAGTTGCGCCGCCTCTGGCACCGACACCGATGGCGAATGCATTGCTGTGTGCGATGGAACCATAGGTCAGCAGCGCAACATTGGCCTTACCCGCTGCAATATCCCGTTTGGCATGGGCAGCATGATATTCATAGGAACTGCCACCAACCCCCGTCGTATCTATGACCGTTGGCTTTAATCCAAAGTACTCCGCTATATTCAGCCCGCTCATACCGCCGCCGTCACCCGCGTCGTATATGCCGTCCACATCGGACCAGGTCAGGCCTGCGTCCTCCAGCGCCCTGGCTGCAGATTCTGCTTTTATCTGCAGCGGGCTAACCTCACCCTCTACATCGCGACGGGGATATTCGTGTATCCCAACAATAGCCGCATCCCTTTTCTGACTCATAACTAACCCTTCCCTATACTTACCGACAATTTGGCATTGTCGCTTTCATGCCGCTCAAAGCTGATCAATGGTAACAAAAACAAAAACACAAGATGTAATCCAGCAACNAACAGGAACATTTCTGAATAATCCAGCAGACTGTCAAGCGGCACCACCAGACCATTGCCCATAGACAAAGCGAGATTGGCCGACGCCATGTAGACGGCAAACTGAGTAGCGGCAATAGATGGGAAACAGAGTCGCATAAACAGCGCAATAATCGTAATGGTCACAAACTGAGAACTGATCGCTGACAACAGCATCATCGATTTATAGACTTCCATGATCTGCCAGCTCGACTCGATCATCGCGAAAGTGGCAAACAACATCAGCCTGAACGTAATGGTCCCTGCAAGCACTTTGTAAGATCCGATACGATCCACAAGCGCTCCGAACATGACGCCCATAATTGCTGCCACAATCCCGACCACCGCGTTCCAGTTGGTAAATTCAGTTTGCTCCCAACCCAGGTTTTGAATCGTCAGAACAGGGTGAATCGCAACCAGTAAACCGCTGGCAACCCGTTGCAATCCCTCGACGACCATCAACAGAATACTCATGGGTAAAATGATCGCTCGCACGAGTGTCACGACAATGTCCCGCCATGATCTATTCACACTGGCCAGCGCTTCTGCTGACGCGGTGCCAGCTGTCCAGGGCATTAGGCGTTCACCTTCGCGCTCACGAATAAACAAAGGCAACAACATGATCAGGAAGACGGCGACCGCCATGATAGACGCTGCGGCCGTCAGGCCGAAGTTGAGAAGAGCGGCACTACCCACCGCGCCCGCGACACTGGTACCGGCGACCTGACCACCAAACATATAGGCATTGGCCTGGGCGCGTTCATTTTCCTCAAGAATATCAATCGCCATGCCATCAACGGCCACATCCTGCATAGCGCCAAAGAAGTTCGCCATAAAACCGAGTGCCGCCAACAGGTAATAACTATCTTTGGGGTCGGGTGACAAAACGGCAATGATGACAAAACTGGAAATGATACCGGTCTGGGCGAGCAGCACCCATGGCCGTCGCCTTCCCATGGCAGGAAATGAAAACCGATCCATAAAAGGACCTGCGACAAGCTTAAAGCTCCAGGGCAGGAATACGATGGCAATAAATCCGCCTACCTCGGCGAGGCTTAACCCCTGGGCAGCAAACCAGGCAGGCAACGCAACCTGAAACAGTCCAATGGGTAATCCCTGGGCTACATACAACAGGCACAAGGTCGCGAACCTAAGCCACCTGGATTGTTGTAAAACTGGAACTTCTTGAAACATCCCGCACGTTATAACACAGGTTCCCGCTAATAGCGTTTGCTGACGGTTGAAGGGATAGTCGATCTAAGGAACCTCTGATTAAGTGGATCGTCAGAACAAGTGGCCCGGCACACCGGAAGAGGCGAGCGGAGTAAAATCACGGCTCTGACGCGGTTATGNCGAAAATAGTGATGCGGCTTTCCGACGTTCCCTAATAGCCTTTAACGACGGCTTGTGGCAGATTACGCNTTTCCATTTGGAGAGATCCAATTGGAATTATCTTTCCGAATGGAGTACTCCATTTGGAATTAGGTTTCCAAATGGAGTCTTTGTCTTGAAAGTTATTTGTCTTACCGGTGGACTTGCCTCCGGAAAATCCACCGCCGTCCGTTACCTTTCTGATAAGGGTGCTGCCGTCATCGATGCAGACATTTTAGGTCACAGAGCCTACGACCCTGGCACTGACGCCTTCGAATCAGTGATCAACACATTTGGCGAAGAAACCCGCGGGGAAGATGGCCAGATTAATCGCAAGGTGCTTGGCGGAAAAGTATTCGGCAAACCCGAAGAGTTAAAGAAACTCACGGATATCGTCTGGCCGGAAATACGTAGACTGGCCGAACAGGAAATAGCCTCTATTGCACGCTCAGACCCGGATGCGGTCGTCATTCTTGAAGCAGCAGTCCTGTTTGAAGCCGGCTGGGAGGATATCGGGGAAGAAATCTGGGTGGTGGTAACGAACCGTGAAACGGCCATAGAACGATCGATGGCAAGAGACGGCGCAACCAGAGAAGCAGTCGAGAGCAGGCTGGACGCCCAACTCACCAACGATGAACGGACAGTAAAAGCTGACATTGTCATCACCAACAATAGCGCGGAGCAGGAAATGTGCCTGCAACTGGACGCTGCCTGGACGTCAAGTACGGGGCGATAAGAACCAGAGCAAAGCCGCACCCACCACAAAGGTCCCACCATAGACCATACAAATCACGCCGATGCTAAAAGTAGGCAACAGCGGCGCCATGAACATCAAAATATGCAGGCTAAAAAATAGAATCGCTACATTAAAATAGGCGAGTTCTCTTGCAACGGACGTTGATAAATCAGGATCAAGAATCCGCAGCAACAGCAGACCGCTGCCGGTTGAGCCGGTACAACAGCCGAACAAGGTAATGGCCCGCTCGACTGGTAAGCTGTTTAACATTCGACCAAAGCTGAAACACAGGATTGCCGTGGTAACGGCCACGGCAACACACACCAACATGATCGGCACGATGTATTCAGCCAGCAATGCAAACTGAATGCTCATCAGGGTTCCCACCATCATCAGGTCTACCGAAGAACCGGTAATACGTTTTTGCGTTTCATTATCGATGTAGTGTCCATAACCGAGCTTGTCGATGATGGCCCGCAGGATGAGACAAATAATGAGGCCGTGAATAAAAAAGAGGTTGTGACTAAAAAGCAAATGCAGCGGCAGCCCCATGACCGTAAAACCAGTCACCAGACCCTGAATTGCCAGCAGATATTCGTTGGTTAGCACATAGGCCACGCCAAGGATNCTGAGATGAAACACCAGGGAGTCGACATTAGCTGAGTGTGTCACCTGCCTGCCTGCCTCGGGTCTCGCATCTGGTTGATGCAGCCCCTTTAAAAACTCCTCGGTTAATCTCGCAGCGGTATTTTGATTTAATCCGTGGCGAATCGCATATCTTGCTGCCGGTACGCCGATGATGAACGAAATCACGAATCCCAATGAGGCATAGATCAACCCAAAATTAATGGCGTTGCCAACATCGAATTCATTTTGCCAGATCGAACCCATCGCCAGCGCCTGGCCCGGACCCTGGGTGAAGCCATGGGTGACCAGCAATCCAAGATAATTTGACAATTGCCCGCCGGTTGCCGCGTTATAGGTCATCAAGACAGCCAACCCCACCAGTGCTTGCAGGACCAGGCTCATGACCCAGCCAATAGACAGCCATAGTCCGCCTGGCTGAACGGATCGAGTCTGGTCTGTGACTTCAGTGCCTGTCAGCACCAGGGACATGAAACTCAAGGTAAAAAAGTGAAAGGCAAAAGCGACAAAATCTGCGCTGGTCAAACCCAGTGCCATGTCCATACTCACCAAGGTGAAACCGATGAGGCCGCCAAACAGACTCGCCGGAATCAGCGCCGTTTGTACCCAGGGAATACGCGCTCTTAATACGGTGCCAAGCAATATCATGGACACCATAAAGGCAAATGCAATGACGCCGGGGAAGGTCTCTGCCATGGTCGTTATTCTTTTTTAGGGAACGACCCAGACTTTAAGGCAGAAAAGTACCCCAGGTCACGAAGAGTATNTAACTAATTGTCCCGAAGCGATCCGGAATCAGGATATAAAAGGCAGGAGCACCACAACCGTCAGTGCAGCCACGGCAATCATTCCGAGGTGATTGCGAAGGTTTTCAACAAAATTTTGCATGGTGACATTGAACACACATTACACCCGTCATAGAAGTAACATTTTTTTATATCTAAATAACACCTGTGTACTTGCCAGAGGCCTGTACCGGCTCTAGGCTGTAGCCTCTTTTTATGCCAATGGAATCACCTATGAGCAGCTATAGCCTCGAAGTTGTACGCAAAGATCTGGGTAAGACGCGCATCGTTGACCTACCCGAAGCAAGTGCTGGTGCGGGTGAAGCTATTTTTCGCGTAGACAAGTTTGGCCTGACCGCGAACAACATTACCTACGGGGTTGCCGGAGATATCATTGGTTATTGGCAGTTCTTCCCCGCAGAAGGTGACTGGGGACGGATTCCGGTCTGGGGAATTGGCACGGTCATCAACGCCGGTACGACTGACCTCAAAGAAGGTGACGAATATTACGGCTACTTTCCCATGTCGAGTTACCTGGTGGTTAAACCCGACCATGTGACTCCGAGAGGGTTTACCGATGGCGCCGAACATCGTTCTGCGTTACCGCCCACCTACAATCAGTACTCATTGATGAACGAAGAAAACGGATTCGACCGTCAATATGACACTCATCGGATGGTTTACTATCCGCTGTTCGCAACCGGTTTCATCCTGGATGATTACCTGTTCGATAACGATTTTTTCGGCGCCGACAAAATTATTCTTTCCAGCGCATCGAGCAAGACGTCGTTCAGCCTGGCATTTCTTCTTAACAAGAACCGCGACTGTCATGTCATTGGACTCACTTCCACCGGAAACAAGGCATTCGTCGAGGGCCTCGGACTTTATGACGAGGTGGTCACTTACGATGAAGTAGAAAGCATGGATGCCTCTTCAAAAGTCGCCTTTGTCGATATGGCTGGCAACAGAAAAGTGCTGGAAAGACTGCACCATCATTTCAATGACAATATGGTTTGCAGTTGCGGAGTGGGTATCACTCACTGGGAATCCAGGGATGGCCAGGATCCTGCCACCCTGCCTGGCGCCAAACCAACTATGTTCTTTGCGCCCACACAATTCCAGAAACGCGGTCAGGATTGGGGGCCAGCAGTTTTGCAGCAGAAAATGAATGACGCCTGGATTGACTTTTTAGGATCAGTCGATTCCTGGGTCACGATTAATGAACGGTCTGGTCCGGAAGCGTTGCAGGAAACTTATCAGGAAGTTCTGNACGGCGCTGCGCCAAACCAGTCTTTTGCGCTGTCGCTCTAACTTAAGGAACGTCTGATTAAGGCCTATTTTCGCCATAACCGCGTCAGAGTCGTACTCAAAAATTTGATAACTTACAGCATGTTAACAAATTTCCTCCGCTCGCCTCTTCCTTGTTCTGACAAAAATATCCTCTTAATCAGACGTTCCCTAAGTGTTCCTTGTCTGTCAGTGCTCTGGCATAAAGCCAGAGTGCTGGTAGCAGCAGCACACCGGCAACGGTAATCGCCAACCGGACACTGAATTCACGGCCTATCAAGCCGACGGCTGGACCACCGGCTATTTGACCCAATGCATCTGACTGGCTATGCATGGAGATCACTGTGGCCCTGCTTGATGACGGAATATTCCGATTGAACCAGGCCATAGTGAGCGGATCAATCACACTTCGCAGGGGTTGCAGCAGAATGTACATGGCGATGGCCAGCCAGACATAACCCGCCAGTGCAAAGGTCACCACGCACAGAATAATAAATGTTGTTGCCATGGAAAGCGCAAGGGCTAACTGCCTGGCACTATTTGTATCAACGAACCGCTCGGCTAACGCCACGACGCCGATAGCCAACAAGGTACCCGCGGCAGCCATGGCGCCGAAGATCACCACGGCACTAAAACCTGTGCTCTCGACGAAGGCAAAGTCGCGCAGCAAGTGAGCCGCACCCAGTCGATCATAGCCCTCACTAAATGTGCCAAAGACAATGCCCACCAACATCAACAGCATGAGTGTTGTTGATGCTTTGATGACGCCAACGCCAGCATGGAATGTTTCTACCATCGCGTTGTAACCGGTCGCTTGTCCTGGCCTGAATCCTGTTTCCGGCATTAGCCGGATCAGAGCCACGCCCCATATAAAAAACAATCCACCTGACAGGATGATCGGATAGTGAATCTGCCAGGAGCCAATAGTGACAGCAATAACAATGCCCAGGAAAGCGCCAACGTTCTGCACTCGCGCGCCTTTTAGATAGGTCGCTGCGGCTTCTGTTTCACCGATTTCATCTGCAAGCCATGCCTGGTGCGCACCAGAAATAAACGTCCAGCCGATACCCCATAGAAAACTCGCCAGCAACAATGCAGCAAAATCCGGTATTAGCCCCATCATCATGAAGGCAACACCGGTAATCAGGTAACCGAGAACAACCGACAAACGACGCGAATAGGTGTCTGCCACTATGCCGGTTGGCACCTCGAACAAAAAAGCACTGACCTCAAGCGCAGTGCCAACCAGCACTAATTGTAGAGGGCCCAGATTGACGACCTCAACCAGATAGACCATGAATACCGTTGCCATTGTCCAGAACAGCATGCCCCAGACAAAACTGGTAGCCAGGTAGATCGTCTTGGCAGCAATCACGAATAACACCGGGAGACAGGTCAGGGATGAAGTGTGGACAATCCCGGACAGGGCGTCAAAGGGACCTTTCATCACCGATGGGGTGGTCTGTACTTCCCCGCAAATTTGATTACCATGGAGTTACTTCAGGCGCGAAGGTGCTCTAATGAGCAGTGAGACTTACGCCATTGTGTTCAAGGGCGACATCGTTGAGGGGTTCGAAGCTGCCGCAGTGCAAGCGCAGCTGGCAAGGTTGTTAAAGATAGATGCGAAGAAAATCGCAGCTCTGTTTTCCGGTAAGCAGATTGTCCTCAAGAAAACCGCCGATAAAACCGCCGCAGTCAAGTATGGCAAAGCNCTGAAAAAAGTCGGCGCTGACGTCAAGATCAGGGTTATCAAAGCTGCCGCCTCGAAACCAGCACCAGCTGCTCCTGTATCTCAAACGGCTGAGGCTCCTGTTACAAAAAAAGCTGAGGCTCCGACATTTCAGAAAGCTGATGAAGCGCCTGCTGTTCAAGCAGCAGACACTACTGAAGCTGCAGCAGCATCACGTGTCATCGATACATCCAGCATGACGGTTGCGCCGAACGAAGGTGACTTGTTTGAAGCGGCGCCAGAGGTTGAAGTACCGGATATCGACCTTAGCGGCTATTCCGTTGCAGAAAATGATGGCTCACTACTAGTCGAACCTGCTGAAGAGGTGGTGGTCGAGATTGATCTATCTGAATTCAGCGTCGCCGAAAATGACGGCACCCCGTTGATCGAGCCCTCGGCACCCGTACCTAAAGTTGAGGCACCAGACTTTGGCCTGGACGAACCGGGCGCTGTGCTGGAAACCCTGGTCGAAGAAAAGGAATTGCTGAACCCGAACACCATGGGCATGACGCTGGCGATGGCAGGCTCCGACATGATTGAGGAAGACGAAAAACCACCGGCCCCGACACCCGTTTCACCGGACACCAGCAAAATTAACCTGGTGCCCAATTTCGATACGTAAATGGCGCGTATTTAAAGTGACCCCTACTCCAGCACCACCACAGGAATAGTCCGGTCGCCTGCAGTTTTTTGGTAGTCATTGTAAGGCGGATAGACTTCTGCCAACTGTCCCCACAGGTCTTCCCGCTCGGCACCGGCCGCATCCCTGGCAGTCACTGCCATATTTTCCTTACCTACTCGGATCTGACAATGAGGTTCTGCCACCAGATTCAGGTACCAGGCCGGATGNGTGGGTGCACCACCCTTTGACGCGATAATCACGTAGGCATCCCCGACCTTCTTGTAGATCAATGGCAACATTTTTTCTTCACCGCTTTTCCTGCCTTTTGAGATCAACAACAACGTCGGCAATGGGCCTGGTCCACCCGCGACACCTGAATCCCACATATGCGCGGCTTCAGGGTCCGTCAGATACAATTCGATGTGATTTTTGATCCAATCTGGCAAGAATTCCGGGATATCAGTCATTGTTTTTCTCCGTGGTGTGCCGTTGATTCTACTTACATTGATTCTACTTGCGTTGATTCTTCTAACGTTGATTCTACTTACATTATTTGAAACGCTGTTTTGTTCAGTTTAAGCCTCTTTTTTTGAGCAGCGGCGCCACCTCTGGTTCACGCCCCCGGAAGTTCTTATACAGTAGCATTGGGTCAACCGTACCGCCCTTCTCCAGGATATTCTCGCGGAAAGATTTCGCCGTTTCGGCATCGAAAATGCCATTTTCCTTAAAGGCTTCAAAGCCGTCAGCATCCAGTACCTCAGCCCAGATGTAAACGTAGTAACCGGCGGAGTATGATTCGCCGCCAAAGATATGACTGAAGTAAGTAGACTTGTAGCGCGGGTCGACCATCTTGACCTTGTGAATATCGTCCATCGCTTTCTTCTCAAATTCACCGACATCTGACGCAGACGCTTGTTCATGCCATGCCATATCCAGGTAGCAGGCCGCAAGATACTCTGTGGTGGCAAAACCCTGATTGAAGGTTTCTGACGCGGTCAACTTTTCAATTAATTCATCGGGTATCACGGCGCCGGTTTCAACATGACGTGCATAAGACTTGAGCACTTCCGGTTCAATTGCCCAGTGCTCCATGATCTGGGAAGGCAGTTCGACAAAGTCCTGCTTCACATTCGTACCCGACAGACTTTGATAGCGAACATTACTCAACAGACCATGCAAGCCATGACCAAATTCATGGAACAAGGTAATGACTTCATCCATACCCAGCAGGCAAGGATCAGCTTTGGGAAAATTACAGCAGTTCACAATTACCGGACGAAGCTGTTCATCCAGGTTTGATTGTGGCCTGAATTCAGACATCCAGGCACCACCTCGTTTGGACGGACGCATATAGAAATCAAACAAAAACACGCCCAGTTTTGAACCGTCTGCCTCAGTGACTTCATAGGCTTCCACATCCGGATGGTAGACCGGCACATCACAGGGTTTGAATGATATACCGTAGAGTTTTCTCGCCACCTCGAAAGCACCATCGCGAACACGCCCGAGTTCAAAATAGGGTTTAACGTCTTCTTCATCGAGATCGAATCTTTCCTTGCGAATTTTCTCTGTGTAATACCACCAATCCCAGGGTTCAACTTCGAAGTTGCCACCCTCTTGCTGAATGAGCTTCTGCAGATCTTCCGCCTCTTTCAATACTTTTTTTCGGGCAGGCTCCCACACCTGATCGATAAGCCCCCTGACATTCTCTGGCGTCTTCGCCATGCGATTATCCAGCATAAAATCCGCATGGGTATCGAAGCCAAGCAGCCCTGCCTTTTCTGCACGCAGCGCTACGATCTGTTTAAGAATGGGCTGGTTATCGGTGGTGGTGTCACCGCAATGGGTATAGGCGTTGTAGATTTGTTCACGTAACTCCCGCTTGTCTGCATATTGCAGGAAAGGCGTAATCGAGGATCGCGAAATGGAGAAGACGTATTGACCCCCTTTGCCCCGCGATTCGGCTTCCGATTTCGCCGCAGACAACACAAAGTCAGGTAACCCCGAAAGATCATCACCTTCATTCAGCACCAGCTCAAAGTCATTCGTATCCTGAAGGACATTCTGGCCAAACTGCGTGCGCAGCCCGGCAAGTTCCTCGCTGATGGAGTTGACTCGCTGCCGTTGGCCTTCATCAAGCTCTGCCCCGGCGCGGACAAAAGACTGGTAGGTTTCGTTCAGAAGTTGTATTTGCTCCGACTGCAGGGTTTCCTCACCGTCCACCACGGCTTTGATGCGTTTGAACAGGGCAGGATTCGAATAGATCTTACTGTTATGCGCCGCCAACCGGGGGCTAAGCGACATCTCCAGCGCCTGGAGCTCATCGTCGGTGTCAGATGAAGTGAGATTCCAGAAAACAGCGCCGACGCGGTCCAGCAGCGCGCCGGTGCGCTCGAGGGCTTCAACGGTATTCATAAACGTCGGCGATTCAGGATTTTCGATGATCGATAGAATCTCTGCATTTTGATCGGTGAAGCCTCTCTCGAAGGTCTCCAGAAAATGACTGGTTTCAATCAGGTCAAACCTGGGCACACCAGAATCCGGCAGGGGTTCATAGAACGGATTACTCATCGTGATACTCGAGGGCTCGTTGATCAAATCCTATCACTACACTCAAGTAGAAACACCGCTTAAGATAGGCGTTCGTATTTCGTATTAAGCGACACGACTATCATGACGACCCGAATTCTGGTGACCGGTGCATCCGGATTTATTGGCAGCCATTGCGTGCTGGACCTGCTGAACCATGGCTACCAGGTACGGGGTTCGCTACGCAATCTTGCCCGTGGCCATGAGCTAGAGTCCATGTTGCAGGCCCAGGGCGCCAATACCGAACGTCTTGAATGGGTACAGGCCAGCCTGACCAGTGAGGCTGATTGGCATGACGCAGTGAAAGACTGTGATGGCATATTCCACATTGCCTCTCCCGTACCCACNGTGCAACCCAAAGACCCGAACGAAGTCATTGGACCCGCCAGGGCAGGCACACTGAACGTGCTAAACGCTGCGAGCAGTGCTGGCGTGCGCAGAGTCGTCTTAACCTCATCGGTTGCAGCCGTCATGGGCGGCATACCCGAGGACAGAGTCTATACGGCAAACGACTGGAGTGATCCCGATGACCCTGATCTGAACCCCTACGGGATCAGCAAGACCGTCGCTGAACGTGTCGCCTGGGACAATTTCAAGGCGCACGACATTTCACTAACCACCATCCTCCCTGCCTTGGTTTTGGGACCGGCCATGGAGAAGGACTACGGCTCTTCTCTTGAAGCCATCGTTAAATTGATGAAGCGTGAGGTGCCACTACTACCAAAGTTCGGCTTCGAGATTGTCGATGTCAGAGACCTGGCCCAGCTACATCGATTGGCGATTGAAAATGATGCAGCCATTGGCAAGAGGTTGATCGCTGCCAATGGTTTTCTGTGGTTCCGGGAAATCGCCGCCATTTTGCACGGCGAATATCCTGGTCAGCGCGTTCCCCTGCGTGAGATGCCAAACTGGCTGTCCTTTGTCGCCAGTTTTTTTGTCAAAGAGATCGGAAGTTTCATTAATGATCTGGGTGTCGAGAAAAAATTGGACACTTCACCCGCAAGGGAGCTTGGTTGGGAGCCGAGAGTGCCGAGCGAAGCAATTTTAAGCGGCGCCCAAAGCCTCAAGGATTTAGGTCTGGTTTAGCCAGGCCTCGTATCTCGATAGATCTTCTGGTCGATCCACATCCCAGATAAGGGGCAGGAGTGCGTAGTTCGCCTTGAGCCCATTTAACAGGCGGCAGGTCTGCGACAGGACTTTTTCTGTGCTCCAGTCGATGCCGGTGAACATGCCCGGCACAGAACCGCGCACTCCGACCAGGCCATAACCGCCATCTTCAGCAGGTCCGAGTACGATATCGTGTTCATCAAGCTCGTTGATCGCGTGGTCAAGATAATCGGCGTCAAGTGGCGGCAAGTCGGCGCCGATTAATACAACCTTTTTAGCGGTTTTCAATCCTTCAGTTAGGGCATTGCTCATGCGAATGCCAAGATCATCACCCGCCTGCTCGCAGCGGCGAAGATCGAACTGGTCGAAGAACGCGTCGGATATTGTCGGTGTGCACCAAATTTCGACATCGGCTAACTGTCCATTCAGAACGTCGATGAGTGTTTTCTGGATCATCTCTTTATAAAGCGAGAGTGCTCCTTCTTCCCCCAAATGAGGAATAAGCCGGGTTTTCACTTCGCCAGCTATGGGCGCCTTGCAGAACACCTGTATCAACGTCTCTGGATGTTTCATCGTCTGATTCTGTTAATATCGCGTCCCACGCCCTGGTAGCTCAGTTGGATAGAGCATCCGCCTCCTAAGCGGAGGGTCACAGGTTCGA
>JGI26061J44794_1000649_pt1 | contig 15243 bp, 17 predicted proteins | sample MarorgKNORR_S2LV_5_FD_44794 | JGI IMG/M metagenome (IMG submission 44794) | reverse complement strand
CTCGCCCTCTACGAAAGCGCGAAACGACCTGTATACCATCGAAGCCCGGAAGCTGTTTACGGAGACCGCTCGAAAGGCCATCACGGGGTGCCCTGGGATAGATTTCGCCGACATCACCCACGTCATCACGGTGTCTTGCACGGGGTTTTTTGCACCCGGTCCAGATTTTTACATTGTTAAAGATCTAGGACTAGCGCCATCGACGCAGAGATTCCATCTTGGATTTATGGGCTGCTACGGCGCTTTCCCGGCGCTGAAAATGGCCAGAGCCTTTTGTCTTTCTGATCCCGATGCCGTCGTCCTGGTAGTCTGCCTCGAATTGTGCACACTGCACCTGGAGCCCTCCGAGCACATTGACGACATCATAGCCAGCTCGGTTTTCTCAGATGGGGCGTCCGGCGCAATTGTCAGCTCGAGAACACCAGAGGAGCCGAATCAATCGCTGAGAATCGAGGCGCTGCTCTCAACTATTGCGCCGGACAGCGAAGGCGATATGGCCTGGACAATTGGCGACCATGGCTTCGACATGGTTTTGTCGACGTACGTCCCGCGGATTCTTGGGGCAAACGTGAGCTCAATCGTAGAATCACTCCTTCAGAAAAGCGAACGGTCCTTCAGGGACATAAACCATTGGGCTATTCACCCCGGAGGCCGAGCCATTCTCGATAAGGTCCAGGAGGGCCTTGAATTGGAGGAAGATGCGCTCGATCCCTCCAGGAAGGTTCTGCGTGAATATGGAAATATGAGCAGCGCGACGATTCTTTTTGTGCTGGAAGAGTTTTTAAAGTCGGATCGAATGAGCTCCGGCGATGCGATGTATGCCATGGCATTTGGACCGGGTCTGACGGTTGAAAGCGCGCTTTTCGAATGTGTGTAGATGCCAACTATTTTTCTTCGAAATAGACAACCCGATCTGTCAGAACACATGGACGATCCGATGTGTGATCTTCAGATGCTTCGGAATACGTACGCACAGTTCGGTTACGTCAATGGAGCCTTCGCCGGTTGGCGTCGCATCTACAAGCGATGGATCCGACCGCTTCTTTCCGGGGCGCCTTCGCGGCTGCTGGACATCGGATGTGGCGGTGGAGATCTGGTCGAAAGAATCGCGACCTGGACCTCGAGGGACGGATTGAAGGTTGATATCACGGCGGCTGATCCAGATAGTCGAGCAGTTGATTATCTGAACGGCAGATCGCTCCCTCGGAATATAACTGTGCTGCAGACTACGTCAGCAGATCTCGTTGCAGAAGGACGGACCTATGATGTGGTCATATCAAACCATGTGATCCATCACCTGAGTAGCCAGGAGCTTCAGCGGTTTCTCAGTGATTCCAGAAAACTGGCAACCAATCTGGCACTGCACAATGATATTCGTCGCGACGATCTCGCCTATCTGGGATTCATCCCGACCCAACTCTTGTTCCGGCGCTCCTTCATCACCGTGGATGGCCTTACTTCCATCCGGAGATCATACCTACCCGGCGAGTTGCGGCGCGTCATTCCTGATTCGTGGCGCGTTCAGTCGATGCCACTCTTTCGAAATCTTCTGTACTGGAATCCATGAACGGCAAGCACACCGATGTGATTATCGTGGGAGGCGGTCCGGTAGGCCTCTTTCTGGCTTGCCTACTGTTGCAAAAGGGAGTTTCATGCGTGATTCTTGAGCAACGAGAAGAACCCTCCCGGCATACACGATCCCTTGGGATTCATCCGCCTGCACTCGAGCGACTGGCAGAGGTGGGAATTGCCGAAGAGCTGATTGAGAGGGCCGTTCAGATTTCCGAAGGACGGGCATTCTCGGGACCGACCGTTCTGGGGTCGATGACCTTCGAATCCTGTCCACCGCCCTACCGATTTATTCTTGCACTCCCTCAGTTCATCACAGAAGCCATTCTGGAAAAGAGACTGAAAGAACTTGACGATTCAGCGCTGCTCCGAGGCGCTACAGTGACCGAGGTATTCGACAGTGGAGGCCATGTGATCGTTCGAGCGGTCTTGGGAGAACAAGAGGTCCGTTATCGCTCCACCTACGTAGTCGGATGTGACGGTTTTAACAGCCAGGTTCGACGATCGGCGAACATAGAATTCCCCGGAGGCAAATACACGGACACGTATGTGATGGGCGATTTTGAGGATAGGTCTAATCTCGGCTCACAAGCTGGAATTTTTCTGACCAAAGAAGGTGTCGTCGAGTCGATCCCACTTCCCGGAAGTGTCCGAAGATGGGTCGCAAAAACGAAAACGCTTCTTGAAGATGCCTCAGCCGATACCCTGGCGAAGATCATCCAGAAAAGAACCGGCATCCAGGTACGGAGCCAGACGTGTTCAATGATCAGCGCATTTTCGGTGTATCACCATCTTGCCACCGAGCTGGCCCGGGGACGAATCCTCCTGGCCGGAGATGCGGCCCACGTCGTAAGCCCAATCGGTGGTCAGGGCATGAATCTCGGGTGGCTTGGAGCGTGGACCCTTAGCACCGCGTTGGCCGGGGCCATCCAGAATTCCGGTTCAGCGAAGTCGCTCTTCGACTCCTATTCTGAATCTCAACGACGAGCCGCCATCACGGTAAGGAAACGATCTGAATTCAATATGTGGATGGCTAGAGAGGGCCCACTTCTACCTCTGAAACGTACCCTTGTGAAATGGACCCTGGATTCCAGAGTGAGATCATATTTCGCGAAAATGTTCACCATGCGCGGGATTCAGTCTCAATAGATGCGCGAAGAGCTCTTGCGTCGCGTAATCGTCAGCCAGCGCGTGTGCCGTCGGGGACGTGTCGCTCAGGGGTTGCAAGACACGGGATGACTCCATCTTCATATCCGATGTCGAACAACATCCCCTGTGAAATTTCTCCGGCCATCTCCTTTTCGGGCAAATTCAGGATGAAGAGCGCCTGCATCCCTTTTATCTCAGACGGATCTTCCCGCTCCTTTTTTATTCCGGCCAGGATGGATCGGGTATGATCACCAAAGTTCACGATCAATTTCATCAATTTATTCGATGCCCCAATGGGCAACACTTCGGTAATTGTCCCCACCCGAATATCAAGTTTTGCGAAGTCCTCGAAAGTGATGGTCTCTTTGATTCGGGCTGGTTTCATCTCGAATGATTTTCCTCAGCATTCTGTTGAAGACGTGACCCTGAATTCGCTCGTTGAGCCAGCGTCCTGGCTCAATTCTGACGGAGCATGTTACCGCGTGGTTGCTTGCGTCGCGGATTGTTGAGCGTCGTAGGAATGTCCCAACGAAACAGCCCGTCCTGTTTGTAGATCTGTCCATCTTTCATCACAAAATCCACGTCAAACAGAGCGTGGACGTTGGCAAGTGGATTTGAAGGCATCGCAATGATGTCTGCGTTCCAGCCCGGGGCAATTCGCCCGGATTTTGCGCCGAGTAAGTCCGCAGCGTTCATGGTCACCATCCGAAGAATGTGATCGTTGGGGAGCTCCGCGTCGACGTAGCTGTCCAGAAATCCGATGGTCTGTTCTCCGCGGGTTTTGCCTTCTTCGTAGTAGACTACGTCCGATCCGAACGCCATGTTTACGCCCATCGCATAGGCTCTTTTGTTGCGTTCGACGTTGCTCCAGTAGCGCGTCTCACCAAGGCGTGAAGCGGGAAAATCCGTCCCCACCAGATAGGTACCTCGTTCTTTCATAAGTCCGAACGTTGCGTCGGACGGATTGAATCCGTGCTCGATGGAGTCCACTCCGCCAAGCACCGCGTTTCGAATTCCCTCGTCGCTTGTGGCGTGGGCCATGACTTTGACGCCCATGTCGTGGGCTTCTTCTACAGCCACCCGGACATCCTCTTCGGAGTAGATATAGGGCTGATTGTCGATAATTAGCTTGATGACGGTCGCGCCGTAGTGCACGTTGTGACGAACGGCTTTTATGAGTTCGTCGTGCGTATCCGCATAGGTGTATTCCGGATTACCCAGGCCCGGTTTCTCTGGCTGCATCTGAAACTGGCCTCCAAACGGCGCAATCATGATGCCTGCACTAACCATGTTTGGACCTGGTATCCAACCGCCCTCTATCGCGCGACGCAGTGTCACATCGCCGTATAAACCATTGTTGCCGGTGTCTCTAACCCACACAAAGCCAGCTTCGAGCATGGACCTCGCAAGCATGGTGCCCTGGGCCACCCGCATCGACGTGTCCTCGATGAGAGAGGCGTAGTAGTAGGATCCGTGATCATCGATGTCCGAGCCGTCCATCTCCTGCAACGCCAGATGCGTGTGAGCGTCGATCAGTCCAGGCATGACATAGCTGTTCGACAGATCCACAACCGGCGTCCCATCCGGCGCCCTGACTCGATCCCCGACAGCTGAAATGGAGCCATCCTCGATCAGGATGGACTGATTGTCAATGATTTGGCCATTGACGACATCAACAAGATGACCAGCGCGAATAACCACTGTCTGTGCCGAGGACAAAACAGTTGTTGCGGCCAGTAAAAGAGCCGCACAGAAGAAACGGTACATGACTTCACCTATCAGTTGGTGGGAAGAAAAGACTGACAGGGAGAATGTAGATGCAAACGACCCGATGGTCAACGATTCCGGCTTGTTTCGAACTGGGTCGGCTTAATCACGAATGTGCCGTAAAAGCTCCAAAACATCGGGATTTAGGGAATTCTTTTCCAGGGCAATGTTCAAGCTCTTTTCGGCTTCCTCCGAGTCACCGGCCATCATGAGGATTTCGCCTCGAGCAGCGTACAGATCGGACAGATCGCCCGACTCTTTCAGTTCAATCGCCAGATCAAGGATGCGGATTGCCTCGTCGTACAATCCTTCCTGCGCAAACGCTCGGGCCGCGCGGTACAACCCTGAATTCCATCCACCGCCCGTCGAGAAGCTGAAGCTGTATTCCTCTCGATGGTTTGTCCACAGGTCGCGAACGCGTGCAAGCGCAGCAGCGAGAGAAGTCTATTGGCCGATTGATTTCCCTTCTTGTTGATCCACAGGATGACGCTCAGAAATATTCCCTGGACGATCCCTAGAATGACGATAACGGCGAAGACTAATTCGTTCATGGGTAACGGCTATTCCTGCTTACTCAGTTCCAGGTACTTCTCAGAGCACTCACTCAGGCGGGTATACTGATTCATCGAGTTGCCATAGTTCTGAATGAAAAGTGTGGCTTCTTGAAAAGAAGCGGTGATCACTTCAAAACCGCGTAGGCCCGGACGGGGAATGTACCAATGTCTTTTACCTTTACCGGTACGGCGTGGAAAGTAAAAGACGAGTCTGGCAGACTCTCCAGATTGCACATGTGTTCTATGATCGGAATATCCGCCCCCAATAAAATGGTATGCACCGGACGATGCCCGGTCGCGGTATCGTCGATATTCAGTGAATCTATCCCGACCAGTGTCGCGCCAGCGGATTTGAGGAACTCGGCTGCTTCTGTCGTCAAGAACGGGTTGTTTTCGAAATACTGCTCTTTTCTCCAGTGCCTCGACCACCCGGTGTGAATAAGTACGGCCTTTCCGCCGACATCGGCATTCGAGAACAGATTGGGACCGATACTTTGTTGGTTGGGATCTGCTCGAAAAACGACGCCTTCGACTTCTGCAATGGATTCCAGAGCCAATTCCGAAATGTCGATTCCATCCGCGAATCGATGAAACGGAGAGTCTATATAGGTGCCCGTGTTGACGATCATCTCAATTTTTCCGATATGAAACGTCGCTCCTCCTTCATAATGATCGCGTGAGGCTTCCCGGCTCAGATAGTCACAAATGACGGGCGCTGGAAGCCCCTTGTAGGTGATCAGGCCATCCTCGATGGTGTGACTCAGGTCGATGAGCGAGAAAGAAGGCATTCAGCTGCCAGGCGGTGTTCGTGATGAATCGTGCAGGACTGCCTATCCGTCTGTATTCACGACCGCGAAGCAGTAATACAGGCCATTTCCACCGGTACCCTGGAGATTTTCCTGGCTACAGCCTCTGGAACCGTGTGCTGAATTCCAGGAGGTCGGATTCTGTCCACCACCCTGCCGATCATGGTGCCCGACGCGCGCACTACCCTCTCCGTGACTGGTCCAGTTGCCACAGGTCGTGTCACCATCTCCTGAAAAAAGTGTCCCGTCCAGATTCGATCCCGTGAGGATGTCATGCATGTTCGGGCTGTCTCCGCGGCCATTGATAGGCATACCCATCTCACTTAGGGACGCGTCTTTGTTCAGATTCGCCTCCTCTGCGTGGAGCTCCTCGACGTTGTGCGCGACGAGAACACCCATGGAATTGTACCATGGACCCTCGCCAATCCGATCGCGGGCATTTACGGCGTCACCATCCTCACTCGCGTGGGCGCTGAGATAGGCGTACCACGTATTGTCCTCCGAGCCGACGGCTTCAGCAAGCATTTGGCAATACCCGTCTGCTCCCTCGAGACCACCGAGATCAGCGCCGTTTCCGGGACCGACGCTTGTCAGGAAAAAACTCATGTTTTCGTCCGCAGAATAATCCTGGCCCTGGATATCAGGTGCCGAGAAGAGTACGAGCGATGCGAATACAATAAACACGGACGTGGATTTCATTGGACCTACCGGAATGTCGATGGGGTTCGGTGGCCTCCTGAGGCCGGGACATGAACGTAACCGCCACCGGGGAAAGAACCAATTCACCGCCCCGTGCAGAACTCAGCCCCCGAATTTCTTAAAAATGGGAGTTTCTGACGCGTTTTAAAGTTTTTGGGGTCAGTATTCCGAAATTCGGGATTGATTCACGCCATCAACCTCAAAGACAAGTCTGTCGATCTCGTCACAGGCATCACGAAAGTCCGTGGCTCAGGTCTCGCCCTCACTTACGAAGCTGAGGCCAAGATCGAGGCAACTCCGGACAATGTCACCCGCACGATCACCTATACAATCACGAACAACTAACGTAAAAATTCTACCCTTCCATCTCCCTCGGTAGAATGTGGCAATCGAGTATCAAGGAACACCGATTGCTGAACGGGGCGGGCTCAAAGCCCGCCCCGTTTTCTGTATAATGGCTCAATTCGATCATCAATTGGAGCACTCGTGCCACGTCGCTTTTTCGTCTATGTGATTGAACTGGAGACTGCTGTCGGGCAGGTTCGCAAATTCAGAAAGGCCAATCCTGACATGAAAGCGGGTGCTTTCTGTTTTTATGTGGGGAGTTCTTTTCAGACTCCAGACAACCGCTTCGACCAGCACAAACAGGGATATAAATCAAATCGATATGCCCAAAAATTCGGCCTCAAATTGCGCCCTGACCTGTTTGAACGCTACAATCCCATCCCATCCCGCAAAGACGCTCTGGAACTCGAGGTGTATCTGGCCGAAAGATTGCGTGGCGAGGGCTTTGGAGTCTGGCAAGGTTGAAGAGGGTTACGGTGGCAGGAATTTCTCAACTCTTTTTTATTGAAACCAGATAGACAAAAGGGTGTATTTTGGGCCTTGGAACAACCCGTTATACGATTCTTATGAAAACGCTCAAATACATTTCATCTGCCGTTCTCCTGACCGTTGCTATTCTAGTCTGGGCGGCCTTCAACATTCACGAAGATCCACCTGCCGTCGGTGATGACGCCCCGGAATTTACGCTCACATCCAATGAAGGAACTGAAATCAGTCTGGCAGAATACGAGGGGCAATGGGTAGTTCTTTACTTCTACCCCAGGGACTTTACCCGCGGTTGCACGATACAGGCTCGCAATTTCCAGCGAGATCTTGAGCAGTACGACGAGAGAAATACCGTGATCTTCGGGGTCAGCGTCGATGACGAGGAATCACACCGGGAATTCTGCGCGAAAGAAGGCCTGACGTTTAAGCTGCTCGCAGATGTAGGAGCAGACGTTTCTGAGGCTTACGGCTCTGTGCGAGGGCTGGCAGACGCTAAAATTTCTGCCCGCAACACCTTTATCATCAATCCCGAAGGAATCGTTGCCAAAGTCTTCATCGGAGTAAAGCCAATGCCGCACAGCGAAGAAGTTCTCGCCGCTCTCGACGAACTACAGGCGGACTAACCGACATTCGTGCCGCTACTTCCCCCTCCCGATTATAAACCGAACTTCCTTCTTCGAAATTGCCACTTGCATACAATCTATGCGAGCCGGTTTCGAATGGTCAGCGCACCCCGTTACACCCGCGAGCGCATCGACACACCCGATGGTGACTTCATGGACCTGGATTGGTCAAAAACCAATTCACCCCGAGTCGCGGTCATCCTACACGGACTGGAAGGCTCCAGCGATCGGCCCTATATGCGCGGAATAGTCAATGCGCTGAACGCCGCCAATTGGGATGTTGCAGCCGTGAACTTTCGCGGCTGCTCTGGCGAGCCGAATCGAAAATTGTTGTCCTATCATAGCGGGGCCACGTACGACCTCAAGACGATTTTGGATCATGTCTTCAAGTCCTATGATAATGTGTGTATCGTTGGGTACAGTCTGGGCGGCAATCTGATGCTTAAATACCTCGGCGAGGTGGGCGCAGAGGCACGGGTGCGTTCCGCGATCGCTTTTTCTGTGCCGTGCAATCTGAAGGCGAGCGCAACGCAATTAGCGGAAAAGCGGAATCGTATTTACATGTGGAAATTTCTGAACGCGCTTCGTGCGAAGGTGGAGGCGAAGGCATCGATGTTTCCCGGAGTGATTGACGCGAGCGATTACGACGACATTAAAGATTTTACGACCTTTGATGAACGATTTACCGCTCCTTTGAATGGCTTCGAGAACGCGGAGGACTACTGGAAGAAGTGCAGTTGCACGCAGTTCCTTTCAAGTATTCGCATCCCCACGCTGCTTGTGAGCGCGGCAGACGATCCCTTCCTGGCTGACAGTTGTTATCCTGTCAAAGAAGCGGAATCCAGCGAAAATTTCAGCCTGGAAATTCCCCGCCTGGGAGGCCACGTCGGTTTTCACCAGCGCGGACGATACTGGTCTGAACGGCGCGTAGTCGATTTTCTGGAAGAGAATCAGGTTGCATGACCCCAAGGGGCGCCACTAACGCTGATTGAGCTCACTTTTCAGGACAGCCCATACGGCTGGATCCTCGGCGCTCAACACCCAGATGGACACGCCCCGCAGTCCCGGGTACTCGTTAAACAGCTCCATCTTCGCTTGCATGGATCGAGCGTTTTCTAGAAACACCCAGTGGAAAACTCCGAACTGCTGCCAGAAACCATAAGAAACGCCCTGTTTTGGTAGCCAGACGGGCTCTACACCGTTTGCCGTTAGTAAGGAGTCTGCGAAAGTAGAATGTACTTCTCTTCCCCGAACACGCACCGAGCCGTCGCCAAACTCATCGGGATACCAGTATCCGGAATAGAAAGGAAGCCCCAGGGATATTTTCTCGATCGGAACACCCTGCGAGAGCGCATAATCGAGCATTTCTTTCATCCACGGAAGCCCTGCGATCGGTCCCGGCGCAGTGGGTCCACCGTGTTGTGCGTAGGTCATCAGGGAGATGAAATCGCCAGCTTCGGCCAGGGCTTTCATGTCGAAATTTCCGCGCCAATTGTCCTGCATGTAACGGGAGAAACCGCGCTCTTCGGCTTGGTCATTTGTGGGGACGACGGCAACGGAAGCCGTCATGCCAGCTGCGTGAAGCGCCGAAGCTGCGTCCTGAAAGAAGGATGTGAATGCATCCTTCTGGCTGCGATGAATGTTCTCAAAGTCGAACTGCCAGCCCCAGAATCCCTTTTGGGTGCCTTCTTTGACCATGAAATCAATCGTTCGACGGCGTCCTTCCGGATTGGCCAGAAGGGCGTGCATCAGAGTCTGATTGAAGCCAGGATTCATGATGAGCGGCATGAGATGAGTCCCGGTCTGGGCCGCCTCACTCACCAACCGATCCGGCACCTGTCCNCTGACATTGCCCAGAGAGTCCACCCGGTAGGATTGCGGCGCGATCACGGAGATCTGGTCGGCATGCTCCAAAAATGATTCTGAGCCTCGCCTCTCACCACCACCGCCGTAGACTATTACTTCCTGTGCGTGCGTCGGAAAAGGAGCGATGCCGAAAACCACAATCGCCAACAACAACACGCCCGTCCACGGGCGATTGAGCCGCCACACCACACCGAGATGACGACCGTCCATTATCCGAATACCGCTCTTAGCGCGTAGAACAACATCGCGGCAACGAACCCGGCAATCGGCAACGTGACGATCCAGGATGCGACGATGCGACCAATCATTTTCAGATCCAGCGCACCGATTCCGCGGGCGAGGCCAACTCCCATAACGGCTCCAACCAGAATGTGCGTTGTAGAGACCGGCAGACCCGTTCCGGATGCTATCGCCACGGTAGAGGCTGCCGCCAGTTCCGCGCAAAAACCACGGGTCGGCGTGAGCTCTGTAATTTTAGTCCCGATGGTCTTCATCACCCGATATCCCATTGTCACCAGGCCGGTAACAATCCCTATTCCACCAACCAGCAGAATCCAGATGGGAAGTCCTGATTGAGCCAGAATATCACCACCGCTCTGGACCGTGCTGACCACCGCAGCAAGGGGCCCGATCCCGTTCGCTACGTCGTTCGAACCGTGCGCAAATGCCATGGCACACGCTGTAAAAATCATCATTGGAGCGAAAACGCGCTCCACACTCACAAATCGGTAGTCTTTCTCGCCTTCCAGGTCCCGTTTAGCTTTTCGAAGGATAAATCCACCCAGCAGAGCCGTCAGCACGCCCGCGACGATGGACAGCAGAAAGCCGTTCGTGGTGGAAATGTCGATATCCAGATGCTTCAGACCCTTGGTCAGCGTTACCAGAGCGATCACAAAGCCAACCAGAAAAATGTAGTACGGGCCCCATTTTTTCGCGGCTTCAAACGGATTCTCCGTGTTCAGGATGAGCTTGCGAATGGACTGCATGAAAAAGAAGGCCAACGCCCCACCGACCAAAGGTGAAATGATCCAACTCAGGACAATTTCTCCAACGGCTCCCCACTGCACGCTCGATGGTCCAATTCCAACGATTCCAAAACCGACCACCGCGCCGATAATCGAATGTGTGGTGGAAACGGGCCAGCCTTTTGCCGAAGCAATCATCAACCAGAATCCCGCCGAAAGAAGAGCGGCCAACATCCCGTAGACCAGATATTCTGGATTATCAGCGAGCCCAGCCGTGTTGATAATGTCCTTCCGAATGGTACTCGTGACGCTACCTCCCGCCAGTACCGCGCCCGCAAATTCAAATATGGCTGCAATAATAATGGCCTGCTTGACCGTCAGCGCACCCGCACCGACAGAAGTCCCCATCGCGTTGGCCAGATCATTGGCGCCAACTCCCCAGGTCATGTACAGACCGAACAGCAGCGCGAGTCCGATAAACCAGGGTCCGTATTGAGCGATGATTTCCATTAATGCTTCTTTCTGAGCCTACGTTTTCTGATGGATTTCCGTGCTGATGCGCGCTACTACTTCGATGATATCATGAGTCGAAGACGATTCCCGACCGCTTCAGCATAGTCCGCTGTATCTCCAATCCATTCGATGAGTCGATGCCAGAAAATGACAGAGACTGGATTCATCTGGTCCTCGTACTTGAAAAGAGCTTTCCCAATACTCATCTCCTTTTTGTCTGACACAGCCTCCATTTCATTCAATGTGTCTATCATTTTGCTCACACTTTCCGCTTCTGGGCCCGAAAAGCCGGTCTCCAGCAGTTCGTCCAGCTCTTCCATGATCGACGCTGCATGGGTGCACACTTTCAGACACTCATTTACGAACGGCATGATCTCGTCACGAATACCATCGGGCACGTTCATCTTCCGCTCCACCAACAGACCGGCGATGTCCTGCGAGACATCTGCGATCTTGTCCTGCATCTCGAGGAGATCGAGTAGATCACGCCGATCTACCGGAAGGAAAAAAGTTCGCGGCAGGTTTTTTCTAACCTCCTTGTGGATCGCATCCGCCTCGTGTTCGAGGGTGCATATAAGATCCCGCTGAATCTCGACTTCCGCCTGGTTGTCCTCAAGAAGGGCCTCGAAAAGAGGGGGAAGATGCTCTGCACACGACAGTGCAACCCGCATATGCCTCTTCAGGAGGCTGAACGGATTTGGACCGAACAGGCGACTTAAGGGATTGGTCGTTTTCATGGCTTCCGTGGAATTATTCTGCCGGACGTGAAGAACTACCCAATCTCGTTCGGGGAGAAACGGCTTCCAAGTAAACTTTTCGTTAGGGCCTGTTATCAGGCCGTGGTAAGCCGGAGTCAACATCGGGTTGTACCTTTTGGATCGGGGCCAACCGATCAATCAATTAGCCAACGACATGCCTACTGTAGTGCACCGTTCCCAGCGTCGATTCTTGCTCGTCCTGGTTATTGTCATCTCCGTTCTGTTCTTGTTCATGATCCGGAGTTTCCTGATCACTCTACTCTTGGCGGCCATATTTTCGGCGATGGTGATGCCCTGTCAGAGATGGATATGCGCTCGAACCCGTGATCGTCGCCCACTCGCAGCCCTTTTTACGCTACTTATTTTAGTTGTGGCCGTAGGCATACCGATTTTCGGATTTCTGGGCCTCGTAGCCAATCAAGCCATCGAAATCAGCCAGGCAGCGCGTCCATGGATAGAAAGCCAAATTGTTGAAGCGGGCGGTTGGGACGAGTTTCTGGCCCAGTATCCAATCATCCACAGTTTTCTACCTGAGCAGACAGAGCTCCTCTCCAAACTCAGCGAATTTGTCGCGGCGGCCGGTCGATTCCTCGCGGACAGCGTGGTCGGTGTAACACGAGGAACGGCGGCGTTCGCACTTCAGGTGTTCGTCCTGCTCTATGCAATGTTTTTCTTCCTGAAAGACGGCGCCATCATCATGGAGAAGATCCTCTATTACGTTCCCCTTCCCGAGGAAGATGAACAGGAATTGATCGACAAGATTGTCTCCATGGCGACCGCAGTTCTGAAAGGCTCACTCGTCATCGGCATTCTTCAAGGGGGGCTGGCGGGCGCGGCATTCTGGGTGGTCGGCATCCCGGGATGGGCATTCTGGACCACGGTGATGATCGTGCTCTCCATTATTCCGGCAATCGGCTCCGCGCTCATCTGGATACCGGCGGCCATCTTCCTGTTTTCATCCGGACCCCTGGCAACGGCCATCATATTTACCCTGTGGTGCGTCCTCGTGGTCGGAACGGTGGACAATTTCCTTCGACCCAGACTGGTAGGAAAAGACACCAAGATGCCGGATATCCTGGTCTTGATCAGCACCCTTGGAGGCATTTTTCTCTTTGGAGTGGTCGGATTTATTCTCGGACCGATTATCGCCGCACTGTTCCTGGGCGTATGGTTCATCTACGGTGAGATGTTCGCCGAAAGTCTGGGTGATAAACCCGCGTCAATGACGCCAGCGCAGCCGGTGCCCGAAGATGTCGAAGAGCCTGAGCAGGACTCCGAATCAGAGGACGATCTGGCTACTTGATCAGAATCAGTTGTTTTATCTGACGCTCAGTGGGCGTACGCAGCTCGTAGAGATAGACCCCGCTCATAACCGATCGGCCTAATTCATTCCGTGCGTTCCAGGTAATATGATGTTGGCCGGCTGGCATCAAGATGGCCGGATTCGGGATGGCATTTCCGACATCAGCAACAATATCACTGTACTCGTTCTGATAGGAGGTTAAAAACTCCGTAACATCGTTTTGACGCATTTTGCCCAGGTTTGCGTCAGCACTGTCAAGTTGAATGGGGGCGGGACTGCCACAGATCGTCAGAGATGCCAGTGTGAAACTCGGTTCATAAGCGAGTGACTCCTCAAAGAACGCTTCGATCGCACCCCCAGCTGTTGCTTCATTTCCGTAAAAATCAACGCCCGCCGACGCTTCAAAAACTCCCGCTATTGTCGCTCCTATTCCAACCGCCGCACCGAAGGTCGCGGGTGCAATCTCCATACAGAGCTCCGCACTGATTTCGAAATAGGCGTCAGTTACTTCACCCAATATTTCGTCAAGGACTGCTTTATTGGTGTCCAACTTGCAGTTAATTTGGTCCTGGAAATTTGAAATCTGCGAGCAATCCTCATCACCATTCCACAGAAGAACCTGCGCCGAAGCGTCTTCCGGCCCAGTCAGTGTCCAGAGAGAAAAAACGATCAGCAGAGCAAGGATGATGGCTCTGGCCCCCCTAAATACGAGCTCAGCTGGATGACGCAGTGCATCGAGTTTGTGGTCTTTCGCAGTGTTCATGGTGATATTTGTACTTGTGGGAGCCGAATATTCAACTGATGGAATTTTGTAAAGCAATCCGCAAGAGTGGAACGACTATTTTTTCGCTTTTTGCTCTGAATCTCCGGGCTTGTCGGCTCGTATCGCTAGGGGTGGACGCAGATATTGAGAGATCCAAATGGCTATTTTCACGATATGAGCAACGATACCTCCTATTCAAAACGAGCGACCTCGACAACGGTCGGCTGGATCCTGTGGCGAGGGGGGATGTATTTCTGTGGAGCGTATGTCGGCTATGAGGGGACGGTGAGAACGTGGAGATTCCTGATGGATTTGCACCTTCCTTCTCAAGTCTTTGCAGGCATTATCATTATCCTGATTGGTTCAGTGCTGGTTGTGGCTTCACTGATCATCGAGCGAATAGGGGACTCAAAATTGGAAAAAGGACTGCACGATGAGTAAATCGATGCGAATGACGGGCGCCATCATGGTCGCCGCCGGCGTACTTATTGTCCTGTCCTACTTTTTCGTACCNCTCGGGCGNGNCCTGAACTGGTTCTGGCTGCTTCCTGTCCAACTTCAAATCGGATTTGGAGTAGCTGCTATCGGACTGACTGTATTGATCATTTCTCTCCTCGCTGAACGGTGGAAAGACCGCCACAAAGACAAAGCACTGAGAGACGAAACCCCAACACCCTCCTGAACATCATGATTATCGTTACCACTGACTTCATCCCTGGATACGAGATTACCGAAACCCTGGGCGTCGCCCGGGGCAGTACCATTCGGGCAAAGCACATTGGCAAAGACATCCTCGCCGGCCTCAGAATGCTGATTGGAGGAGAGATCAAGGAATACACAGAAATGCTGGCCGAGGCACGGAATGCCGCCATGCAGCGCATGGAGTCGGACGCCGAAAACCAGGGAGCGGATGCCGTAGTGAACGTTCGATTCGCTACCAGTCAGGTCATGTCCGGAGCAGCAGAGTTGCTCGCCTACGGTACGTCAGTCAAGCTGAGAAGGGTAGAAAGCTGAGCCTGCTGGCAACTTTGAGACCCCTGGTCTATCGTTATTGTGACCTCCATTCTTTCCGCTTGT
>JGI26061J44794_1000648_pt1 | contig 15251 bp, 10 predicted proteins | sample MarorgKNORR_S2LV_5_FD_44794 | JGI IMG/M metagenome (IMG submission 44794) | reverse complement strand
GATTATTGTTTGCTGCTTCAGTAGCAACATCTATTGCTTTGTGAATAGGTGTTACAATATGGGCATTCATGGCCACATGAATTTGACCCGTAGTATCAAAGCCATGGGATTGAACCATTTTAATTTCTTCCATGAGTNCTATGGGGTCAACCACCATACCATTTCCCAAAATACAATGGCACCCTTTTCTAAGAATCCCAGATGGAATTTGGTGAAGCACCACTTTTAAATCACCATGATACACGGTATGCCCTGCATTAGCACCGCCTTGATATCGAGCTACAATTTTTGAATCTTTGCTGAGAAGATCTACAATTTTGCCTTTTCCTTCATCACCCCACTGCCCCCCAATTACTGCTGTTATTGACATATTTTTTATTCCCTGTTATTATTTTGCATAAAAAAACTCCGATAATCCATTCGGAGTTTTCTAAAATGGTTCAAGCGTTTATCCTGAATTATTTTCTAAACGGTTTTTTTGAACGCTTCTCAAAATAGACCATCACCGGACTGGCTACAAAGAGTGATGAATAGGTACCCACAAAGACTCCGATAATGAGAGCAAAAGCAAAAAGGTTGATCACCTTTCCACCCCACAAAAATAGAATAACCACTACCATCATGGTGGTTAATGAAGTAATCACCGTACGGTTCAAGGTTTCGTTTAAGGAAATATTTACCACATCATTAAGCGTTTTTTTCATGTATTTGGGTATATTTTCTCGAATCCGGTCAAAGACCACAATCGTATCATTCAAGGAATATCCCACAATGGTGAGAAATGCAGCAATAATGGATAGATTTATTTCATAGTCCAAAAGTGAGAACACACCCAAAGTGATAAGTACATCATGAATTAATGCCATAACACTTCCCAAAGCATAATAACGATCAAAACGAAACGTAATGTAGATAAGGATTAATATCAATGCCAATCCAATGGCTTTCAGTGCATCATTTTGCAATTCCTTCCCTATTTTTGGACCCACTGATTCTACCCGCCTTAGTGTAAAAGTTTTTCCCAAGGCAAGGGTCAGTTGTTCAGAAATTTCAGAACTTGATCCCGAGAATTGTGTTTTTATCAATACTTCATCGGGACTGCCAAATTCTACAATTTCAGCCCCTTCAAATCCATAATCTGATAAAGTTTCCCTTAATTGACCCAATTCAACTGGTATTTCAAATTTTACCTGTGCAACAGTCCCACCGGTAAAATCAATAGAAAGCAACGGACCACCCTTGATTATTAAAGATGCGATTCCTGCAACTATAAGAGTGATGGATAAAAATCCCGCGATTTTCTGTTTGCTGATAAAATCGATATTTGTTTTATTTAAAAATCTCATATTAAATACTTAAACTTTTTAGTGGTTTACGGTCAGAGAAAAACATAAATACAGTACGGGTAACAAAAATAGCCGTAAACATGGAACATATAATTCCTGTGCTGAGAGTGACAGCAAATCCCTGTATGGGACCAGAACCAACCCATGCCAATACAAATGCTGCAATGAGGGTGGTGACATTGGCATCCAGAATAGTAATGAATGCTCTCTCATAGCCGGAGTCAATTGCAGCCCGAACAGTTTTTCCCAGATCCAATTCTTCCCGAATTCTTTCAAAAATAATTACATTTGCATCTACAGCCATACCAATAGTGAGGATAAGGCCTGCAATTCCAGGAAGCGTTAAGGTGGCACCTAATCCTGCCAATACAGCCATAACCATGATTAAATTAAGCATTAAAGCCAGGGTTGCAAGTAGTCCTGCACCCTTATAATAAATAATCATAAAAATCATCACAGCAATGAGTCCAAAAAACATGGCTTTTCTACCGGATTTTATTGAATCACTTCCAAGAGAAGGCCCTACTGTACGCTCTTCAATAATTTCCACCGGTGCCGGCAATTCACCTGCCCTGAGAACATTAGCCATATCTTTGGCCTCATTCACATCTGCAAATCCGGTTACCTGGGTTTGTCCTGAAGGTATTTTATCCCTTATCACCGGTGCCATAAATACCTTATCATCTAAAACGATGGCAACCTGACGGTTGATATTTGCACCTGTAAATCGACTCCATCTTTTGGTTCCCTCGGGACTCATAGATAAATTTACAACCCATTGTCCGGATACATCCGTTCCTGCAGTTCCCAATTTAGCTTGTGGTTCTCGGATCATTCCACCTGATATTTCAGGGTCTGATGACACAAAATACAACTGCCGGAACTCAATAAAGTTACCCATTTCATCCTGTGCGGTTTCAAATTGGTTGCTCCATAAGAATTTACCACCCCTGGGAATTTTTCTTCTCACCTCAGAATTTTCTAATATTTCTTTTACAATATGATATTCTTTGGCTAAAACTCCCACTCCTCTTGGTACTGCCCGAAGATATCCAGAAAATGGTTTTTCCTTTAATATTTCTGCAGGTGTGGACATGTCGAAGGTGGGTTCAGACAATATATTTTCTTCCATAAAAATATCTTCTGCAGAACTTCTTGTCTCGGGTTCAGCAAGTTCTTCTTTTTCAATTGGAGAGTCAAGATCAATATTTAGCACAGATGAATCGCTGAGAAGATAAGTATCTATTTTATTCAGCGTCTGCTCCCATTGTTCATTTAAAACCAATGTGAACTCGAGAGATGCAGTTCTTTGGATAAGATTTCGTGCCCGGTCAGAATCCTGAACTCCTGCCAATTCAACAATAATTCGGTTAGCACCATATTTTTGTATGGTAGGTTCAGATACGCCAAATTCGTCAATTCGATTTCGAATAATCTCCAGAGCACTGGCTATGGCATTATCCCGTTGAATTTTAAGTTCCTGCACCACCGATTCGTTGTCACGGGTTGTGGCTAAATTATTGTAATTTCGAAATAGCCGAAGCTCCCTATTATTGGCTACAGTCAAAAATTCTTCAAAGAAATCTGTCTGATTATTAATTGAGCGTTGGTCAGCTTCCTGAATAGCATCCCTCAGCTCTTCCGTTTTCTTATTTGCAATCTTCTCCACCAATGTGGGGATATCCGTTTCAAGCAATACATACATACCCCCCTGTAAATCTAAACCCAGATTAATGGCACCATCTCTTAATTCTTTCATCACAATGACGCCCAATTCAGATTTCTCAGCTTCAGATAGGGAGTATAGCTTATAGGTGGGCCAGATGAGGTAGAAGGATGCAATCAGTAAAAACGCGATAAGCGCACAACGATATCTAATATCTTTAAACAATGTTATATTTTATTTGAATAATTATTGGAGTGAATTGTATAAATCATGTTTTCTATTACAGCATTAAATTTACAGACTTCATTTTTTCAACTCAAAAGGTTGTTTTGAATAATTAATGGTTTTTTACTTTGGCAGGTATTTAGAAATTCCCCGAAAGCTTCCAATAAGAGCCAGCAGTAGACCAAAAATAAAATTATATGCAATAAGATTGGATGGTTCAACCAGGGGTAATTTTATCAATGGCTCAAAGAGGTAGGATTGCAGAGATCGCAATAAATATAAAATTAATAGTGAAAATCCAGCACCCAGAATGCCTTGAATAATTCCTTCCACAACAAATGGAAACCTAATAAAACTGTTTGTAGCACCCAGCAGATGCATGGTTTCAATGGATTCCTGCTTGGCATGAATAATGAGGCGAATGGTATTGGAAACCAATATGACAGCAATAATGAAAATAGCAATTCCAATTGCCATACTTATTCCTAGAATATTTTCTACGATGGAGTCTACCCGGGAAATAATCCCTTGCTGAAAGGATGCTACATCCACTCCCTCTAAAAGACGGATTTCTCTTACTATTCTGCGCATTTGATTGGAATTCCGATAATCGACGTCAATGTCATACCGCCCACCCATAGGAAGGGGGTTCTCACCAATTATTTCATTTATATCTTCATGAAAGTACGACATAAATAATTTAGACGCCTTTTCTTTATCAATAAATTCTCCCTGCTCTATCCCATCTAAAATCAAAATAGTATTGAATAAGTCACGTGCTTCTTCGGTGTTCAATTCATTATGGAAAAATACCTCAATTCGATATTTTGACTTAAACTTGTATGAATATCCTAATAAATTCACGTAAGAAAAATATGCCAAACTGAAAATCACCAATGCAATACCAATAGTAATAGATGAAATTGCTGCAGGTAATTTTGCCCTGAATAAACCACGAAAACTTTCTGACAGTAAAAATAGAAGTTTAGTGATCACTGGACGACTAGTCTGCCTTCATTAAGTTCAATAAATCGCTTTTTACGCGGTTGGATCAGGGGGAAATTATGGGTGGACATGAGTACTGCTGCCCCTGAGTCCGTGGCTATTTCAAGCAGATCCAGGATTTCATCAGACACATTGGGATCTAAATTCCCAGTAGGCTCATCGGCTAAAATGACAAGTGGTTTTTTCACCAGCGCCCTGGCAATTGAGACACGCTGGTTTTCTCCGCCGCTGAGTTGGTTGGGGTAATTATTGATGCTCTTTTTCAATCCTACCTTTTCACAAATATCATGGACTTTATCCTTAATATCTTTTTTTGAAACGCCTTCAATTTGAAGAGGCAGCGCAATATTTTCAAAAACAGTCCGGTCAGGAATGAGACGGTAATCTTGAAATACCATGCCAATTTTCCTTCTGAATCGAGGTACATGGCGACGACTAATATTTCCTACATCTTCTCCGTTAATAAATAAGGTTCCATCTGAAATGGGAATATCCTTATAAATAGTTTTTAAAACTGTTGATTTTCCAGCGCCGGTAGGTCCCATGAGAAAAACCAATTCACCTTTTGGGATATGAAAAGATAAATTAAATATCCCCACATTTTCAGTATAGGTTGCAGTTACATTTTCAAACTTAATCATAATTCAATTCCAACTCTCGGTTGAAAATTAAAGTATAGAAAAATAATGTAAATGAGTATTAATACTCCAGCGGAAAATTTAGTTACACCACCTTTATATTTTAGAAGAATAAATAATCCCAGCGTTAAAACTACCATAAAAATGCCGTGAATTGCCACATGTGAAAACTCTACAGAAATGGGGCTTATGAGTAAAGTGAAACCCAAAACAGCAACAATATTCATAATATTCGAACCGATGATATTACCAATTATTAACCCAGTTTCGCCATGTTTTGCAGCTGCAATTGAAGCCGAAAGTTCAGGCAGGGATGTCCCTAAGGCTACAATTGACATCCCTATTACCAAGGATGAAACACCAAGTGCAATGGCAATACCTTTCGCACCCAAAACAAAAATATGGGCGCCCAATCCAAGCCCAATAATACCAAAAATAATCTTTAGAAATATAGTTAATCCATCAGATAGATTTTCATCTGAATGATCTTCCTCATAAACAAGGTCTTTGTTAAATAGATACCAGCAATAGCCGCCAAGTAACAGCAGAAAACAAACACCCTGCCATAATACAAGATCACCTAAATACATAAACAGGAGAGGGAGAAAAGTGATAAAAATTAGAAAATATAAATCAACGCTGATTTTCTTAAACGAAAAAACAATGGGTACGAAAATAGCTGTCACAGCTAATACCAAACCAATATTGGCAATATTGGATCCCACAATATTACCAATCACCATCCCTGATTCACTTTTCAAAATAGCGATTATACTCACAATCAGCTCAGGAAGACTGGTACCAAATGCCACCAACGTTATGCCCACAACAATGGGTGGAATTTTAAATTTGGATGCAATTGATTTACTCCCTAAAATTAGAAAATCAGCACCGTAATAAAGCAAGACAGCACCTACCATAAATAGGAGAATATTAATTCCCATTACTCATTTNCATAAAGATTGTTCTCTTGAATATAATCCCATACAGGCTGGGGCAACTCATTCCCTAATTGGTCTCCTCTCCCGATTTTTTCTCTAATTTCTGATGATGAAATATCCATTTTAAAATCTTTTATCCAGGTTAGATTCATTCCTTCTATGGGTGCTTCATTATAATTATCTCTGTTAAAACCAATAAAATGAACTGAACTCAAAATCTCTTTATAATTTTTCCATTGATGAAATTGCTCTAATTGATCTGCACCAAGCACCAAAGAAATGGAAAAATTTGGATGTTCTTTCTGTAGATGTTGAATTGTGAAATAGGTATAATTGGGTTCTGGTTGACTAATTTCCCAATTATCAATTTGAATAGGATAATTCAATTCATGAGTTAGTATTTCCAACATTTTTATGCGGTGTTTTGCCCGGGCAATTGGAGGGTTCTTTTTTAATGGTGAATGAGCAGAGGGCATTAATATTAGTTTGTCACATTCTCCACAGCAATTCTCAATTATTTTTAAATGTCCAAGATGGGGAGGATCAAAGCTGCCGCCAAATAAAATTAATTTCACTTATATAATTGATAATACTGAGCCAATTTCAAGCCCGCTTCTGTGTCCTGTAAAAGTATTTCAGCTTCATTCAATTTTTCATCTGATAAAAATCTGTCTTTTTGTGTTTTATAATAACTTTCGGCACCCCTTCTGTTGTCATTCAGAATATGGGTGAAAACTATTCCAATACGGGCATCGTCAGCAATGGCTGTATCATAATAATGATTTAATACAGATTTAAAATATACAAGAGCAGAATCATATTCTTCTAATTTCAAATACATCCTCCCCACCTCATATTCTTTCCGGGCAAGTTTTCGGCGGAGGTCTAATATTGCAGATTCAGCATCTATTACTAAATCTGATTTGGGGAAATCCTCAATAAACATTTGTAATTGTTCCAAGGCATAGTGGGTTTGTGACTGTTCCCGCTGATAGGAGTTTGAAGAAAATATTGCACATTCACAAATTCGATACCGNGCTTTTTCGATTTTTGAATAATCGGGAGAAAATCGAGCATATCTGTCGAAACCATTGGATGCCCNATCATATTCTTCCATTTGGAACATAGATTCAGACTTATAATACTGTGATTCATTAGCNATTTTNGAGCCGGGGTCAGCCATAATTATGTAGTCAAATTCATCTTTAGCNCGGAGAAATTTACCTCTTTCAAAATACTCCATGGCTTTATCAAAACGGGGAATTAAATCTTCTTCTAATAGNACCTCTTTTCTNCCACAGCCAGCAATGAACATTCCAATAATAATAATTGTAAATAGTTTTTTNATCATTTCCAATACAGCGATAATTTCACTCCTCCTAAACCTGATTTATTCCTGAGATCAGGATACGCATTTAACGATAATTTCATAGCGTGATTGTTATTCCATTTTTTGGCTAATAACAAGGCATCAACTATGCTTACCACCCGATTGATGAGCATAAATTTTCCTCCATTACCCGCCAGGGTCTTTATCTTATTGTAGTCACCCCATAAATTTCTATACGTCGTCTGGTTAGGTGAGGTTGCATTTTTATCACCATGCTTTTTAGTTACCACCGATACCAAATCATTATCATCCCAACCGGCAAAATACATATCATATTTTTGGATACCTTCATAAAAATGATGATCTTTAATAACAAAAACTGATTTTGCAATAAGGGAATCCTCAACTTCTTCAATTGTATTATGACAGTATTTATCCCCTGTATTGTTATTTCCACAAAGTTCCTTAAAAATGGGTTGAAATACAAGCTCATCGCTTGAACTAACAATATTATCCTCCCAAGTAAATTCAACTTTATGGCTATGATCCCAGATGTCTACATAGCAATGTGGGTAGTCACGACAATCAGTATAAGTAGTATCTGTATTATTAACAAATGCCTCACGAATCGATTCCCATAATTCTTGATTGCCTGAAAATTCTACCGGTGCATCTTCAGGATACCATTTGTAATAATCATGTATCCATCTTCCAAAGTCCCAGTGCTCATTGGCATAATAGGAATACTCTTTTTTCTTATCTTCTGCAAGATTGTTATTATAGTACCATGTGCCAATGGCCGCAGCATCAAGACCAACAAATAAAAGTCCACGCAGCCAATTGCCCATATAGGCCTGCCCCATTCCCGGCACTACGCCTGAAAATAATAAGGCTTTTCCAGGGGATTTAAATGTTCCTTTATTTTGAGATGTTTCTAATTGAAATTCACTTTCATTTTCCGATGTAGTGTCTTGTAAAAACATCATTGATTTGAATTGATAACTATTTTTCTGAAAAAAGGTATTGGCAAATATCTGAGTATTACACACAAACCATACAATTAAACTTATATAAATATTTCTCATTTCCTGCTCCTAATAATCAAATAACAAGGTGAAATAATGTTTCCCCTTCTCATCCAAATCTGAAAGGGGTTGGTGGTACTCATAGGCAATTGCTGAAGGATATGAAAAAAAAGAAAAACCATGTAATCGACACTCTAAACCAGCTGATAATTTATAATGATCATCTTCAATAATTTCGGTAAAACTATTCTGAATTGCACTGCCAAATTGAAAAATACCCCCAAGGGAGAGGTTCTGCATATTAAATTGTGCCCAGGTAAAATTCTTTTCTAAAAACAAAGGCAGGCGTATTGCAGCAGTACCTACAAAATAATGGGGACCTGTAAGCGATTCTTCATAGAAAGTATAGCCCTTTATCCCGGGCAANCCACCACCAAAAAAGTGGAAGAAATCATCTACTTCAGGGTTGGAAATTGTACCTCCAATTCCACTGATACTTGCCACNATCTTTTTTTTCTTATTCAGGGTGAAATGTCTTTCAGCAGAAGCCGTAATTCTAGCCGTATTATGAGGTACAAAATTTGCACCAAAGGTGCTGTATTCTTCACTCACGGCAAATCCATCCATGAAATGGTTCCATTCGTAGCTTAATTTTCCATTTACATGCCACCCATTTCCCGGTAGCATATTCATGGCAAAGCTGCGTTTCCGCTTATTTCTATCATATAAAATTGAAAGCGAGTGGCCTCTGAAATAATCAAATCCAATTTCACCATATTGCCAAATTGAACTATCAACCTCATTATAGGTAAAATATTGATACACATTCTGTTTCACATTTTCCCGGTAATTACTGTAATTATATTGGAGGTTAATTTTATGCTCTCCTAATGCAAATCGTGTACCAATATCCCCTGAAAATAATGAGAATGCTAAATCATTATATATTTCGATATTATCTACATCTGTTCCATTTAATCGGGGATAAAAAAATGGTTTATTTTTATCTGCATTTCTATGCCGGGATATCCAAAATAAGTTTGTATAAAATGTGGGGTGAAACTTTTTATATTCCAAGAGCAGAAAAATATCCATATCGGACAGTAAGTTTGTTGATGCACCACCAAAAATAGAAAAGCGATCAATAACCTCCGTACTAAAAAAATAAAATCCCAGCTTCACCGTTTTGTAATCCACCATTACCCTGGGCATTATTGCCATAGACAGCATTTTTTCCTGATAAGGGTATGACTCCAAATGTTCACCTAAAATTAAATCAGACAGTAGATAATCTGCAAAATAGTCTTCTTCATATCCAACTAAACCATTTTCAATAGGCTGAAATTTTTCAAGTATGGCAATATTATATCTACCATTTTCATAAAGACTATACAGAATTTTTCCATCACTGGATACCGAGGGCATAAAAGCGCCACCCATAACATTGGTGATATAATCCTGTATTCCATTTTTTTCAATAACAAGATTGTTAATGCCCGAATTATCAGTGGTATAAATCAATCCATCGGAGGTAATAATTTGATCCCTGTTCTCCCAGCGGCCAGATGTGGTGGGATCTAATACTCCATTTTCTAAATCAACCCTATAAATCTGGCGACCTTGATGATAGACTCCATCAACCAATAATGTATTTTCGCTCCAAGCCAGGGAAAGCAATTGAAATCCGTTATCCAATTCAGTGACAGCACTAAAGGTAAGTATATCCTGCATTATATCAATATTACTTGAAATCATAATATTTGAGGTTCCATCAAAACTTGTAATTGCTGCAATACTATTTTCTGCAATATTATACACAGGAGAAATCAATCGGCTACCGTGTGTTAATCGCTGTTCTTCTTCATCGGTGAAAGTGTAACGATAAAGATCAAAATATTTAGATCCCCTCTTATCAGGTTTACTGCGTTTTGTATAAATGATAGTGGAATCGTTCACCCAGGTGGGAGCAGTTTTAACACTACCGGTAATTTTTTCAGAACTGGAATACCGGTAATTTTTTCAGAACTGGAATCTGAGAAATTGTAAATGAATAAATCCGTTTGACCAAGATAATCATTTTTCTGATCTGAAAGATAAGCAAACTTTTCCTCATTTGGCGACCAAACCGGGTGAATATTAGTGGTGCCATCTGAAAGCAATATTTCTCCCTTTTTCTCCGACCGATGAATGTCCTTTGTTTTAGTGGTGTAATCCAAAAACATTTCGTCTTTCCACTCTTGATATAATTCACTCCCCCATTTCCCCGTAGCATCTTGCATGGCGCGATCAATAGAATAGTTTGTGGGAATTGAAAGAGACAGGGTAATTTTTTTCAAAACGTCCATGCCATAATTTTCAGACAACCATTGTGAAAAAAGGAAACCCTGATTATAGGTGGACTCATTTCCAATTCCTCGTTTGCCAAAAGTATTCATGGCATCAAAGGACAATAAATTATCGTTCATAACTCGATCCCGAACAATCATATCNCTGTGTGAATCCCAAAAATCAAAATCAGCATCTGGATACATAAACTGAGCCGACCCTTCAGCCAGCCAGGGCGGGACACTCACTCCAGGAAGTGGATAGCTCATAATGACATTGGGGTACCCATATAAAACATCTTCCCGTTTTTCATCTTCATAGTTCATCAATTGAATAAAGGATGCCGGAAATCGGCGGGGGTACTTCATTGCTGCACCAATTTGAATGATATGCGTAAATTCATGGGTGATTACATTGTTCAACCAACGGTGTGAACCGCGAAGATCAAAATCCAGGGGGAGTGCCCAAATTATAATTTTGTTATCATAATAGTAGGCAGCACCATTGGAGATATCATCTACATCTTGAATAATAATATGTGTTTTTGAATCCGGTTCAAATTCATAAAATGAAGTTATGGGGTAATAAATTTTTTCTGCTACAGCGGCAGCCTCCTGACCGCTCCGTGTCGTTTCCTCATGGAAGTGAATCAGAAAATGATCTGTTTCTATGGTTTCCCACCTTAGCTCAGGGTGATTGTGCCAGCTTTGGGAAAATGCAAAATTCAGGATAAAAATTATTAAATGAAAATATTTCATTTGATCACCACCAANCTGACAAGCTCAGATTGTCCACCATTTGGTTTTATTTCAGCTAGATATAGTCCCGCATCAAATTGAGAGGCATCCCATTTTATTTCGTTAAATTCATAATGTGTTATATCATCATTTATCAAATCATCTACTACCAAATAACCGGCTGCATTATAAATTTTAACTCTGACTTCTGATGTTGAAGGATTACTTACATAAAATCTGAATGTTGTGGTTCCTTCAGTTATTGGATTGGGATAATTATAGGCCTTCCTTCTTGTATATCCTCCCTCTGCAGGTTCAGGATGAGTCCCTGTTGACAAGGGAAAACCGGATGGTCGGCTTCGGGGATTGAGCCAATAGCTGTGATCCATATCTAAATCAAATAAAAATAATCGAGAGCCATCTATAAGTGCCATTTTTCCATCCCAGAATGGAAGCATTGCCAATGGCTGTTCACTATTGAAAGAAGATAATTGCCGTAATCGGTCACCCTTTTTAGAGAGAATTGTTATATTTTCTCCTTCCCTGCAAATGAGTTCTGGCTCATTTTCTTCAACATTAATAATATTTGCAATTAAGGGGATGCCTGAAAAGTCTCCCTTTATTGGAAATCCATNAACTAATGTTTCATTCCCATTTCTAGCCACAATATTTCCATCTTCGATGGTAATAATTTCGTCCAAACCATCCTGGTCAATATCGCCAAATGAAAGCGCACCAGAAAAGGTAGTGTCTTTCGTGTTTGAATAAATAAAACCCAAAGGGGAAATATCACCATCTAAATTGTCACAAATTGGGTCAATACAACTACCAGCATCCAGATATTCTAAAGTGTATTGATAAGTATAAATTAATTTTAATTCTCCTTCAATATAATCCAGAGTGTCAATCCAGGTTACAATCGAAGCAGAAGTATGTGCATAAATTTGTCCGTCTTTTGCATAATAAACCGCAGCAGTACTATCCTCTGCATTATAGCCGTTCCCCAAATATTGAATATTTGTATCTGCTAAATTNACAATTTCAACGCCATTATTAAATGTAATATGAATTTGCATTGTATCCGAGATTNCGCTGAGAATTTCAATGGATAGAAAAGAATCAGAGCCGTCAACCGTTCTGGAATTGGGGCTGGACCAATAATCAAAGATAGTTTCATTCTCCANGTCCGGATTGGCAAATTCNTAACCTTCATTCCCATGATACCAAAAATCCCAGCGGGTTCCAGTTGTGGGACTATCGCTGGCAAAAAATGCATAACTTTTGGTGCCAATATCCTGGGAGCCATCTGCCTCTTCAATTTTTACATGGTGGTAAGAATCATCATTGATGACTTGATTCTGGGACAAATCAAAGTGCGGATTTGTAATATGCCAAATCAGAATTCCCGAACCGGGCAAGCCGTAATCATAATGATCAAATCCCGTAATTACCTGAGTGGCATCATCTATTTGTATTTGGCTTTCGGTAAACTCATCTGTCACTGAATCAAACCAATGACCCACCCGGTACTCATCAATTTTATGTTTTCTGCGAAGAGAATCAATATCTGTTTTATAGGTGACCCAATTATTTCGATTTTCTATTAAAAAATATTCATCATCACTAATATTAATTCTCAATAAAGTGTTTAATGAGTCTAAGGCAATTATAAAAAAAGTCGTATCGGTACTTTGAAAAGGAGAAATAGTTTCTATAGTTGACCATTCCTCTGCTGGCANGCTTCGTGTCCATGGAGAAGGCGGTGCCGGGATAACTCCNCGCCCATTATTTGATCCGTGATCCATGAGTCCGAAAAAACCAACTCCCGGATCACCTGTTTCAGGGTTGAATAGTGGTGGTAATCCAAGTTCGTATCCTAAAAGAAAGGCAAATATGCCGGTGAGCCCTAATTGGATACCGCAAAGATCATCAGTACCATAATTGGGGTTTCCAAAAATATCTTCCACAACATCAAAGTAAATCATATTCTGAGTTTCAGGGAGTAAAATTCCAGTTTGTATGGATTCACCTAATATTTCAGTGGGCGTAACACCGATCATCATTTCTTCATCAATATAGGCAGATTTTAAATCATATATGGTTGGGTCGAGTCCTGGGAGGGAAATATCCTGTCCTAATCCTGCATGGAAAACAATAAACACTACTTCATCAGAAGCAACATTCTGCTGCGTTAATAAAGATTCAATATCTGATTTAGCCAAATTCAATGCTTCACTAAAAAATTCGGCTAATAGTGCATCGCCTTTGGCATAGTATTCCATGGAGTCTGATACGGTATAATATCCATCCTCGGGTGAATTTGAATTGGTGATGATGTCGAATGTATAATGAAGTTTTTCACCTGAGATATTGCGGTAATAATTTCCCACAGCTTCTAATTGTTTTTTGAAATAAGCTCTATTATGGGGTGGCCTATCTACTATAAACCCNTCACATCGAGGAGTAGTAGAATCGTGGAAGTGGTTANATTCCTCATGATTTAAATTTAGAAAATTGCCATTGCCGCTAGTTTTGGGGTTATCTGGGACTTCAAGTGGAAATTGTGCCATGATTCCCACAAGGCGCAGGGTATCTGGAATGTTTACCCCAGCATAACTTGACGGAGAATTTGACTGAAAATAATTAGCCCCGAAACCGAGGCTAATAAAAAGTAGGAATCTGAAAATCAATTGGGGAGGTACTTCTTAAATTGATAAAAATATTAAAGTTTTATATTCACAGAAAAAAACATAGTATTGGACCGGGGATGGCCTTGATCCCCTGCTGTATAACCAAAATCAAAACCATATTGTAATAGACGAATACCTGCACCAAATGTGGGATTTTTTATATTCCCCTCATCATCATATATATAACCAGCACGCAGGGCAAAGGCATCTGTGTACCAATATTCAATTCCCACATTATAGACCATTTCCTTTAACTCCTGTTTAAATGATCGGCTATCACCAGTACCTTTTTCTAAACAAACTTCGTCATTCACACACTTACCATACACACCAGATTCATCCAGGGTAAGTTCATCAATATCTGGTTCACCATTCCCATCATCCAGCGTTTCATCCCAGGTCCAGCCGCCAATTTTCCTGTCACCATCATGATCAATATCTCCACCAAAATACCAATCATCCAGCCATGCCGTTGCAATAGCTAAATACCAGGGATCATCAAAATACCCCTTGTTATCATATTCTTTTTTACCATCTTTATTATATACTGCAAGGGGATCACTCTCACTCACCCAATTACCAAATTCATCATAACCACCTACAAAACCATCGCCATCCCAATCCATCATTTGATAACGGGTTACCAATAGTTTATTGGCATCAAACAAAAAATTAACTTTATTAAAGCCATCATTATACAATTGTGCAAAAATTCCCAAGCGCATATTTGTTGGAGATGGATCTGCCTGGTCAACATCCACAAAGTCTATTTTCGGTCCAATATTTGAAATGGATAATCCAAAATTAAATTTATCATCCAAATCCTGTATTTCCTCTGATTCTATCTCATTAATAAAATTCTCCCTAATAAACTCAACTTCAAGTAATTCAAAAAGCAATTTATCTAAAATGACAATTGTGGAATCTTCAAAATTTTCTACGGTGGAAGGTATTATTTCTTCTACCTGGAGCTCATCAAAAGAATTAATTAATTGATCCATTCCCTCTACAATGGAAACTAAACGCCCATCTATTTCGGAAAAGCTTTCCATGGAATAATATTTGAATAATTTAGATTTCAGCCTTTCTAAATCCTCACGTAAATATCGTTGATCTTCCATTTCTTCATAGCCATTATCCTCGGTTTCAAATATACCATAAATTTGATCATTCAATGTATTTTGTCTTTCATATATGTCAATTAATTGATCGAATAATCTATTGAGTTTCTTTTTTTTCTTTGATTTTAAGGCGGAATTACCCTGTTTAAATTTTTTCAGGTATCCAATATCAAATCCAAAATCTGTGGAATACCCTTTTCCT
>JGI26061J44794_1000644_pt1 | contig 15305 bp, 17 predicted proteins | sample MarorgKNORR_S2LV_5_FD_44794 | JGI IMG/M metagenome (IMG submission 44794) | reverse complement strand
CATTGAAATCACTGACTTGTCGTTTATCACATAATCAAGCGAATTTGAGTTGCCTAGTCCCCTTGCGCACAATCAGGCCACGTCTATATCCTTCACTCTAGACAGATTTGAGCGAGTTCCGCAGCGCTGGCTAAAGTGAAGGATATGTGGGCGTGCGCAAGGAGACTAGGCAACTCAAATTTGCGGACAAACGATACAAATGTTCGGCCAGGCCCGCCAAGATATACAGGGCCGTTTCATTCTGAATTTTTTGAATTAGCTTGAGATTTCGAGGGAATATCTCAGGTTATTGATCCCCTTTTTGATCTACGGTAGAGTCGTAACCAAGGGGTCACAACTGCTTGATGAATACCTTGGAGTTTCTTTGGAAGTTGTAGAGTTGCTGGCGCTGCTGGGGCAGGTCATTTAACTCTCCCTCCGCAAAGCCTTTTTCCAAAAACCAGTGAGCCGCCACGGTCGTCAGTACGAATAGCCGTTTCAGGCCGTTTTTACGCGCCGTGGTTTCCAGGCTTGACAGTAAGCGGTGGCCATAGCCGTTGCCATGATATTGGGGATGGATGGCGATGCAGGCGATTTCACCACAGTCGTCACTTGTTTCGTAGAGTGCTGCACAGGCGATGATTGTTGCTTCCAGCTCGATGAGTTTGAAGTTTTCGATTTCGGTTTCCAGCAACTCTCGGGAGCGGATCACCAGGGTTCCATTTTCTTCCAGTGGTCTGATCAGTTTAAGAATTCCTGCGACATCATCGATAGTGGCGTCGCGCAACAAATCAAAATTGTCATTACTGATCAGGCTGCCACTACCCTCTCGGGTAAAGAGTTCTTGCAACAGCGCGCCATTGCTTTTGAAACTGATGAGATGAGAGCGATGCACGTCATTGTCGTGAGCACGCAACCCAGCTTGCAGTGCCTGGCTTAAGCNCCGTGAGTCTTCATCGTCGGCCTGGTTCAGGCTGTCGACATAGCGCCTGGCGTCTTCCTGGGTGAGCGACGGCACCAGGTCCCCCTTCTTATCGAGGACGCCTTCTCCCGGAATCAGCAGTATCAGCTTGTCTGCCCTTAGGGCAATAGCGGTTTCGGTGGCGACTTCTTCTGCGCTCAGGTTGAAGACTTCGCCGCTCGATGAATAGCCGAGATTTGACAGTAACACGATGTTGCCCTGGTCCAGCTGTTGTTCGATTGCGGAGGTCCTGATTTTTCGTACCGTGCCGGTGAAGTGATAATCCACACCGTCGTGAACGCCGACCGGTTTCGCATTGACGAAGTTGCCTCGACACAGGCGAATGTCGGCACCGTGCATGGGTGAATCGCTCATCCCCATAGAGAATAGGGCTTCGATACTTATGCTGAGGCCACCTACGGTTTGCTTGACGGTTTCGATACAGCTGCTTTCAGTAATTCGCAGATTTCGGTGGTAGCTGGATTTGCTGCCTGCCTTTTCCAGGGCCGCAGTGATTTGAGGTCTTGCTCCGTGCGCCAGGACCAGTTTCACGCCGAGACTGTGCAACAGGCTCAAGTCATGGACGATATTGGCGAAGTTTTTATCTGCCAGAGCCTCGCCACTGAGAAGCACCACAAATATCTTATGGCGGTGAGCATTGATGTAACTGGTAGAAGCTCTGAACCACTCGATCATGTCATTATTTTTTGTCATTGCAGGCATTGCTGGCTTATTATCTCTTGCAGGAAATCGATGCAGGGCTTTATCATGTCCAGGGACATATACTCATCAGGTTGATGGGCCTGATCGATATTACCCGGTCCAAGAATAATCGTATCCATGCCCAGTTCCTGCAGAAAAGGACCCTCGGTACCAAACGCCACGCTGATGCCGGCGTGACCTGTCAATTTTTCGGCGGCGGCGAGCAGGGCACTGTCTTCTTCGGCGAAGAAAGCGGGCGTGCCAGAAAACAGAGTGACCAGTTCAAACTCTATACCCAGAGGATCCGTAATCGTTCTTACGCGTTGCCCAATCTCGGCACGCACTGTGTCCAGATGCATGCCCGGCAACAGGCGCAGGTCGATATCCAGATCGCAATGACCACAGATGCGGTTCGGACTGTCGCCACCGTGAATGCTGCCCAGGTTCAATGTCGGATACGGAATTTCGAATAAATCGCTTCGATATTTTTGTTTTAATTCATTCCTGAATCTAATCAGTTCCGAGATCACTGCGTGCATCGCATCGAGTGCATTATTACCCAGGGCCGGATCCGATGAGTGTCCACTCTGACCCGTCAGGCGTATCGAATCCATCATCATGCCCTTGTGCGCGCGCACCGGTCTCATGCCAGTGGGCTCGCCGATGATTGCCGATCTGGCTCGCGGTCTGCCAAGCTCGGCAAGTTTGCGGGCACCCTGCATCGAGGTTTCCTCGTCGGCGGTGGCTAGGATAATTAAGGGCTCACGGAACTGCTCATCGAGCAGAGGTTTGACGGCTTCCATCAGGATAGGGAAAAACCCTTTCATGTCGGTGACACCCAGGCCATAGAGTTTGCCGTCGCGCTCGGTGAGACGAAAAGGATCTACCGACCAGAGATCTTCATCCAGAGGCACCGTGTCGGTGTGACCCGCAAGCACCAGCCCGCCTGGTCCCGATCCCAGGGTCGCAATCAGATTGGTTTTGCCAGCTTCAGATCTGGAATCGCAGGGAATGATCTCGCAGCTAAAGCCCATGGACTCAAAATCGTTGGCGAGGTGATCGATGACGGCTTTGTTACTGGAATCGATAGCCGGGTCGTTAGAACTGATGCTGGCCAGGCCAATGATCGTGTCCAGTTTTGTCAATAGATCGGGAGAGTTATCAGGCATCAGACAGCACCGCTTTGCAATCAGGGCTCGGTGGGGAGTTTTGCGATCAGGTCGGTTTTGGCGGCCATGATGAAATCATTGATATGCAATCCATTGATCCTGTGAGTCCACCAGAACACCGTCACTTTTCCCCACTCGGTGGTGATAGAAGGATGGTGGTCCTCCCGTTCAGCCAGACTGGCGATCTTGTAGGTAAAACTGAAGGCGTCCTTGAAACCGACAAAATGAAACTCCCGAATCAGTTTCTCTACGCCATCATGAAAAGATCGCTTCCAGCCGGGAACCTTCAACAGGAGCTGGCTGGCTTCCTCGTCGGTGACTACTGGCGCGCCAAGTTTGCAGGCTTCGCAATGTCGCTGATACAAATTCTCCATCTCAGAGAAATTCCTCCAAAACACTATTCAAAAATCGAAAGCCCTTGTCAGTGGTACTTATTCGGTCAGCTTCTCGCTGCAGCAATTGCGACGAGATCAGGTATTCTACCTGCTTTCCGATGGTGCTAAAAGGGAGGCCAGTTCTGCTCTCGAACACTGCGGTGGTGAAGCCCTGCTTCAGGCGCAGAGCGTTCAGGAGGAATTCCAGTGGCCGCTCTTTCATGCTGATATCACAAATCTCGGCGTCCCGGTTAAGTTCACTACGCAGGTAATGGTCCGGTTGCTTCAATTTTCGGGTTCTGACGACGGCAGCCCGCTTGAGTTGGGTATGTTTGCCGTGTGCCCCCGCGCCAATGCCAAGGTAATCACCAAATTGCCAGTAATTGAGATTGTGCGCCGATTGCCTACCCGCGAGTGCGTAGGCGGATACTTCGTAGCGCCGTAGAGAACTATCTTGCAGTAAGCGCTCGCCGGCATCCTGGATTTCGTTCAGGATCTCCTCCCGGGGAAGAGGAGGCGGACGCCGATAGAAAACTGTATTTGGTTCGATTGTAAGCTGATACCAGGATAGATGTTCAGGTTGGTAACCCAGTGCTATGTCTAAATCTTCTATGGCTGCTTCGGTTTCCTGATCGGGCAAGCCGTGCATCAGATCGAGATTAATATTTTCAAAGCCCGATTGTCTGGCGATCTCGATGGACATCCGTGCCTGGTTGCCGTCATGAATTCTGCCGAGTTTCTGTAACTGGAGATCACTGAAACTCTGGATTCCCAATGACAGTCTGTTAATACCGGTAGCACGAAAGCCCCTGAACTTGATTGCTTCGGCGGTGCCGGGATTTGCCTCCAGGGTGATCTCGATATCGGTAGCCAATGGGCTGCGTTTCTGGATGTGATTCAGCAAGCGCTCGTAGGCTGCGGCGCTGAAGAGGCTAGGGGTGCCGCCGCCAATAAAGATGGACTGCAGAGATCTCGCTTCACTTCGATCCATTTCGTGATCGAAGTCATCGCACAGTGCGGTGACATAATCGTTCTCGGGAACTGTCGTTTTCGCTTCATGAGAATTGAAATCGCAATAGGGGCATTTTCTAACGCACCAGGGGATATGAACGTACAGGCTTAAGGGTGGAAGTTCCAGCATCGCATAAGTGCTCTCAGGGCCTGGCCCCGGTGACTGATCGAATTTTTTATCTCTGCACTCAGCTGTGCCGACGCACAGTCATGGCTTGGTACATAGAACAGGGAGTCGTAGCCAAAACCATTTTCACCGGTTTCGGAAAAAAGCACACGGCCTTCCCATGTGCCCGTGCAAATGACCGGCATCGGATCACTGTTATGTCGCAGGAACACGATAACGCATTGGAATCTGGCGCCACGGTCGGCTTCCGTTACCTGCTCCAGTTCCCATAGCAATTTTTGATTGTTCGCTTTATCTGCCACCTCGCGAGAGACACCATTAAGCTTGGCGTATCGCGCCGAGTAGATACCGGGCTCGCCGTTCAATGCATCCACTTCGATACCGGAATCGTCAGCGATAGCGGGCAAGCCGGTTTCGAGGCATGCATGCCGTGCCTTGATCAAGGCATTTTCAACGAAGCTGAGGCCAGTTTCTTCGACATCACCAATGGCAAACTCCGCTTGCGGTAGCAGGCTAATCTCCTTCTGCGCCAGGATCTGTTGTAGCTCGATCAACTTCCCGGCATTACCGCTGGCCAAAACAATCTTCTGCATTGCTGTGTTCTCTTACGTCGCGGTGGATAATGGTTTTAAACCTGACTGCCGCTCCTCTTGGTGAGGTGGTAGATTGCAATCTCTCCCAAAAAGTTTGGCCAGGCCTTCATGGCCCAGCTACCCTGGTGCTGTGAATCAACCACCGTTCTGGTGAGTACAGTGATGTTCTTTTCGCGACACAGGGCATCGAAATCCTTTACCGTACAGAAATGGATATTTGGTGTGTCATACCACTGGTGGGGCATGAACTTGGATACAGGCATACGCCCCCTGGTGAACAAGTAGAGCCTGCTCTTCCAGTTTCCAAAATTGGGGAACGTGATAATGCCGTTCTTGCCGATGCGAAGCATGTCATCCACCAGCTCTGCCGGATTACTCAATGCCTGTAAAGTTTGCGCCAGTAACACCGTATCGAAGCTGTGGGACTGAAAATTTTCCAGGCCCCGATCGAGGTCTTGCTGGATTACATTAATACCATTGAAGATACTCTTTTCCATATTGTCTGGATCGATTTCCAGCCCGATCTCGTGGATCTGTTTTGTACTTTTCAAATAGTGCAGGAGGCTGCCATCACCGCAGCCGAGGTCGAGAACGCGGCTTCCGGGCTCAATCCAATTCTGAATAATTCCAAATTCAGGACGCATGGGCTGCGAGCTCCTGATGTACCCTCTTCAAATAGGTGGTGAGTGCGCGAATATAGCGTGGCACCGGAAGCAGGAACGCATCATGGCCCTGATCCGCCTCAATCTCCAGATAGCTCACTTCTTTTCCGGCTTTAAGCAGGGCGTTAACTATTTCTCGCGATCGTTCCGGTGGGAACCGCCAATCCGTACTAAAAGAAATGAGCAGAAATTTGCAGCTGCTGTTGGCGAACGCCTTGGCCAGATTGCCCTCGTAATCTACAGAGGGATCGAAGTAGTCCAGGGCCTTGGTCATCAACAGATACGTATTGGCGTCGAAATTCTCTGAGAATCGCTCACCCTGGTAATGCAGGTAGCTCTCGACCTGAAAATCCACATTCAAGCCAAAACTCAATTTACCGGTGCGCAGGTCGCGGCCAAAGTTGGTGCCTGTCGCCTCAAAATCGGTCACCGTCTTCCCAAACTTGGCGCGCATGGCGCTGTCAGAAAGATAGGTTATGTGACCAACCATGCGCGCTAGCATCAGTCCCTGCTTGGGGTAGGTATTATTCTGCAGATAATGGCCGGCATGAAAACTCGGATCGCTGATAATGGAGTGCCTGGCCACTTCGTTGAAGGCGATGTTCTGGGCCGACAACTTTGGCGCAGCAGCGATTGAGATAGCGTGGCCAAGACGTTGCGAATAACTGATAGCCCAGCGTAGTACCTGCATGCCGCCGAGGCTGCCACCGATTACGGCCGCCCACTTTTCGATACCGAGTCGGTCCATGAGCCTGAGCTGGCTCTTCACCCAGTCCCGTACCGTCACCACGGGAAAATCTGGCCCATAGAATGTTTCAGTCTCCGGGTTAATCGAAGCCGGGCCGGTGCTACCGGCGCAGCCCCCCAGGTTATTCAGACTGACAACGAAGAACAGATCGGTGTCGATGGCTTTGCCAGGCCCGATACAGGCATCCCACCAACCGGGCTTCTTGTCGGTGGCGCTATGATAGCCGGCAGCATGGTGATCACCGCTGAGGGCATGGCAGACAAGAATGGCATTGGACTTTTCTCCATTGAGCGTGCCGTAGGTTTCCACGGTCAAATCGTAGACATCGAGCACCTTACCACTACGAAGTTCGAGTGGTTCATCAAAATGGTAGGACTGAGGAGTTACCAGACCTACTGAATCTGTGGGAATTGATGCAGACATCGCGGCACATNATTACCTGATCAGCGGCTCCCTAGATGCCGATAATTATCAGGGCTAGCTGATCGGTTATTCCAAATGTTGTAATCAAAAAATTTCGGATAAGCTGGATACCGATGAAAATAAAGATGGGAGAGAAATCCAGACCACCCATCGGCGGTACTATTTTTCTGATGGGCGCCATCACCGGCTCGGTTAGTTGCCAGATCAGCCGCAGCAAGGGGTGAGGGTTCGTGCTGCCGGAAAACATCATGACAAAGGACATGATGATAGAACCAATAATTGCATAGTAATAAATATTCACTATAAAATATGTTACGCCGACGAAAGACCAGGTAATGATGAAACCAATGCCTGGAATGCTACCGCCGTACAATATGATTAGTACGCAAATTGCGACAGCTTCGATCAGCAGGGCAAGTAAAAGAGTGGAGAAGTCTATGCCCTTATATCCTGGAATAAACCTTCTCAAAATTTTAACTATTGGGTCAGTTATCTTTACTACAGCCTGGGAGACTGGATTGTAAAAATCTGCTTTGGCTACCTGCAGCAAAAAACGCAGCAGCACAGCCAGTAAATACAGTCCTCCAAGGACNTTGAAAANCAGAGCACCGGAACTGCCTAAAACATTCATACTTCTTCTCTGNAAAATAAAAAACATGTTGCTTCAAACTACGAAAGCTAGAGTCTACTTTTCAATCTCATCGGCGAGTTCGATGGATCGGTCACGGGCTGCTTTCAAGGCACGATCGACCAGATCTCTGATCCCATCGGACTCAAACTGTTTGATGGCCCGTTCGGTAGTCCCTCCGGGGGAGGTCACCCGACGTCGTAATTCATCAATACTCTCGGTACTGGTCAGCGCCAACTCCGCAGCACCGACTGCGGTCTGATAGATTAGCGCTCGCGCCACCTCATCACTCAGTCCCATAGACGTGGCTGTATCTTGCATTGCTTCCATAAACAGGAAAAAATAGGCGGGTCCACTACCCGATACTGCGGTCACCGTATCGATATGGGACTCCCTGTCCACCCACACACTAATGCCAACCGCTTGCATGATTTTGTCGGCCAATGCTTTCTGCGCCTTAGTAACCTGGGCATTTGCAAACGAGGCGCTGGCGCCCTTGCCGATCAAGGCAGGGGTGTTTGGCATGCAACGGACGATCGCNGTATTGCTGCCCAAGTGATGCTCAATATGTGCAATCGTAATACCNGCTGCAATAGAGACCACCAGGGGCGCCGTCGCGTCTGTTCCTGTTAGCACAGTGGCAAGGGATTCACAGACACTCTGCATTACCTGGGGCTTGACCGCCAGTACTATCACATCCGCCGACGCAGCAATCTGGCTGGTATCGGCGCTATTGATGCCGCAGTCCTGCGCCAGAGATTCCAATTTGCCAACATCCACATCTGTCGCCCAGATTGACTGCGCTGGCTGACCTTGTGCCAGTAAACCCCGAATCAGGCTGCTTGCCATATTTCCGGCTCCTATAAATCCTATGTGGAAGCCGCTATGGGTGTTATTCAAAATTTAACCTCGCCGGGTTATCCCCGACAGTTTACTTTCGTGGCTGTCCTTTTTGTCTTCCTTACTATCCCTAATCTACGACGGCGGTTCGCCAGCGGCATATTCTAGCGTATTTAGCAAAGCCTGGGGCAGGAAGTTTGGCTGTAAAGCTCGGTGATGAGGAAAATATAAAGCTGCGAATTTGCAGTGCTTAGGGGCTCTAAGCCGATGTACTGCGCGGGCCGAAGAGTGTCGTGCCAATCCGAATCAAGGTGGAGCCTTCGGCGATGGCCGCCGCATAATCGTTGCTCATGCCCATAGAAAGCGTGTCCATGCTCGGGTAGTGCTGCCGTAACTTCTGGTACTCTTTGGCAAGGCGCCGGAAGCCCTCGCGCTGGGCTTGCAGATTGGAAAGCGGCGCAGGGATCGCCATCAATCCACGCAGTGACAAGTTGGGCAACTGGGCAATGCGTGCACACAGAGTTGCCGCGCATTGCAGATCGAGACCCGATTTGCTGGCCTCGGCAGACAGGTTCACCTGCACACAGACATTAAGAGGTGGCCTGGTGTCGCTTCTTTGTGCACTCAGGCGGCGGGCAATTTTTTCCCGATCTACGCTCTGAACCCAATCGAAATGCTCGGCGATGCCCCGAGTCTTATTGCTTTGAATTGGACCGATAAAGTGCCAGCTTAGTGCCAGATCACTCAAGCCCTCGATTTTTTCGAGGGCTTCCTGAAAATAATTCTCGCCGAAATCCTTGATGCCGGCGGCGGCGGCGCGCCGGATTTTTTCAGGCGCTTGCTTCTTGCTGACGGCCAGCAGCCTGACCGAATCCCGCGGGCGATCGTAGCGCTCTTCGAGTGTCCGAATCTGCCGCTTCAGGGCAGTAATTTTTTCTGTTAACACGGTCACAGTTTAGCCCTCACAAGGACTGAGATATTCGCCACGGGACAGGTACTATAGGTGACGCCGTCACTATTGGCCAGAGAGTAATGATGGACTCGCTTGCTCCATCCACAACAAATCTAAATGACTACGGTAGAAGGTAAGACAGATGGATATTACAGAACTGCTGGGGTTTAGCGTCAAGCAGGGCGCTTCCGACTTGCATATTACTGCGGGTATGCCGCCATTGATAAGGGTCGATGGAGACATCCGTCGAATCAACGTGCCGGAGATGGATGGCAAAGAAGTTCATGCGCTGATTTATGAAATCATGAACGACAAGCAACGCAAAGACTATGAAGAATTTATGGAAACTGACTTTTCCTTCGAAGTGCCAAATTTAGCCAGGTTCCGGGTCAATGCATTTATGCAGAATCGGGGCCCGGCGGCCGTATTTCGAACCATCCCTTCCAAAGTGCTGGCAATGGAAGAGTTGGGTATGGGTGAGGTATTCAGGCAAATCTCCAACGTGCCGCGTGGACTGGTAGTCGTTACGGGACCCACCGGTTCCGGCAAGAGTACCACCCTGGCGGCGATGGTCGACTACGTCAACGACACCAGGTATGAGCACATTCTTACCATCGAAGACCCCATCGAATTTGTTCATCAGAGTAAAAAATGCCTGATTAACCAGCGCGAGGTTCATCGCCATACGCTCGGCTTTAACGAAGCACTGCGCTNGGCTCTGNGCGAAGACCCAGACATTATCCTGGTAGGTGAGTTACGGGATCTGGAAACAATTGGGCTCGCACTCACAGCGGCAGAAACCGGCCACCTGGTTTTCGGTACCCTCCACACGACTTCTGCCGCAAAAACAATCGACAGGGTAATTGATGTATTCCCTGCAGCAGAAAAAGATATGGTGCGCTCGATGCTGTCGGAATCGTTACAGGCGGTTATTTCACAGGCACTATTGAAGAAACCTGGTGGCGGTAGAGTAGCAGCCCACGAAATTATGATAGGAACTCCGGCGATCAGAAACCTGATTTGGGAAGATAAGGTGGCGCAAATGTATTCGGCGATTCAGACCGGTGCCTCCGTCGGTATGCAGACCCTGGATCAATGTCTGAAAGAAATGCTCAAGAAGGGAGTAATAAATCGGGAAGAAGCGATCTCGAAAGCGAAGATGCCGGAGACGTTCTAGCTTGCCTTGTTCCCTGGTATCAGATGTTCTTTAATTCGGCGAACCAGTTTTCTAAAATAATCTGAGCGGCTATAGCATCTATGGCGGCTTTTTTCTTTTTCCCCTTGCTAGATGCAACGACTTTTTCTAAAGCGGCCCGCGATGACAGCCGTTCATCCATGCCGTAGATCGGCTTGTGAAAACGTCCATTGAGGCGGTTGCCGAATTTCACTGCTCTTCTGAACAATTCGCTTTCCGAGCCATCGAGGTTAAATGGCAGACCAACCACGAACAGATCTGGCTGCCACTCATCAATCAAGGCTCCCAGTTCATCCCAGTTTGGAATTCCGTCCTTGGCGCTGAGCACTGTAACCGCCTCGGCGGTAGCGGTCAGGCTTTGCCCGCAGGCCACACCAATCCGCTGCGTGCCAAAATCGAATGCCAGGGCACTAACCGGGGTATTCCTGTCTGTGGGGAAAGACTCCAAAGTCACGTATCTATCTTGCTCCCAGATTGACTGCTAGGAATGACCGGCGGCAGGAGATATCTGCTGTAGATCGATACCGAGCAGAGAGGCGGCAGCATCAGCCTTGGCCGCGTAATCTTGGGAGAAAATCAAGTCCGTATCCGCCGGGGTCGTGAGCCAGGTATTCTCGCTGATCTCTCGTTCCAACTGGCCTGCATCCCAGCCGGCGCAGCCCAGCGCCACCAGGTAGTTGTCCGGACCCCTGCCGGCGGCGATGTCTTGCAAGATCGTTTTAGAAGTGCAGATGCTAATATTGCCCTTCACTGCAATTGAGGACTCCCAGGTCCTGTCGGCGTCGTGAATGATAAAACCCTTGTCGCGCTCGACTGGCCCACCGGCAAGCACCCGTCGTCGCTGAAATAGCTCTGCTTCCAAATCACAGACTATATCCAACTCGGTGAAGATGTCGGCAATGCTGGCATTCAGGGGTTTATTGATAACGATACCCAGGGCGCCTTCATTATTGTGTTTCCACAAATAGGTCACGCTGTTGGAAAAATAGGAATCCAGCATTTGCGGCATGGCGATGAGAAACTGGTTCTCGAGGAAGCTTGATTCGTTTGAGTCACTCATAAAAAAAAGGCTATCCAGGCTTCAGAAACTGGTCAGAGCGTTGCCCTCGTGGAAACGCCAGGTCCGAATAATCTCAAGTATATCAGCTTCTGCGCGGAGCTCTGCAGGAAAGGGTTGAAAAGGCGCAGCGAGGTGCACAATTTCCACTGCTGCCTGATCCAGGATGCTGTGCCCGGAGGACTGCAGAATTCGAATACTTTCAACTTCACCATTCGGCAACAGGGCTACCAGCATGCGCAAGCTGCCATAGAGCTGGCGTCGCCGTGCTTCGCTCGGGTAATTAATATTGCCGACTGCTTCGATGCGTCTACGCCATCTATCCAGGTAGAGTGCGTCTTGGCTCTTTCTGGTTGATGCAGAGGAGATTGTGTACTTCCTGGGTCGTTTTGCGTATCTCTGGCGTCGCAAATCCAGTTGCGCCTGCAGGCTGGCGATAGCGAGGCTAAGTTCCTCCGGCGTAGACTTTTCAGAGAGAATTCTTTCATCCTTCACTTCATCCAACTGCTGTCGCACCTGGTCTTCATCCTGAAACGAGGAGATAACCGCCGTATCCTGAACATCCACATCGTTGACTGTCGCTGCAGCCACAGGCAGGGGTCGAACTTCCTGGATAAGGTCATCATAGAAATCCGATTCGAAGGGTGAGCTAGGTGCGGCTTTTTCATCGAGGCTGCCGCTGCCGAGCTGATTTTCCTGCGCTAGAAAATCGGCATCATCGGGTGCGAATTCGCTGCGGTACTGCGCCATGGTTATTTCCATGGCGCCTTCGCTACTTATTTCTTCAAGATAGGTAAATCCTATGCCCAGAATAATAATGGCATGGGCGCAGACGGACAGGAAGACGGTGAAACCGAATCGTTCCCGGGAAAGATCCTTATCGCTGTCTGGCATAAATTGCCCTTTTTACGCTAGTTTAGCCTGGATGCATTCCATCAAGTCGCCGGCAATGTCCAGGTTCATCTCGCGATCTATTTCTCTGACACAGGTTGGGCTGGTGACATTGATTTCAGTCAAATAGTCACCAATCACATCCAGTCCAACAAACAGTAGGCCCTTTTCTCGTAGAAGGGGAGCGACCTGTTCACAAATCCAATAGTCTCTTTCACTCAGTTCCTGGGCTACTCCGCTACCGCCAGCAGCCAGATTGCCTCTGGTCTCCCCCGATGCTGGAATTCTGGCAAGGGCATGGTCAACCGGTTTGCCATCGATTAGCAATAGGCGTTTGTCGCCGTTGACTATCTCGGGGATGAATTTCTGCGCCATGATATGTTTGACTCCGCCGCAGGTAAGCGTCTCTATGATGACGCTTAGATTTGGGTCGCCAGGCTTCACTCGAAAAATCGAGGCTCCTCCCATGCCATCGAGAGGTTTATAGATTACATCCTGATGTTGATTATGGAATGCCCTAAGTTTTTCCATCGAGCTACCTACCATTAATGGCGGACAACACTGGGGGAACTGCGTAGCGAATAATTTTTCATTACAATCACGCAGACTCTGGGGGTCATTAACAATCAGACTACCCGCACGTTGTGCATTTTCCAGCAGATAGGTGGTGTAGATGTAGTCCATATCGAAGGGAGGGTCTACGCGCATCAAAATGACGTCGAGATCTGCCAGCGCCATATCGGTCTGACTCCCCAATGTAAACCAGTCCTGCTCGTCATCGCGTACGGACAGGGTCCGTGTCTGAGCCCTGCTCTCACTCTGTGCCATGTATAGGTCTGACTGCAGCATGTAGTGAATTACCCAGCCCCATTTTTGAGCTGCCAATAACATGGCGAGCGTTGTGTCTTTCTTTACGGAGATGGATTCGATTGGATCCATCACCACACCAAGTCTTACACCCATAGAATTGGTCCTATCCCGGTGACGTCGCTACCGCGAGCTGAATTGAAGGCGGAATCATATCCCACTNTATCGGCAGAAGCGACGCTACCAGGATTCCGAAAGCGCAGGATTTCTCAGATTTACAGCTTGGCCGCCAAAGCCGCTATAATAGGGTTTTTACCTGGTGAAGAGAGTCAATGAAAGTATTTGGGTTTGCATGGGGTATCGGTGGAGTATTGCTCATGCTGGTGTTTGCTATATACAGACTGGCGCCAATTGCGCTGGACCTGGAGCGCTCACCAATGAGTCAACTGCATTGGGCGGCGCTAATTGTTTCTGTGGCCTATATGGCCTACGCTGAAGGCTACAAGGGATTCCATCTGGGTTTTGCTCCTCGCGTGGTGATACGGGCGAGCTATCTGAGGGACAATCCGCGACTTAGCCACATACTGTTGGCTCCTCTCTTCTGCATGGGCTATATCTATGCGACTCGAAAGCGCAAATTGTTATCGATTGGCCTGACGATCATGATCATTTGTTTCGTCTTGATCGCACGTCTCTTACCACAGCCATGGCGAGGGATTATTGATGCCGGAGTTGTGGTTGGTCTTGCTATAGGAATTGCATCGATTCTCTATTTTGTTGTTGTCGAAAACAGAAATCCTGAACTCATCAAGATATCTCCTGAAGTGCCAGGTGACATTTGACACAAGCTTTAAGCCATGGCTCTGAAGGAGCCTTATCATGAGCATCGCCACAACAGACACTAGCTGTGCCGTAGTAGTTACCTTCAAACCGGATATAACGGCACTTCTGACGCTACTTGGTCAGTTGAACAAGGAGACAGATTTTATCATCGTCGACAATGGTACTCCTGACATTGAAAAGCTGGCTGAATCTATAACAGTATATGAACGCTGTCTGGATCTGCTGTGTTTGTCGGAAAACAAAGGCCTCGCCACGGCTCTCAATATCGGAATTAACTGGGCGCTGGAGAATAATCGTGACTACGTATTTTTGTTTGACCAGGATAGTTCTCTCTGTGATCTTTTCGTAAGCCGAATGAGCACTGCCTATATCGAGGCAGAGAGGCAAAGTGTGAAGGGCATTGCCGCGATTGGGCCCCGGATTATTAACCCTCAATCGATGCGGCAAACACCTTTCAAATTATTCAACCGACTGCTGTTGCGATCAGATCGAGCCTTTGCCAAGAGTAAAACCCATTTCGTTGCCGACTTTTTAATTACCTCGGGAACCATGCTTATCCTCAAGCACTTCGGCGCAATAGGCGGAATGAAAGAAAGCTATTTTATCGACAACGTAGATCTGGAGTGGTGTTTTCGCGCCAAGTCGATGGGCTTCGACCTGGTAGGAACCGACGAGGCTGTGCTCTATCACGCGATCGGCGAGAGAAGCCCAAGTCCCCTCGTGCGTACCGGGATAATGGCGCAACACAACCCGTCCCGCACCTACTATTCGAGTAGAAACAGAACCCATCTATATAGTGTCGCTTATTCGCCACTGGGCTGGAAGCTCAGGGATATGGTTCGATTTTTTCTTAAGTCTGGCTGGTTGCTGGTTTCGTCCCATGAACGCAAGCAGTACTGGCACTATATCCGTTCCGGCATTCGTGATGCCAAGTTGCTGGGTTGATCTTAATTGAACAGTCAGCCCAAAATAGCTGTGTTGCTGGCAACCTACAATGGCGCCCAGTTTCTCGCGCAGCAGCTCGACTCCATACTGCAGCAAACCTGGTCGAACCTTGTCATCGTGATTCGGGATGACCACTCTACCGACAATACGGCCGAACTGGTTCGAAGTTTCGCAAGCGAGCATCCGGATCGGGTGCACCGGATCGATGCCGACGGGACGCAAGGAGGTGCGAAGGACAATTTTTCGACTCTGATCGGCTATGTTCTCGAGCATAAAGTTCAATTGGGACTCGAACGNGCCTACATGATGTTCAGCGACCAGGATGATATCTGGCGTCCCGAGAAAATGGAGAGGCAGGCCCGCCTGATGTTTCAGGTCGAGGAGTCAGGAACCGGTAC
>JGI26061J44794_1000641_pt1 | contig 15356 bp, 12 predicted proteins | sample MarorgKNORR_S2LV_5_FD_44794 | JGI IMG/M metagenome (IMG submission 44794) | reverse complement strand
GTTCGTTTTTTCCAGATATAATCAAAGATATAAGTCGATAAAATGGAGGAAGTTTCTTTTCCTTTCTTAATAAAAGTTCTTTTTGTAGAAATGCGTGTGGATCATTTTTGGATATATTTAAAAGGACTTCATCATCAGGTGTGTAAGTTTGAAAGTAAATCGTTGATGTATTGCTTTCTCTTCCCGCTCTTCCGGCTAATTGATGGTATAGTTGAATATTCTTTTCTGCAGATCTGAGATCATATCCGTGAGATGAAAAATCACTATCGACAACAACAATACAATTTAATTTTGGAAAATGAAAACCTTTTGATAATAATTGAGTTCCTACCAAAATATCAATTTTATTTTTTTCAACTTTTTTCAAAAGTGTATTAGTAATTTTGTTTTTTTTTAAAGTGTCACTAGAAAATATTGCTATTTTTTTATTTGGATATATTTTTTCTAACTCAGAAAAAATTCTTTCCACACCGGGTCCACAAAATAATAAATCACATTTTTTATTATCTTTACAAACTCTTGATAATGAAGATTTGTGACCACAATAATGACAAAGTAATTTGTTNAATTTTTTATGAAAATTTAAGTTTACTGNACAATTTGGGCATTCAAATTTATATCCACATTTTTTACAAATTACAAAAGGAGCATAACCTCTTCGATTTAAAAAAAATAATACTTGATCTCCTTTATCTAAATACTGATCAACTTTACTTATTGTTTTATTTGCTATCCAAGATCCTTTATTTAAAACTTCAGAATGTAAATTTATAATTTCAATATTTGGCAAAGATGCTTCTCTATATCTCTTTTCTAGTTTAGTTATATGATACTTTTTGTTAACAATATTATTGTATGTTTCTATAGAAGGAATCGAAGTTACTAAATTTATAGGAATATTTTCTAGTGAAGCCCTTGTAATTGCCATATCTCTTGCGTTGTAAGAAACTCCCTCGTCTTGTTTGTAAGATACGTCATGTTCTTCATCGACAACAATTATTCCTAAATTTTTAAATGGCAAGAAAAGAGATGATCTTGCTCCAATTACTATTTTAATTTTTCCTTCTGTTATACCTTTCCAAATTATAGATTTATTTTTTTTTGTAGTTCCTGAATGCCAAATTGCTGGCTCAGCACCAAAAAATTCTTGAAATCGTCTACTAAATTGATTTGTTAAAGCAATTTCAGGAAGTAATATTAATGCTTGAAATCCTTTGTTGATAAGATCTTTAACTCTTTCAAAATAAACTAGAGTCTTTCCTGATCCAGCAACACCCTCAAGTACAGTAACATTATAATTATTTCCAATACTTTTCATAAAAATCAGTGATTTTTTTTGCTCTGCATTTAATAAAAATTTGTTTTTACTCTTCTTGACCTTAAATTTAACAAATTCTTTATTAAAATCTTTCTCAACTACATCTTTGTTTAATAAGCACATTTTAAGAGACATGCCTAAAGGCACTAAATTATATTTTGAAAACCAAGATATAAATTTAATCATTGAAGAATTTAAATTTTTTACATTTATTTTTTTAGAAATTTTTTTTATTTTAAATTGTTTTTCAGTTTTTTGCTCATATGGCCAAACTACTCCGGTGATTTCATTTAAGCCAAATGGAGCTTTTACAAAATCACCTGAATTTAACGTTTCAGAAATTTCACTTTTGTAAGTAAACGGGTAATCAAAAATTTTTGGGAAAAGAACTGGTATTTTCATCTAAGTATAATTTTTTTTCTAAATTTTTCGGGAATATTACTATCAAGAATTTTTTTTAGTTCTAAAAAAACTTCTGAATTCATTCTCATTTTTAATAATCGCCAAGTATAAGGTATAAGCGTTAAATATTGTTTTTTTTTGTCTCTTTTAAAAAGTCTTGAAAAAATACCTATTATTTTTAAACTCCTCTGAACTGACAGTATGTTAAAATCTTCTAAAAATTTTTGTGAATTAATTCTGTAAATTTTTGAGGTTTTTTTTAAATAATAACTATAGATTTGATTTTTTAATTTCGTAGGAGTTTTTATTCTTACATCGTCAATTAATGAAACCAAATCATAAGCAGGATTTCCAATCAAAGCATCCTGGCTATCTATTACTCCTATTTTTTTATCAACTTTCATTAGATTGTGAACGTGATAATCTCTATGTACGAAGTAAGAATTGGAAAAATTCAACTTGTTATATATTTTAGATAAAATCTTTTCTGATTTTATTTTAATATTTAAGACTTTTTTTTTACTTAACAACAAAGGTAAATACCAATCAAAAAATAAATCTGATTCTTTAAATAAATATTTATTAGAATATTTATTCATTACATGCGATCTATTATTAATGCTTTTTATTTTCGATTTTGGTTTTATTTTTTGAATTTTTATAAGTAAATCTACAAGTTTTTTATAAATTACTAATTTATTTTTTCTTTTCAGCAACACCTTATAAAAGGATAAATCTCCAAAATCTTCAATAACAATAATACCCTTGGGATAATTGTATGCATAAAGCTTGGGAGCCAATATTTTATTAGCTCTCAAAAACTTATTGATTGCTGAATATATAATTAAATTTTTGTATTTTTCTTTTTTTGCAAAAACAATAATTTTACTGCTTTTGTTTGAGATAAATCTATAAAATGTTCTAAATGAAGCATCTCCTGCAATTGGCAGTATTTTAGATTCCATTGAATTTATAATCTTTCCATTTTCCAAACCCAGCAATTTTAACTTTTCTAGAATCTATTAATTTTGAATATTGAAATTGAATATCTACTCTATCCTTTGGTTTTGACTCAATTAATTCAGGCCATTCTACAATTTTAATACTATCATTTGAACTTTCAAACATACCTAATTGAGAAATATCTTTATAATTTTTTAGTCTGTATAGGTCATAATGGAGAATTTTTAAATTCCCAACATCATAATCATAAACTATATTGAATGTTGGACTCAATACATCGCTATTTTTTACTCCATTTTTGCTTTCTAGGTGATTAATAAAAAACCGCACAAATGTTGTTTTCCCAACACCAATTTCACCATAAAGAAAAATTATATCACCCGCACTTATTATTTTAGAAATATTCTTTGAAAAATTTTGGGTATCTTCTAAGGATTTTAATTGCATCTACTACTAACTAGTAGCGATAGCTATCAGATTTAAATGGGCCATTAACATCAACACTTATATAATCGGCCTGACCCTTTGAAAGTTTTGTTAGTTTGGCTCCAACTTTATTTAAATGAAGCATCGCGACTTTTTCATCCAAATGTTTAGGTAAAACATAAATTTTTTTTTCGTATTTTTCAGAATTTTTCCAAAGCTCCATTTGTGCAATTACTTGATTAGTAAATGAAGCGCTCATAACAAAACTTGGATGACCTGTTGCACACCCTAGATTAACCAGTCTTCCTTCAGCTAAAAGCAATACTCGTTTTTTGTCTGGAAACTCTATTTCATGAACCTGAGGTTTAATTTCAGTCCATTTGTAATTTCTAAGAGCTTCAACCTGAATTTCTTTATCAAAATGGCCAATGTTACAAAGTATAGAACGATCTTTCATTTTTCTCATATGGTCAACTGTAACAATATCTTTGTTACCTGTGGCTGTTACAACTATATCAGCATCAGCTATTGCTTCTTCCATCAAAACAACTTCATAGCCCTCCATAGCAGCTTGCAGAGCACAAATTGGATCTGCTTCAGTTACCTTTACCCTAGCCCCGCTTTGCCTCAATGAAGCGGCGCTTCCTTTACCTACGTCACCAAATCCAGCAACTATAGCCATTTTACCAGACATCATTACATCAGTAGCTCTTTTTATTCCGTCAACTAAACTTTCTCTACATCCATATAAATTATCAAATTTAGATTTAGTTACAGAGTCGTTAACATTTATAGCTGGGACTAAAAGTTTTTTTTCTGCTTCCATTTTTTTTAAAGCCTTTATTCCTGTTGTAGTTTCTTCTGAAAGTCCCTTAACAAACTTAAGAAGGTCTTTATAATCTTTATGCATTATTGCAGTAAGATCACCTCCATCATCTAATAACATATTAGGCTTCCAATCTTTTTTTCCTTCTATTGTTTGTTTTATACACCAAATATATTCCTCTTCGGTTTCTCCTTTCCAAGCATAAACAGGAATACCTCTTTTAGCGATTGCTGCAGCCGCATGATCTTGAGTTGAGAAAATATTACATGAAGACCATCTAACATCAGCTCCTATTTCAACAAGCGTTTCAATTAAAACTGCAGTCTGTATTGTCATGTGCAAGCATCCCAAAATTCTAGCTCCTTTGAGTGGTTTCTTCCCTTTAAATTCTTTACGTAACGCCATCAAACCAGGCATTTCACTTTCAGCTATTGAAATTTCTTTTCGTCCAAAATCTGCTTGATTAATATCTTTTACCTTAAAATCTTCTGACATAATTTGCATCTATTTAACAAGTTAGTATAAAATTATCAACTTATTGATCAGTTTTAATTATTTACACGTCGGCAAGAGTACTTCAATTCTTGCACCTTTTTTGTTACCATTCTGATTGGAAACTACTATTGAACCTCCGTGAAGTTCTATAATATTTTTAACAATGTTTAATCCTAAACCAGAATGTTCTCCAAATTTTTCAGGTCTATTACTGTAAAATCTATTAAAAACTTTGTGAATGTTTTTTTCGTTAAAACCAGGACCTTCGTCTTCAATAATTAATTGTGCATCTTTTTTTTTAATATCACAGATAATTGATATTTTGCTGTTAGATGGGCTAAAGGAAATAGCATTATCCAAAAGATTTGCTACAATTTGTTCAAGTTTACTTTCTACTCCTAAAACATTGAGCTTAGACCCATTCAGATTAGAATTATTTATATTTATTTTAATATTTTTATTTGAGTTCAATAAATTGCTATTAAAATCTTCAACCACAGAATCTACTACATTTGACAGATCAATTTTTACCATTTTTGCTCTAGACAAAGAAGCTTCATCTTTTAACATTTGAGAGTAATCTGTAATTAATCTTTCAATTCTTTCTACATCATGACTTATAATTTTTATTAATTTTTTTCTTTTTTCGTTAACGGAAGTATTCTCTAAAACTTCAGAAGCACCCTTCAAAGATGTCAGTGGGTTTCTTATTTCGTGTGCCAAATCCGAAGAAAATGTTTCAGCTATATCTATCCTTTTATAAAGATCCTCCGTCATTTCATTTAAAGATCTGGAGAGTTGACCCACTTCATCTTCTCTAAGCAAATATTTTTTATGCTTCTCTATTTTTACATCCTTTTCCTTAATTGCTCTGGTGTAGAGAACCAAAGATCTTATCGGTTTTAAAATATATTTGTTTAAAAAAACAGAGAAGATTAAAATAACAAGCGCTACTGAAAAAACTGTTCTTAATATAAAATTTTTTCTTTCTTCTACGGCTACTAATATATCGTTCGCAATTTCTGAAACAATAATATAACCTTTATTTTTTCCATCTAACTTAACCGAATTTATAGTCATAACATAAAAGTTATTGTTGATTGCTTCGCCAATTACTAATTTATCACTAATATTTTTTTGTTCAGCATACTTTTTAACATAACTTTCAGTATTAAAAGTTGTCGCTTGAGTAGTCTTTAGACTTTCGCTAATATTTATATTTTCATCAGATTTATCAATTGGCGTTTCTTGAACATCTTGACTTATGACAAAAATATCTTGAGCTAAATCTAAAGTATCCGTATCTGCCAATAAATTAGAATTTAAATCATACAATTGAACACGATCTAAATTCTGAAATAAAAATCTCGCATCTAATAAAAATTTTGTAGCACTTTCTTTGGTAAATTCAATCTTTAACCTATTAATATGATCAGATGTGTTATTTATAATCCTTGCATGTTGATCAGATCTATTTTTTACTAAATTAGGTTTTATGGCATCAAGATACAAATACGTAAAAATACCCAAAACTAAAAAAATAATTAAATTAAAAATTAAAAATTTTTTTAGTATCGAGCTAGAACTAAAAAAATTAGATTTCATTAACTAACATTCCACCTATATCCACTACCATATCTTGTTTCGATTGCTGAAAAATTTTGATCCACTTTCTTAAATTTTTTTCTAATCCTTTTAACATGACTATCTATAGTTCTGTCTTCTATATCGTTATTATCTTTGTATGCTATGTCCATTAACTGAGCTCTCTCTTTGATTATTCCTGGTCTTCTTGCAAGCTCTTTTACTATCAAAAATTCTGTTGTTGTAAGTTTTTCTGGAAGAAACTTGCCATTCCATTCACATTCAAGTTGTAAAGAGTCTAGAACAAGTTTTCCATGTTTGATAATATTTTTTGATTCATCAATGTTAGTTGCTTTTTTTCTTAATTGGACTCTTATTCTTTCAATAAGCACTTTAATAGAAAATCCTCCAGATTTTTTAATAAAATCATCTGCTCCAAGTTTTAAACCTAACAATTCATCAACTTCCTCATCTTTAGAAGTCAAAAATAATATTGGTATTGTGGTTTTTTTTCTTAATCTTCTAAGCAATTCTTCTCCATCCATTCTGGGCATTTTAATATCTATCACTGCTAAATCTGGAGGATTTCTACTAATACCAACTAATGCATTTTCTGCATCAATATATGTTTGAACCCTAAACCCCTCATTTTCTAAAGCCATACTTATGCTGGTAAGTATGTTTCTGTCATCATCTACNAATGCGATTGTGTAACTCATAATTTAAAATACGCTCTATATAGAAATACTAAATTGTCACAAATTGGGCAAGTATAAGAACAATTAATGCGCTTCACCCCAATTATTGCCTGAATTTATATNAACAGTAAGAGGTATAGAAAATTGGTGATGTTCACTACTTGATACGTCTGACATATTTTTTTTAATAATTGGTATAATTTTTTCAATTTCTTCTTTTGGAGTTTCAAAAACTAATTCATCATGTATTTGTAAAAGCATTCTGGTTTTATAATTNGAATTTTTTTCCATAAATAGGTTTATCTTTATCATTGCCAATCTCATTATATCCGCTGCAGAACCTTGNATAGGAGCATTGATAGCTGCTCTCTCTTGAAAATTTCTAACATTATAATTTTTATCATTTATGCCAGTAATGTAGCACCTTCTTCCAAAAATATTATTTACATAACCACTTTTTCTACAGAAATTTATTGTTGTATTCATATAATCTTTAATTTCAGGAAATTTTTTAAAATAAGATTTTAAAAACTCAGCAGCTTCTTGATTCGAAACTGAAATTTGCTTTGCTAAACCATATTGAGATATTCCGTAAATAATACCAAAATTTATNGTTTTAGCTTTTCTACGTGTTTCATCATCAATTTTATTTAATGGGATATTAAAAACCTGGTTAGCAGTTAAAGAATGTATATCTTCATTATTTTTAAAAGCCTTTTTTAATTCTTTTACATCTGCAATATCAGCAAGTATACGCATTTCTATTTGGTTGTAATCAGCTGAAATAAGAAGGTGATTTTTTTCAGCAATAAAAGCTTTTCTGATTTCCTTGCCATCTTCAGTTTTAATTGGAATATTTTGTAAATTAGGTTCACTTGAAGCTAGCCTGCCAGTTGTTGTGGCTGCTAAAAGGAAAGATGTATGAACTCTATTGGTTCTAATATTCAAATGTTCAGGAAGTGTATCTGTATAAGTATTTTTTAATTTAGTTAATTGTCTCCAATCTAAAACATGACGTGGTAGTTTATGTCCCCTAAATGCTAAATCCTCAAGAACTGCTGCGCTAGTCGCAAAACCACCTTTCCTTGTTTTTTTTAAAGCAGCTATTTTTAATTCATGATACAAAACTTCACCCAGCTGCTTGGGTGATCCAATTTTAAATTCTTTTTTGGATTTTTTAAAAATTTCTTTTTCTAATTTTATGATTTTATTATCAAACTTTTTTGAAAGCTCATGTAAAAAATTTGGATCTATTTTTATACCCTCTATTTCCATTTGCGCTAATAAATCTACCATTGGTTTTTCAAATAATTCATAAACTTTCAAAAGTTTTTCTTGATCTAATCTTTCTTTAAAAAGAGCATACAATCTGAAAGTTACATCTGCATCTTCGGCAGCATATTGTGTAGCTAGTTTAATTGGTACTTTATCAAAACTAATTTGACTTTTTCCCGAACCAGCAACTTCTTTAAATGATATAGGTCTATGATTTAAATGAATTGCAGACAAATTGTCCATGTTGTGTCTGTGTCTTCCGGCATCTAAAGCATATGACATTAACATGGTGTCTTCTATTGGATTTAGTTTAATTTTGTTACGTAAAAGGATGATGTAATCGAATTTTATATTTTGTCCAATTTTTTTGATATTTTTATCTTCCAATATATTTTTTAACTTTTTTAATACTACTTTTTTTTCTAAAACTTTTTCTGTTGCATGTTTGAGTGGAATATAGCACGCATTTCCCTCTTCATAGCAGAATGAAATTCCTACTAAATTCGCCTCATGTGGATTTAAGGAATCCGTTTCAGTATCTACGGCAACAATTCCCTTTTCTTCAACTTTTTTTATCCATTTTTCTAACTCGCTAATTTTCAAAATGATCTGATATTTCTTTAGATCAAATTTCGCGGAGTTCTTTTTTTCTACTCTTTTTTCAGCAGATTCTCCATAATGAGAAATCACCTGACTAAGTAAACGGTTAAATTCCATTTCTCGTAAAAAATCGTACAATTTTTCTTTATCAATTTTTTTTAACTCGAAAGTTTCTAACTTTTGCTTAACTGGAACATCAAACTTAAGTTCAACAAGTTTACGACTTAAAAGAGCTTTGTTTTTATTTTCCAATATTGTTTCTCTTCTTTTATTTTGTGGTATCTCATGTGCTTTTTCCAATAATTTTTCTAAAGATTTATATTTATTTATTAATTCTGCGGCAGTTTTAATTCCAATTCCTGGGACACCTGGAACATTATCGGATGAATCTCCTGCTAAGGCCTGNACGTCTACAACTTTATTGGGATCTACGCCAAACTTTTCTTTAACTTCCNTATTTCCTAAAACTTTACTTTTCANTGGATCGTAAAGTCTTACTCCTGGCCTTACAAGTTGCATTAGGTCCTTNTCAGCCGAAACTATTGTAACCTTATCACCTTTTTCTAGGATTTGTTTTGTATAGGTAGCAATTAAATCGTCAGCTTCATAGTTAAACATCTCGGCAGACACAACATTAAAAGCTTCTACAGATTTTCTGATATATTCAAACTGAGGAGCGAGGTCTTCAGGGGTATCAGTTCTATTTGCTTTATAATCTTCATATATTTCGTTTCTAAAATTTTTTCTGGCAGAATCAAAAATAACTGCAAAATGTGTAGGTTTGTTTTTACTATCATCAGACCGACAGTCTTCTAGAAGTTTGTACAACATAGTACAGAAACCATTTACTGCTCCNGTNGGNAANCCATCACTTTTTCTAGAAAGAGGNGGNANNGCATAATATGCTCTNAAAATNTANCCNGANCCATCAATAAGATAAAAATGATCAGTTTTTTTTATGGAATTCATAGATTNATATTAACCTATTTTAATTATTGTTATGGATATATAAAAGCTAAATCATCATGAATAAAAAAAATGCTTTAAAAGTAGAAAAATTAACTAAAATTTATTTTAAAAAATCATCAAATGAGATCAAAGCATTAAACAATTTAAACTTAGAGGTGAAAGAAGGCGAAATTTTTGGATTGCTTGGACCAAATGGGGCTGGGAAAACTACTTTCTTAAATATCCTAGCTGGTACAGTTATAAAAAATTCAGGTAGCGTTAATGTATGGGGTTATGATTTAGACAAAAATCCAAGACAAGTTAGATCCTCTATTGGAATTGTTCCTGAAGAAGTAAATCTTGATGCATTTTTTAGTCCTAAAAATCTTTTAGAACTTCAAGCTGGATTATATGGAATACCAAAAAAAGATAGAATTACCGATACAATATTAAAACTAGTTTCCCTTGAAAAAGAGGCAAATGCTTATGCAAGAAGTTTATCAGGTGGAATGAAAAGAAGATTATTAATTGCTAAAGCAATGGTTCACCGACCACCTATATTAGTTTTAGATGAACCAACTGCAGGAGTTGATGTTAAATTACGTCAAAATTTATGGAACAACGTAAAAGTCCTCAACAAACAAGGAGTAACGATAATTTTAACTACTCACTTAATGTACGAAGCCGAAGAAATGTGCAACAGAATAGCAATCCTGAATAAAGGAAATCTAGTTACGTTGGATACAACAGAAAATTTACTGGATCGCATAAAAACTAAAAAAATTATTTTTAAAGTAAAAGAAATAAACAAANTTAATCCANAAGATTTAAATGGAATAAAATTTTCATATAGTTCCAATAATGAAATAACAGCTTTATACGAAANAAAAAAACATAAAATAGATCAAATAATAAACAAGGTCAAAAATGCAGGAATGGAAATCTATGATATTTCAACTGACGAAGGTAATTTAGAGGACGTATTTATTGATCTTACAAAAAACTAGATTTGATTAAAAAAAGTTGTATTGTGTTTATATGGAAGCTATTAGCAAAACTTCAAAAATAGAAAAAATTATTAAACTAACATTAATAACAATAGTTGGAACTATTCTTATTACAATATCTGCAAAAGTAAAAATTCCTTTTTACCCAGTTCCTATGACTATGCAAACTTTTGTAATTTTGTTAATTGGAATAACTTTAGGATATAGAATAGGACTTGCGACTGTAGCACTTTATTTATTTGAAGGAATAATAGGCTTACCGGTATTTGCATCTTCTCCAGAAAAAGGAATTGGTATGGCATATTTTATTGGACCAACTATGGGTTATCTAATTGGTTTTTTAGTTGCTGTTTATTTTGCAGGTTTATTTAAATATGATAAAGGACTAATAAATACTTTTTTTAAATTAATATTTTCGGTAAGTTTTATTTATATTCTCGGTTTAATTTGGTTGGGTACATTAATTGGATGGGACAAACCAATATTTAAATTGGGTGCTGAACCATTTCTATTAGCAGAACTATTTAAAATGTTATTATTATTGTTTTTAACTCCAACCTTGTTAAAAGCTAAAAAATTAATAAAAATTATTTAGGAGATCTTTTAGAAAGAATTCTTTGCAAGGTTCTACGATGCATTTTTAGTTTTCGTGCTGTTTCAGAAACATTTCTATTACATAATTCAAAAACTCTATTAATATGCTCCCACTTAACTCTATCAGCAGACATTGGGTCTTTTGGTGGGGTAGCTTTAGATTTTGGTGATGCCAGAAGAGCACTTTCTACATCATCTGCGTCTACAGGTTTTGGAATGTAATCAATGGCCCCAGCTTTAATCGCTGCAACCGCAGTTGGTATATTTCCATATCCAGTAAGTATAATGACTCTACTATTTTTTTTATACTTTTGAATCTCTTCAACCACTTTTAATCCACTCCCGTCACCTAAACGTAGATCAACAATTGCAAACGCTGGAGGTGTANTTTTGACCTGACTTATCCCCTTTTCCACACTTTCGGCCTGAGTTACTTGAAAGCCTTTCTTTTCCATCGCNCGAGCTAATCTATCTCTTAAAGGGTTGTCNTCATCAACTATAAGTAGCGATTTATCAGCAAAATCGCTGATTTTTTGAAGATTTGTTTTTTCTTGTTCTGTTCTCATTTTTTTAATTTTTAAATTTATTCTAGCACAAATATTAATTAAAAAAATGCATTTTCAAAAGGGTAAATTATTGCTTTACATTACTTATCATTTCTATAAATACGATTCTTAGGAGAGTTTTTTATAAATTTTTTTTAATTTTTTTGTTTAATAAAAAAGGGAATGCATGAGATGCAAAAATTTAATTCGGTTAACGAGTTGGTTAACACTATTCGACCAGTAGACCCAATTTATTGCATAAGACCCAGTTCAATTAAATTAGCCTGCGGCTGGTTTAGAAGTAACTTCCCAGGACAAATTCTATACGCAGTAAAAACTAATCCAATTGAAAAAATAATTAAATATGTAGGTGAAAGTGGTATTGATCGATTTGATGTTGCTTCAATTAATGAAATTCGATTAATTAGAAAAATTTTTCCGAAAGCTCGAGCTTACTATATGAATACTATTAAANGTCGNGAGCATATTNAAGAAGCATATTTAAATTATAATATTCGAGATTTTGCCTTTGACACAAAAGATGAACTTCAAAAAATTATTGAAGCAACTAACAATGCTAAAGATTTAATTCTTTATGTTAGAGTCTCCATTTCAAACGAACATGCAGAAATTGATTTATCACAAAAATTTGGAGCACTTCCTAGTGAAGCACTAGGTTTATTAAGACTGGCTAAAGCATATGCTAAAAAAGTTGGCTTAAGTTTCCATGTGGGTTCACAGTGTATGCATCCGATTTCTTATGCTAAAGGAATTCGAGATTTAGGAAATATAATTAAAAAAACTAAAATAATTCCAGACATAATAAATGTTGGTGGAGGATTTCCGTCTATTTATCCAGATTTAAATCCACAACCTCTTGAAAATTACATAAGCGAAATTAAAAAAGCTTTTGACAATTTAAAATTAGAAAATAAACCTGAATTATTGTGTGAGCCAGGAAGAGCACTTGTTGCTGAAAGCGGATCTTCAGTAGTAAGAGTTGTTCTTAGAAAAAAACAAAAGCTTTATATTAACGATGGAACTTATGGTAGCTTATTTGATGCGGGTGTTCTGAACTTCGTGCTTCCAACAAGAATGCTGCCTAATGGAAGAATGGCTTCAAAAAAATTAACTGCTTACAGTTTGTATGGTCCAACTTGTGATAGTATAGACTACATGAAAGGTCCGTTTATTTTACCAAATAATTTAAAGGAAGGTGATTATATTGAAGTTGGGCAGCTGGGTGCTTATTCACTAACTTTTAGAACTAAATTTAATGGTTTTTATTCTAATCAAATTTTTGAAGTACAAGATAAACCTTTAATGTCTATGTACGAAAAGGATAACGCCTCCCATTACCTTGTTGCTTAAATGAATAACCCAAAGAATCCGAAGTTGGGTCATAATAAAAAGACCTTTCTAGAAAAACCTGTTGAACATATTGATATTACAACTTTTGATTCAAGAAAAATTATAGAATCTATGGGCAAAATGTCTTTTACTTCAAGAGATACTGCTAAAGCGTCAAATATTTTTAATGAAATGTTGTCTGATAATAATTGTACAATTTTTTTAACTCTCGCAGGTTCTACTTCAGCAGCAGGCTGCATGAAAATATATTCTGATATGATTAAATATAATATGGTTGATGTAATAGTTGCTACTGGAGCTTCAATTATTGATATGGATTTTTTTGAAGCATTAGGCTTTAGACATTATCAAGGATCCCAATTTCAAGATGACACTCAGTTAAGAGAAAACTACATTGATCGAATATATGATACCTATATTGACGAAGAACAGCTTCAAACCTGCGATAAAACTATCTGTGATATAGCCGATAACCTAGAACCTAAGCCTTATACTTCAAGGGAGTTTATAAGAGAAATCGGAAAATACTTAAAAACTAATGCAAAAAAAANGGGTTCTTTAATTGAGGCAGCTTATGACAATAAGGTTCCAATATTTTGCCCAGCTTTCACTGATTCTAGCGCTGGATTCGGATTGGTAATGCATCAAGAAAAAAATCCTAAAAAATGTGTAACTATCGATTCCATTAGAGAATTTAGAGAGTTAACAGAAATAAAAATAAAATCTAAATCCTCTGGTCTTTTTATGATTGGTGGCGGAGTTCCAAAAAACTTCGTACAAGACACAGTAGTTTGCGCTGAACTTTTAGGCAAAAATGTTGATATGCATAAATATGCTATACAAATTACTATAGCGGACGTCAGAGACGGTGCTTGTAGCAGTTCNACTCTNAAAGAAGCGAGTTCTTGGGGAAAAGTTGATATTTCAAAAGAACAAATGNTTTTTGCTGAAGCAACCAGCGTTCTGCCTCTTATAGCNAGTGATGCCTACCATCGAAATCATTGGAAGGAAAGACAGCGTAAAAGTTTTTCAAACATATTCGGTTAAAAATTGAAATATCTTTCAAATAAAAAGGGATTCCTAGGAATAGATAATAAAAGTAATGTTAAAGAAAAGGTCGTTGTAATACCCTTTGGCCTTGAAAAAACTGTAAGTTATGGTGGTGGAACTAATAAAGGCCCTAGAGAAATAATTAAAGCTTCACATCAGGTAGAGTTGTTTGATGAAGATTTAAACAAAGAACCCCATAAAAATATTGGGATAAANACTCTGCAACCTTTTCCAATAAAAAAAAGTATCTTAGAGGCTCTTAAACAAATAGAAAATATTAACAAACATTTGTTAAAGAAAAAAAAATTTCCCCTAATTTTAGGAGGAGAACATTCTCTAACTCCAGGTGCAATTAGACCATTCGTGAAAAAATTTGGTAAAATATGTTTGTTACATTTCGATGCTCACGCAGATCTAAGAAATAGTTACAATGGAAATAAATTTTCACATGCATCTGCTATAAGGCGATGTCTAGATAATCCAAACGTAAGCGTAATATCATTCGGGATAAGAAATATTTCTTCAACTGAAATGCTTTTTTTAAACAAAAATAAAAAAAGAATAAGAATTTTTTGGGCTAAAGACAAATTAAAATGGAATTTAAATAAATTTAGAAAAATTATAANAAATAAAAAAGTATANNTAACTTTTGATGTAGATGGTTTGGACTCTAGTATAATGCCAGCTACAGGGACACCTGAACCAGGAGGCTTGTTTTGGGATGAAACAATGAAAATTATAAAAATTGCAGCACAAATTTCTAATATTGTGGGAGCTGATGTAAATGAACTTTCGCCTATAAAAGGATTTGATTCTTATAATTTTTTAGTTGCAAAACTTGCATATAAAATAATTGCCTACTCTTTTGAATTCAAGAAAAAGTTAGATAGCTAGCAAATCTTTCGTTTGCCATTTAATAGTTACCATAGCGCCGTTTGTTTTAGGGCATTTATCAAATTGGACATTTGCTTTCATTCTTTCGAGCAATGTTTTACCTATGAAAGTTCCTAATCCTAACCCAGATTTAGAGTTAATAATCTTATTTTTTGAACGTATGTAAGGTTCACCTAACACATCTAAAATATCATCTGAAAATCCTGGTCCATCATCACAAACTTTTATTTCAGTAACTTTATCGTTACTTTCTAAAGTAATATCGACGGATGAATTGCTATACTTAACAGCATTGCCTATAAAATTTCTTAATCCGTAGGTTATTTCTAACGTTCTTTCAATTTGTGGGTTATGTTTATT
>JGI26061J44794_1000640_pt1 | contig 15366 bp, 18 predicted proteins | sample MarorgKNORR_S2LV_5_FD_44794 | JGI IMG/M metagenome (IMG submission 44794) | reverse complement strand
CGGCGATGAGCGGCTGGGGCAACTCGACCGCAATCTCGGTCGGCGAGTCGATGGCCGTGAGCGTGCCGCGAAGGCAACTGCTGGAGAGAACCTTGAATCGATGGGTGCGCCCGCGCGGGTCGGCGGCGAGGCAGTCGGTGAACGTGCCGCCGGTGTCCACCCAGACGCGCCAGCCATCGCTGTTCAGGTCGGCCGCGGGGTCAATCACCGTCAGTGGGGTGCGGCACGATAAGCACTTTCACCGCGAAATCGCCGGTTTGTAGTTCGGCGGCTTGGCCAACAAAAGTTATGATTTTTCCGGAGGCACGGCGGTCGCCTTTCGCGATGTTGAACTGGACGGTACCGATGGTTTGCTCACCTTCATCGACCACGACTTCGATCGTGATGAATTGATCGTTCAGTTCGTCAGTTATGCTGGCTTTCTGACCGGAAAAAACAGTGATTTTTGGTGCGGCCACTTTTACCGGATTGCTGGAATCGGATACGTCGGTAATTTCAATTTCGATCGTGTAGGTTTTTGCGGTGGCGCCGGGCTTGTGTGCGATGCGTGTGCCGCTGGTTTGGATGGAAAAATGACACCCTGTGGCCAAGGCCAGCAACGTGCAGATGAGGGTGACTTGCAATCGACTAATTTTCACGTCGCGAAGCTAGTGAGTGGCTGGGGATGCCTCAAGTTATTTATGGAGTTTTGCGACTACCGATGCTGCATCCGTGCCGGTGATGAGCACGGTTTTGCTGCGACTTTTGTCGCCTCGGATGAGGGCCACGGTGCTCGGCGGGAGGCCAAGCGACTTGGCGATGAACTTGAGCAGGGCTTTGTTGGCGGCGGAGTCCACGGGCGGCGCGGTGATGCGGACTTTGAGTTGCTCGGCGACGGCGTCGGAGACGATTTCGTTCCGCGTGGCGCGAGGTTGGAGGCGGATGTAGAGCGTCACGCCTTGGGTGGTTTCTTGGATGTATTTTGGCAGCGGCACTCGGGGCGGCCATTTGAGGTCACGAAGCGCTCGCTGCCAAGCCGCGAATGACGTAGGTTGCCGCCGTGAAAATGAATTTAGCCCAATGGGGCAGCTTGGTTATTGCGCTGGGTGTTGCTGGTTGCACGAGTACAAAGCCGGGTACGGTTCGATCGGGCGGATTGGCGAAACCGGTGGTTATCAACGACCGAGCGATCATCGGCCAGATGACTCGCGAGGCGACGAGGATGATGGATTCCGATGAGCCGGTCTCGATGGAATCGCTGATTGAGCAGTTGAAGAAAGAGCCGAGGGTCAGTCTGAATTTGCCGGCGAGAAAGGGTGCGCGGGTGGCGGATGTGCAAAAAGCGATCGCGGTGGTCGGCGGCGTGTACAAGTGCAAACAATGCACGCGCTGGCACGTGGCGCCGGCGAGCGGTTTCCTGATTGCGGAGGACTTGGTGGTGACGAATTATCATGTGATCAATCAGCCAGAGCGCTCGGGCTTGGCTGTGCGGTTGTTCGACGGGCGGGTGTTCATGGTCGAGGCGGTTGTTGCGGCGAGTGAGCGTTTTGACTTGGCAGTGTTGCGGATTCCCAAGACCGGGGTGATGCCGGTTGCGCTTGGCCAAGCGGCGCCGGTCGGGGCCAAGGTGGATTTGATCAGCCACCCGAACCAACGCTTTTACACGCTGACCGAGGGGCGGGTTGCGCGATACTTCATGATGCAACGTGGCAAGAAGCCGGTGTCGGCGATGTCGATCACGGCGGACTTTGGGCGGGGGTCGAGCGGCGGGCCGGTGTTCAACGAAACGGGTGAGGTCGTTGGGATCGCCGCCAGCACCGAGTCGCTTTATTACACCGAGAAAGACGGCGAGCAAAAGAACCTGCAAATGGTCTTCAAGCATTGCGTGCCGGTGAGCCAGCTTCGGGAGATTATCGGCAACTGAACGGGCCGGTGCTTGTTTCTCCGGGCGGCGTCTGCTATTGAGTCGCCCGCCTGACGACCTGACTGGATTATGGATTCAACAATCACCTGGCTATTTGCGTTTGTGGGCCTGTATTGGGCCTATTGTCTTTTCTGGGGAATCAAGGGTTTCTTCGGGGCCAAGTCGTCCTCGGATTACTTCATTGCCGGTCGGCAGATCAGCGTCTGGGTGTTCATTCTCGCGGCGACGGCGACGAGTTTCAGCGGGTGGACGTTTGTCGGTCATCCGGGGAAGATTTTCACCGACGGTTTGCCGTATGCGTTTGCGTCGTTTTACGCGCTGACGATTCCGCTCACTGGCGTGTTGTTTTTGCGGCGGCAATGGGTGCTTGGCCAAGCGTTCCGCTACGTGACGCCGGGCGAGATGTACTCGGATATTTTCGGCGGACACGCCATTCGTATCCTCACGGTGATCGTGGCGTTCCTGTTCAGCGTGCCGTATCTCGGCGTGCAGTTGAAGGCGTCGGGCAGCCTGTTCAGCATCTTGACGGACGACTGGGTGAGCGTGAATCTCGGCATGTATGCGTTGACGACGGTCGTTGTTATTTACGTTGCGTCAGGTGGGTTGCGCTCGGTGGCGTACGTCGACTGCGCGCAGTGTGTTTTGCTGGCGGTTGGCATTGTTGCGATCGGGGTTGTTGCCGTCGTCGAGATTGGTGGGTGGAGTAAATTCGTCGAGGGGATGCAGTCGTTCGTCTCCGCTGACTTGGCCAAGGGCGAAAACCTGACACCGGAGGGGCACTCACATTATGTGGCGTTGCCGGGGTCGATTCAAATGGTGTCGGAAGGCGGCAAATCGCAGGGCGGGCCGTGGACGGGGATCATGTGCATGACATACATGTTTGCGCTGATGGGGATTCAAGCGTCGCCGGCGTTCTCGATGTGGGCCTTTGCAAACAAGACGAGCCGGGCGTTCCGCTGGCAGCAGGTGGTCGCCTCGTCGCTGATCATCGGGCTTATTCTGTTCACGTTCACCATATTTCAGGGCGTGGCGGGATGGATATTGAGTTCAAACGGAACATTAACCGGCGTGAACGACAAGACGCTGGTTCCGGAGTTGATCAATCTTCTCTCCGGCAGTACGCCTTGGCTTGTGGCGCTGCTGGCGGTGTGCGCGCTGGCGGCGATGCAGAGCACGGGGGCGGCGTACATGTCCACGTTCAGCGGCATGATCACGCGTGATATTTTCAAGCGCTACTTCAAGCCGGACGCCAGCGAGAGTGCGCAGAAACTTTGCGGCCGCATTTTTGTGGTGATCGTGGCGTTGGCGGCGCTTGTGGTGGCGTCGTTTGCGAAGGACGCGCTGGTGATGCTGGGCGGCTTGGCGGTGGCGTACGGTTTCCAGATGTTCCCGGCGCTGATGGGCGCGTGCTATTTCCCGTGGTTGTCGCGGCGAGGCATTGCGATGGGCTTGGTCGCCGGTTTGCTGGGGGTGACGTTGACTGACAACACCGTCACATGGTTCGCTTGGCTTGGGGTTCCGTGGGGCAAATACCCGCTGACGATTCACAGCGCCGGGTGGGGCATTTTGTTGAACCTGCTGTTCACAATCGGGGGATCGATCCTGTTGCCGGACAGTGCAGCGCAGCGCGAGTCGAGGGCCAAGCGCAGCCGTTTCCTCGGCGAGTTGACCGCTGTCGCGCCGGAAAAACAGAAATTCAAATGGCTTGGGCTTGCGCTGATTCTGGTTTGGTTTCTCGTTGGCTTCGGGCCATTTGCCACCATCGGCAACACGCTCTTTTCTGATCCGAACTCGCCTGAAACTTGGGGGCCGTTCGGGCTGCCGTCGCTGTGGGTGTGGCAGTTGCTGATGCTGGCCTTCGGCGTGTTTGTGATGTGGTTTTTGGCGTTTTTCCTTGGCTTTTCCAAGCCAGTCACACCGGAGGCCGTGACGGCCGCCAAGCAGAAGCATTACCCCGAGTCACAGTAACGGGGCGACGCAGTCCCACACCGCTTGGCCGACGGCATCGGGCGGTTGAGCGCCGTCGATCACTCGGTACCGCCCCGGTTCCCCCTTGGCCAAGGCGTGAAACCCGGCATGGACGCGCTCGAAAAACGCGAGGCCGGATTCGTCAAATTGATCCCCCCCCTCGCCGGTGGATTGCTGGCGCCCGCTCACACGCGCTTGGCTGACGCTCAACGAAATGTCGAGCAGCAGCGTGAGGCTTGGCTTGGTTTCGCCGACGGCCAAGTCGATGGCTTGCTGCACCTTGGCCAAGTCGAGTCCGCGCCCGTAGCCTTGATAGGCCAGCGATGAATCGTAAAAACGGTCGCACAGCACCACCGTGCCCTTGGCCAAGGCGGGGCGGATCGCCTGCTGCACAAGCTGGGCGCGGCTGGCGTTCATGAGCAGCAACTCGGTGTCGGGCGAGATCGGCTCGTCGCCGGGAGGCCGCTTGACCACTTCGCGGATGGCTTCGCCGATGGTCGTGCCGCCCGGTTCACGAAGAGAGACGGTCTCCCGGCCGGCATCGGCGAGGCGCTTGGCCAAGCGCTCGACTTGTGTGGATTTGCCACAGCCCTCTATGCCTTCAAACGTGATGAACAGGCCGTTCATTTGAGAACCGGTTTGTTTTTCAAGGCGGCGGCCCGGCGGGTTTTCAACTCGCGCGGAAAAATGCGGGTGAGATAAGCGACGAGTGTCTTGATTTGGTTGTTGTCAAGAGTGCCGCCGTGTTGTTTCGCGAAGGCCGGCATCAAGCTGTTCGGTTTGCTCTCGGCGATCCATTGCTGCCAATACTCCCTGTCCTTGCCGTTGGCCAAGAGGCGAAGATCTGTGACGAATGGCGCGCGGGTCTTGGATTCGTGGCAGATGCCGCAGGCGGTCGCGTAAAGCTGCTTGCCGCGTTTTCCAATTGTTGGGACGACATGGCACTCAACGCACTTGCCCGCAAAAATGGCCTGCCGGTTTGCAGCGGCGGCGCGAAGATTGGCGGCGCGTTCCTCCTTCGAGCGTTTCATGGATGGCCCGGAAACAAGCCCAATGGCGACACGCGCCTTGAGCGGAATGATGCCCCGGTCGGTGACGAGCTGGATCGTCTTGGTGATGACGCCGGATTTACCGCGTAAATCCATCGTGACTGGGACGCTGCCTTTTTGTGCCGGCTTGATGACCCAGGGAAGCTTGGGCAGTTTCGCCACCGTGCAACCGCAGGAGCTGATCGCCCGCTTGATCAGCACCTCCTTGTCGGTTTTGTTTTGAAAATGAAACTCAAAGCCGACGTCCAGTTCATCCAGTTTCGAGTGATGCACCTTGGCGATGGCGTCCCACGTCAGGATGCTGTCGATGGAGGGTTCACGGCGCTCACTGTTGGCGACGAACTCGATAACCGCTGAGTCGCCGATGGCGGATTGGCACAACAGGCCGAGCATCATAGTCAGGAGGGTTGGGCTAATGTTCATCGTTATTCTGGCCGCCAAGCGGTCGTGCACTATCCAAGGTTGAGGGGGCAGAAAGCAATCCTAGAATGCCGATCGGCGGGTCAGAGATTGACGGGGCGTGTCATCTCGACGCTGACCCAACGGGTGTCGGGTAGGATGAATTTCTTGACCACAACTCGCACGGCGCTTGGTTTGAATTGCTCGAGCACGAGCATGCAAATGTCATCGGCCAGTGCTTCAATGAGTTTCCAACTTCGCGCTTGGCCAAGTGCCTTGACCGCTTGGCAGACGGCAAAATAGTCAATGGTCTCACTCAAATTGTCCGTGGCTCCGCTTGCCACGAGGTCGTGGGCCAACTCGATGGTGATGAGAAGCCGCTGCGGCTCCGTTCGTTCCTCGTCCGGCACGCCGACGTGAAACTGGACCTCCAAGTCCTCGATGGTGATACAGTCAGGCATCGGCGGGAATCGTTGCGTTGGCCATTACGGCGTCGAGCAGTCTGCGCGTGGGCCGGTTCAGGTTGAGTTGCAGCGCATCGGGTTCGCTCACCCATCGAAACGCCTGCGCCTCATCGTTGAGCGTCACGTCGGTTTCGCCGGTGACGCGGCAGGTGTAATTGAGCAGGATGAAATGTTCGGGCCGATAAAATTCCTCCGAATTAATGCAGTCCTGCGAAAGCACAAACTCGATGTCGGTGACCGCGAGGCCGGTCTCCTCGGCGATTTCACGGCGGAGTGCGTCTTCGGACGATTCACCATGTTCGATTTTGCCGCCCGGGATGCCCCACTTGCCGGACCACTTGTCAGTGCGAACCATCAGCACTTGGCCAAGCGCATCGTAAATCAGCGCGCCAACGGTCGCGACGGGCCTTCGGTTGCTGGTTGGGAGGGTCATGCCGTTGGTTTGCAAGGAGCCTTTGAACTCATCCAAGTCCGTGGCGATGTGGGTGGGATTGGCCTCGCGGAGTTGGTCGAGCGTGTTGTAACCGGTGAGCAGCGCGCAGGAGTGAATGCCGCCGAGGTGCGCCGTCTCGACATCGTGCTGCATGTCGCCGATGTACAGCGTCTCGTCCTTCGAGAGGTTATTTTCCTCGATGATGCCGTGAATTTTTTTGCGCTTGTCCCATACGCCAAGGTAGGTTCGCTCGAAGCAATCGCTCATCCCAACGTTGGCGGCCTGCACGGTGAAGTACTCCGGCTTGACGGCGCTGAGGACAAAGCAGCGAAGTCCTTTTGATTTGCAGAAATCAAGAAAATCGACGGCATGGGGCAGGGCAACCACCTCGCCGCAAACTTTCCCAAAGTAGCTGTGGAACCATTCCTCGAGTTGCTCGAGCGGAACGTCGGGGGTGAAGCGTTCGTAAAAGCCGGTGAAGGGTAACTCAAACTCAGCTCGGAACTCAGCCAGCGTAAGTGTCGCAACGCCTGCCTGCTCAAGGATGTAGTTGGTGGCCTTGAAGACGCCCGGCAGGTCGTCCACAAGCGTGCCCGACCAGTCAAAGATGATGTTCCGAATCATGCACGCGCAGCGTAGCCGAGATTGGCGCGGAGGGTAAGTTTTCGTTTCCCGCGAGAAAACCGTTGCGGCCAAGGCAGGCGATAACATCCAACGGCTGAACATGACTGAGCAGCAGTTATCCATTACCATGGAGAATCTGGCGGCGGCAAGCAGCCGGATAAAGGATGTCAATGTTGCCGGGGAGAGCACCAACTTCGCGAGTTACAACATACTGGTCCAAACCGGTGCGGCCATGTTGGCTCAGGCCAACGTTCTTCCCTAGTCCGCATTGCGCTTGCTAGGTTAAGGATTGCTGTAACGTTTGACTCTCCATCCATCGAAGGGCGACTTCAAAGTCGCCCTGTTTTTTTGCGTTAACAGGGTTAATCTCGATAAGATTTGAGGGTTTCTCTGGCATCCAGCTGCTTGAGGAGTTTCTTCAAGCCGCCAAGATTCTCGCGCAGGGCAACCTCGGTGTCGGTGTCGTTTCGGTGATCGAGGATGCCGATTGCTCCCCGGTAGCCGGATTGTCGAATCGTCTTGAGAAGCGCTAACTCATGTCGCCCTTGGCCAAGCGGCAAAATCTTTGGTTTCGCGTCGTCGTTCATCCCGTTGAGATTCAGGCAAAGTAGGTGTGGTTGCATGAGTTTCAGCGATTTTTCAAAACCTGCGATGTGCCCGTGCCCGTGGTGCAAGTTGTAAACAATACCCACATGTCCGGCATTGTGATGTGCTTTAAGATGCTTGCACACCGCCACGAGATTCGCCGGTTCGCCACCCCAGCCGCCGTGGTTATAGAGGCCAAGCGCACAACCAAGCTGCCTTGTGCGCTCCACCAACGGCAACATCGCCTTGGCCGCTGTTTCAATGCGGGCCTCCTGTGTGGCTGCAACCGGGTTGCCCAACGTGTGCCAAATCTGCGGATGTATCTTGTGCTTTTGAAACAACCGAAAGGCATCCTCTTGCGCGCTCCAAAACGCGAAGAACTCCAGCCCGTGCTTTTTGTACTGAAGAATTTCCTCTTCAAAATCTTTCACATGTTTCGCGCGCCAATCGTAGGCCACGCGCTTGAGGCCGAGGCGCACCAGCATTTCCGCTCGCTCAGCCGGCCCTCGCTGCTTGGCGTCAAAAGGTACGATGCACCACGCGACGAGCCGATCCTTGGCAAAGTTATCGGCGTGAACGCTATACAGGATTGAGAAGAGGAGGCAGTGTGAAAACAGGATCTGTTTCACCGGTTCATGATCGATTCGATCTCGTCGGCTTCGATCGGAATTTTGGCCATCAGGTTTTTAGGGCCATCCTTGGTGACGACGATGTCATCCTCCAGTCGGATGCCGAACCCCTCGTCCGGGAGGTAGATACCCGGCTCCACAGTGAGCACGGTTCCGGAGGCGAAAGGGACGTTGGCGTCGCCGACGTCGTGAACGTCGAGCCCCAGCGGATGGCCAAGGCCGTGCATGAAATATTTGCGGCAAGCGGGATTATCGGGGTCTTGCTTTTTCACTTGAGATGGCTTGAGTAGGCCAAGTTTCAGCAGTTCCTCGTTCATGTGCGCCTGTGATTCCTTCGTCCAATCTTTGTGCAACTTGCCCACCGTTGCCCCGGCGATGCTCGCGCGCAGCACGCGCAGCACGGCATTGTAAACCTGTTTTTGGCGGCGACTAAACTTGCCGCTCACGGGAATCGTGCGCGTCATGTCGGCGTTATAATTTGCGTAACTGGCTCCCACGTCCATCAGCAGCAACTGGCCTTTTTTACAAGCTTGATCGTTTTGCAGATAGTGCAACACGCAGTTGTTTTTGCCCGAGGCGATGATGGGCGTATAGGCGAATTTGCCGCGGCGGCGGATGAACTCGCGCGCCCATTCGGCCTCCACCTCGAACTCGGTCACGCCCGGCTTCACGAAGCGCAACGTGCGGCGAAATCCTTTTGCTGTGATGTCCACCGCCTCCTTGAGCAGTTCCAGTTCGGGCTCCGTCTTCACCACGCGCAGTTCGTGCAGCAACGGCGCGAGTCGGCGTAAATTGTGCAGGGGGAAATCGTGCCGGCAATCGCGGATGAAGCGGTCGTCACGCGTCTCCACTTTCACCGTGGCACGCTTGTGCTCGTTGGAGTTGAGATAAGCGCTCTCTGCCTCGCACATCAGCGCCCGGAACGTCCCCGGAAATTCCGAGAGCCACTGGACATTTTTAATGCCGGATATTTTTCGCGCGTCTGATTTGTTATGTTTGTAGCCTTCCCAGATTTGTAGGTGTTCGTTCGGTTGGCGCAAAAACAGGATCTCGCGATGCTTTTCCTCGGCAGCATCCGGGTACAGCAGCAGCACACTTTCCTCCTGCTCAATGCCGCTCAAGTAAAACAGGTCGGCATTCGGTTGCATCGGCAGCGAGCCATCGGCGTTGGTCGGCAGCACATCATTGGCGTTCACCACCGCCAAGGCCTTGGGTGCTATCAACTCGGCGAGCCGTTGACGGTTCTGGATAAAGAGTTTGTTGTTAATCAGCTTGTGTCTCATGCAGATATATTATGCACTCATGGCGGCGGTGGTTTTCCGGGTTCGCGTGTCGGATTTTGCCGGACGACAGGGGGAAATGGAAACCCGAACCTCGGCATTGAGTACCTCCGCCACGCGGCGCAGCATGCCCAGCGAATGTCCCTCATAAGCAGGCGACTCCAGTCGGCTGATTTGCTGCTGCGATGTGTGGAGTTTGTCTGCCAATTCCTTCTGCGAAAGACCGGCTTTTTTTCTGAGGCCCGTCAGTTGTAATGCCACGTCCCATGCCTCGCCGGCCTGATGAAAACGGGCGGCAAACTCCGGCTCCTTAAGTTGCTTCGCCAAATAATGGTCAAAATTTGTCTTCTTCATTTTCCCTTTCGTTCCAGCCAATCATCACGGCGTCGGCGGGCGGTGGCCAAGTCGCGTGCCGGGATGGCCCGGCTTTTGTTGCGGATGCCATGCACGGCCACGATCCGTCGAGCTTTCATGAAAAACCACATCACCCGCGTGTTCAATTTACCCACATGTCGAAGCTCAAACAACCCTTCGCCCAGCGCCTTGCTCAACGGGGAACGGTGATATTTCCGATCCTGCAGCTTGGCCAAGCCGGCCAGCATCACGGCGTGATCGTCTGGGTCAGTTTCTCTCAAGCTATCGAGAAATTCCTCAACCGGACTTTTTCCGCCTCTCGTCTCAAAAAACTCTATGGAAAACTTCACTGTAATGCAACATCAAATTTGATGTTATGCATCTCACGATGCCATCACTGATTCTTACTACGCTTCGTTGGTTGGGTGTTGGGCGTGTACTCTGGATTGGGCACTGGCATCTTGGCGTTCATTTGTTTTTGCCATGCGGCGAGCTTGGTTCGGAGGCGCTTGGCCTTGGTGGGGTTGGCCTTGGCCAAGTTGTGGCGTTCGCCGGGGTCGGTGGCGAGGTTGTACAGCTCGAAGTTTTTGTAGTGATAAAACTCGATGACTTTCCAGTCACCGTCGCGTATGGAGGCGCCCGGTTTCCACGCGGAACCGTGGTAGTGCGGGTAGTGCCAGTAAAAGGTTCGCGTGCCGGAGTCATTGCCCTTGAGTTGGGGGAGGAGGCTTTGGCCGTCGGCGTGGAGCTTGGGCTGCGCGGGCAGACCAGCGAGGTCTAGCATGGTGGGGAAGAAATCCATGCTCACCATCGGCTTGTGCGACACGCTGCTGGGCTGGGTGACGCCGGGGGCGCGGATGATCGTCGGCTCGCGCACGCCGCCCTCGTACAGCCAACCCTTGCCGCCGCGCAGCGGGAGATTGCAGCCGGGGCCGTATCGTCTGCCTTGAAGCGTGCTGAGGCCGCCGTTGTCGCTGAAAAATATGACGACCGTGTTTTTGTCGAGATTGAGTTCTGCCAGCTTGGCCAAGAGCACGCCGACGCTTTCGTCCACGGCGGCAACCATCGAGGCAAGCGCAGGGTTGTCCTGTCGTGTGCGATTGGTGCCTTCGTGCTCCGGTTCGGTGGGTGTTTTGCCCTCGAACGCCTTGGCCGCCTTGGATTGGTAATGGTCGATGTGCTTCTTGTAAGCCTGAATGGGGGTGTGAATATTGTAGTAGGAGAGGTATAGGAGAAAGGGTTTCGACTCGTCACGGTTTTCAAGAAATTTCACGGACTCATCGGTGAGTCGCTCGGTGAGGTATTCGCCTTTGCGCTTGGCCTTCAGCGCGGGATTGCTCCACGGCGAGTAATACCCGCCGGGCGGCGAACCTCGATGGTGGCCGCCGATGTTGATGTCGAAGCCCTGATCCGTTGGCCAATGGCCTTTTTCGCCGAGATGCCATTTGCCGGCGAAGAAAGTCTGGTAGCCATGCTGCTTGAGCGCTTCGGCGATGGTGACTTCCTCTAGCGGAAGGTGACTGCGGTCCTCGGGATGGAGCAGGGAGTTCGCGGGGCGGTTGGTTTGGCCGGGGATCCAGTCCGTGATATCGACGCGAACCGGGTGGCGGCCGGTCAAGATGCTGGCGCGTGTCGGGCTGCACACGGAGCCAGCGGCGTACCCTTGGGTGAACCGCATGCCGCTCTTGGCCAAGCGATCGATGTTCGGTGTCTCGTGAAACGTGCTGCCGTTCGCCCCGATGTCCGCCCAGCCCATATCGTCCACGAGGAAGAACAGGAAGTTGGTCTGCTTGGCAGCTTGGTTGTTGAGGCATCCGCAAAAAACGCAGATGAACACTGAAAGAAAACGAAGTGAATTCACGTCCGCAAACCTACCGCGAGCAGCGGCGGCGAGCAAGTGTCACTTCCAAACCACATCAAGTGCGTAGTCGGGATGCGACCAGTTGGCGTCGTTGGTGATGGCGGTCAGCCGCTCCACGCGGGCTTGCGCGATGAGCAACCGGTCGAAGGGATCGCGGTGTTTGAGTGTCGGCAAGTTGGCCACTTCACCAGCGTGTTCGTATTCCACATTGAGCAGCCGAAAACGGTTTTTTTGCAGTTCTGCGCGAAACGAGTTGCCCACGCCTTGCGGCAGAGCGAGTTTGCTCAACTTCACTTTGATGGCCATTTCCCAGATGGAAACAGTACTGACCCAGATTTCGTTTTCGGGCGATTCAATCGCAGCGAGCGCGGCACGGGGAATCCGCCGCCGCGTCCCCTTGATGACCCAAAGCAGGGTGCACGTATCGAGCAGGTACCTCACTAATATTCGTCCATGTCCGCGATGGGATCGTTGAAGTCATCGCTGATTTTCCCCACCCACTCCTTCATGCAACCGATGCGCCGAACTTTCTTCGGTGGCTCTTCTTTGCTGGGTGTGATGTCTGCCACGCGCTCGCCGTTGCGGGTGACGGTGAAGGTCTCGCCCTCCTGCACGCGGCGCAGCAATTCGGAAAACTTGGCCTTGGCCTCATACGTTCCAATCGTCGTATTCATGCCGATAGCATATTCTGACTGGTCAGACTAGTCAAGCTGGTTTTCGGTTTTCTTGATCTGTTAAATCAACGTGTTAACCGTCGACGCTTCAGAGGCTTGAAGGCTTCCAGTCCGGGATGCCGCCCGATTTCATTTGCTCAGCGTACCACACATGGAACGGGCGAGTGGTGGACATGGGGGCGCTTTCGTTCACCATCAGTGGACGGGCTTCCTTCCAGAATTTGTTGAAAGCGGCGCGCATTTTTTCGGCCACCTCGGGGTGCTGGTCGATGATGTTTATCCGCTGGCCGGGGTCTTTCACCATGTCGAAGAGCGCGTCCTTGGGCGAGATGCCCTCTTTCCGTTGCCGTTCGGAAACACTGACCGCCGTGCCGCCTCCGACAAAGCGCCAGCGCTGGCTGCGGACGGCAAAGTTTTTCCATTTGTAATTTTCAGGATTCGCGCCGGTCTTCCAGCGGGCTTTGTGGGTGAAAAGATAGCGGTCATCGGGCAGCGTTTTCTTTTCACCAGTAAGTAGCGGCAGGAAGCTGCGGCCTGCGACTTGGTTTTTTGGCAACGTCTTGATTCCCGCGATGGCGGCGAAGGTGGGCAGCAAATCGATGTGCGCGCTGACGGTGTCGAAATCGCGACCGGCTTTCCAATGGCCGTCCCAGCGCACAAAGAAAGGGACACGCACGCCGCCTTCATCGGCACTGCCCTTCATGCCCTTCATGCCGGCGTTGAAGAAGGGGTGGCCCTTGGCCACCTGTTGACCGGGCCGGGAGCCAGCGGGTGTCATGCCGTTGTCGCTCATAAAAATGAGGATGGTGTTTTCTTCCAAATCCCATTCCTTCAGCTTGCCCATGAGGCGGCCCATGTTTTCATCGATGTTCTCGATCATGCCGTAAAAGCCCGCTGGCTTGGCGGCAAACCCAAGGTCGGTGAAGCGCTTGGTGTTCTTGGGCGGCGCGACGAATGGCCCGTGCGGGGCGTTGGTGGTGATGTACGCGAAGAACGGCGCGTCGCCATCTTTCTTGGCTTTGATCCAGCCGAGCGCGGCGGTGAAAAATAAATCGGTGCAGTAGCCTTGCGTTTTCACAAACGACCCGTTGTGGCGAATGACGGGATTAAAATATTTATTCCCCGGCGCATCGGCGCAACTGCATTTGTACGCTTGGCCAATGCCGCCCGCGCCGTGGATGAACGCCTCATCAAACCCGCGCGTGTGCGGCTGGTACGGCTCCTCATCGCCGAGATGCCATTTGCCAAAAATGCCGCTGGTGTAACCGGCTTGCTTCAGCACTTGCGGAAGGATAGTCGCCTTGAGCGTCATGCGTTCGCGCTCGAGGATGGTGTGCGTCACCCCGTTTTTCATCGGATGCCGACCGGTCATAATCGCGCTGCGCGTTGGCGCGCACGTGGGGCTCACCAAAAACCGCGTGAACCGCGTGCTTGTGTCGTAAAGCTTGTCGAGATGCGGCGTGCGAATCCACGGATGCCCATGCCGCCCAACCGGCCCGTACCCTTGGTCATCGGTTATGACGAGAATGATGTTTGGTTTCTTGGCCTCGGCTTGGTTGAAACCACAGAGGACACAGATTAACACAGAGAGGAATCGCAGAACGGATTGCATCGGCCGTTGATAAAGCAAACGGGCCCGCTTGCCAACCCAATGCTTGCCTTGACGAAGGAAGCCCGACCGACTTTTGTGATCATCATGGCTGATGCCGCCCATCACCTGTGCGTTCAGTTCTTGAGAATGCATAGCTGAGGGCATACACTTTACATCGCATGAGCGAAGAACCAACCCAGTGCAGTAATCCTGATTGTGAGTGTGAAAATTGCACGTGTGATCCGTGCGAGTGCACCAAGGAAAACCCCTGCGCCTGCGGGTAATCTTGCGGTTTGTATCATCCCTCGCTCCAGTTCATCCCCCGGTAGGCATGGCGGTTCGATAATCATTTTCAAAGTTATCCATCTATGAAACCACGTGTCAAACTAGCTGAGTCAAAATTCTCAGGTGGAATATTATCTCTTGTCGAGCACGACGGCTCCTATTCGATTTCTTTGGATGGCAAGGAGTTGATGCATTCGCGTGCCAATGAATCAGAGCTTCTGCTTGGTAGCTTGGGTGTTTCCCGATTGGGCAATAAGTTGACCGGACGTGTCTTGATCGGGGGGCTTGGTCTTGGGTTTACGCTCAAAGGAGTACTGGAATCGGTTGGAGATAAAACTATCATTGAGGTGGCCGAAATGATCCCGGAAGTAATCGAGTGGAATCGAACCCACTTGAAAAACCTAAATGGTTCGCTCCTCGATCATCCTCAAGTGGAGACTCGAAGAATGGACGTGACCCGTCTGATTCAGGAGGCCAAGCCCAATACCTATGACGCAATCTTGCTGGACGTTGATAATGGGCCTAATGCCATGGTGTGTGAGTCCAATGCATCCCTCTATTCCAAAAACGGTATTCGATCCATCTGCAAGGCATTGAAGAACAGTGGACGGCTGGTAGTTTGGTCGGCTGGGCCAGACCACGGATTTGAGAAGCGTTTGGAGCGAGCCGGACTACAGGTGGAAGCAGTTCGCGCCAAGGCCCACGCGGGAGCCAAGAGCCCCTCTCATTTTCTCTATGTGGCTGACTTTTAGCATAACGACAAAAAACAAAAGTAGTAGTGACGAGTCGCTGCTACTCAATACCTTTACGCCAGCAACTGCTTCACTTCGCCGGTGCTTTCGGCGAAGCGGTTTAGTTTTAGGCCAAGCGCTTTTGCCTGGGTGAGCCAGAGGTTGGCGAGGGGGTGGCCTTGGTTGGGTTTTGCGTATTTGCCGTTTTTCTTTGGCAACGGGCCGGAGGTTTCGGAGAGGTTGAGGTGCTTGCCGGTGATGAGTTTACCGCCGCCGGAACCGGCCACCACGATGGGCAGCGCGCTGTATTGGTGCGTGGCGCCATCGCCGAGGCCGGAGCCGTAGGTGAAAATGGTGTTGTCCAAAAGCGAGGTGCCGTTGGCTTCTTTTATTTTTTCCATCTTCTCGACGAGATACGCAAACTGCGCGACGTGAAAGCGGTCGACCTTGAGCAGGTCGTCGATGAACTTGCCTTGGTTGTGCGACATGCCGTGGTGGCTGCGCGGTTTGTCGAAGAGGCTTTCGTAAAGGTAAGG
>JGI26061J44794_1000633_pt1 | contig 15493 bp, 14 predicted proteins | sample MarorgKNORR_S2LV_5_FD_44794 | JGI IMG/M metagenome (IMG submission 44794) | reverse complement strand
CTTCAAGATTAATATTGATTTCTTTACCTTCGTATTTTTCTACTATTTTTTTTATTACCTCATTAACATTTGCCATTTCTGTTTCTTCATTTTTTTGATATCTGGAAAACTCTAAATATTCATTCAGCATTCTCTCCATTTCTTCTATATCGCCACTCATTTTTTTTGCTAAATCTTGCTGTTTTAAAAATGATAATTGTAATTTTAATCTTGTTAAAGGAGTTCTTAAATCATGGCTTATTCCCGATAGCATTTCTGATCTTTGGTGTAATTGAATTGTAATTCTTTTTCTCATTNTATCAAATTCATAGGCAGCTTGTCTTATCTCTTTAGCACCAGAAGGTCTAAATTCTTTTATAAATTCTCCTTTGCCAAAACTTTCAGCTGCTTTTGCTAAATTTACAATTGGACGAGTTTGGTTTTTTAAAAATATTATAGCGATCATAATTAAAAGCAGTCCTGGTAAAGTTATCCATAAAGCAAAAATACGAGCAGACGAAGGAGCAATTTTGTGCCTCGGAAAAAATATTTGAAGAACTCCACTCTTATATATGATTCTTAAATCCACCAATTCTTTGTACGAAGTTGTATCAAACCAATAAAAGTCAAACACGGGTTTCAATTCACGCCTTAAGCTTCTATCAATAGGACTAAACCATCTTTCAGTTTTCTTTGCAGGCAAAAGTTCATTTTCTTTTAATGAAATAACAAAATCGAAATTTTTATTATACAAACTTATAATTTTTTGTTGTTCATCTTCATTACCTTTTTTGTAGATATCAAACATAGTTTGAATCTCTCCAACTAAAGATCGGGTTATTCCCTTATTCGCCTTTATCCACAAGCTATCAAAAAAAACTACCGTAATAACTATTTGCAATAAAATTATCGGAGTCACCACGATTAGTATTGATCTATAAAATAATCCTTTCGGTAAAATTTTTTTAATAATATTATTCAATCCATAATACATAGCCTGAACCCCTGATTGTTTGTAAATATTTTGGATTTTTTGAATTGAACTCAATTTTTTGTCTAAGTCTTGTAATCATAACATCTATAGTTCTTTCTTTTGAAATATTAATAATTTTTCCGATATTATCCCTTGAAAAAATTTTTCCAGGAGATTCAAGCATTTTCTCCAAAACTTTTTTTTCTTGTGGGTTAATTTTTTTTATTTTGTTATTTATTTTAATTTCTAATTTTTTTAGATTGATCATTGTATTCCCTATATAAATTTCATCCGCTAAAATTGGTTTTTGAATTTTATATAATATATTTTTTATTCTTAACAAAAGCTCTTTAGGCTCGAAAGGTTTTCCAAGATAGTCATCTGCTCCTAGCTCCAATCCCTTAATTCTATCCTGTGTTTCGCCTTTTGCGGTTAAAAGTATTATTGGTGTTGAATCCTTTTTTTTTTACTTCCTTTGTTAAAGCTAGTCCACTTTCTCCGGGCATCATAATGTCTAATATTAGTATATCAAATTTTACTATTTCTAATTTTTTTCTTGCATCTAATGCATCTTTTGCTGATGTAACTAGAAAATTATTTTCTTCAAGATATTGTTTTACCAATTCCCTTATTCTGTCATCGTCATCAACCACTAGTATATGAAAGATATTTTTATTCATTAATAATTTTTTTTAAAACATCTTTAAATTTAATTACAGAGTCTGAATCTGAATTTTTTAGAGCATTATAAATTCTTTTCTTTTGTTCTAAAAATATTTCTTCAAAAAGTTTTTTGCCTTTTTCATTTAAAAATATTAATCTTTGTCTAGAGTCTGACTCTCCTCTTTTTAATAAAATAGTTTTATTTTTTATTAAATCTCTTAGAACTCTATTTAAACTTTGTTTTGTAATTTTTAATTTATTTAATAGATCTGAAACGGTAAGACCTTCATGTCTTTCAATTAAGTGTATTGCTCTATGGTGTGCTGTTCCAAATGAGTACTTCTTTAGGATTTTCTTTGGATCTGAATAGGTTTCTCTATAGGCATAAAATATTTGTTCAATAAAATCCTTAATCTGATCATCTTTTAAATACAATAACTCTCTCATAATTTGTTTTGGGTCAGTTATATTGACATATCTATCTAAGATAGATACTTTTTTGAACCAAATAAATCAATTAAGATTAGTAAATTTTTTTATGGAATCCATACCTTATGATAAAAGATCGGGAAGAATTTGGTTTGACGGTGTACCAATAAACTGGTCTGAAGTAAAAATACATGTTTTAACTCACGGACTACACTATGCCAGCTGTGTTTTCGAAGGTGAAAGAGTTTACGATGGAGAAATATTTAAACTCGAAGAGCATACCGAAAGATTGTTTTACTCAGCCTCTAGACTAGGTTTTAAAATTCCGTACACACCAGAATTATTAAACAAAGCTTGTAAAGAAATCATTGCAATTCAGAAAGTTAAAAATGGATATGTAAGGCCGATAGCTTGGAGAGGAAGTGAAATGATGGCAATTTCAGCGCAGCAAACAAAAATTCATGTAGCAATTGCAGCTTGGGAGTGGGGCTCTTATTTTGATCCTAATCTTAAATTAAAGGGAATTAGATTGGATATTTCTAAATGGAAAAGGCCAGCTCCAGATACAATTCCTTGGGACACCAAAGCTTCAGGTTTGTATATGATTTGTACACTCGCTAAACATGAGGCGGAAAAAAAGGGATTTACCGATTCATTAATGCTTGATTACCAAGGCAATATAGCTGAATCAACTGGATCAAATGTTTTTTTTAAAAATAAATCTGGAGAATTACATACTCCGATTCCAGATTCTTTTTTAAATGGCATAACCAGAAGATGTGTCATTGATATTGCAAAATCAAAAGGTATCAAAATTATTGAAAGAAAAATTATGCCAGAAGAAATGACAAATTTTGTAGGATGTTTCTTAACAGGAACTGCAGCAGAAGTAACTCCTGTTTCACAAATTGATAAATATAAGTTTACAGTTTGTAATCTAATTAAAGATTTGTCGAAAATTATCAAGCTTTGGTAAGAAAAAAGACAGCTGCTTAGCATTTCTTATTTTAATCAATAGCGTGGTCTATTCCTTTTTTTACATAATCATATCCAGTGTAAAGCGTAAGGAAAGCAGCTATCCATAATAAGACAATTCCAATTGAGTGTGCGTTATAGTCTCCAAAATTAATAAGTTTATTTCCACTTTCTCCAGTCAACAAAGTCGCAATTGCAAACATTTGTGTAAATGTTTTAAATTTTGCTAAACTATTAACAGGCATAGTTACCTGAACTTTTGCCAAAAATTCTCTTAATCCTGAAATTAATATTTCTCTAATTAAAATAACTATCGCTGCAATAACTTCATAATTTATTATTGTTTCGTTCATTACCAAAAGGACGAGAGCACTGGCTACAATAATTTTATCAGCAATTGGATCTAAAAGTTCGCCGAGCTTCGATTCTTCCTTATAAAGTCTAGCCAGCANACCATCTAAAAAATCTGTAAAGCTTGCTAANAAAAATATAAAAAATGGTATCCAATCACCTAAAGCTCCAGGTAAATAAAAAGTTAATATAAATATTGGTGCTAAAATGATTCTGCCAATAGTTAAAATATTTGGTATTTTAAGCTTCATATTTTTTATTAGTCATGAAAAAAATCATGTATTTTTTTTGCCACCGAAGTTTCAATCCCATCAACATTTTTTAAATCATCAAAGCTAGCTGATTCAACTGCTCTAGCAGACCCAAAGTAATTTAATAGTGCTCTTTTTCTTGTTCTGCCAATGCCATTTATTTCATCTAATAATGATTTTGACAAACTCTTTTTTCTTTTTATTCTATGACTGCTGACTGCAAATCTATGAGCTTCATCTCTTAATCTTTGAAGAAAAAACAGCAGAGGCTCTCTTTTATTTAATTTAATATTATTTGTCTTATGAATAAAAGTTTCATCGCCTTGATTTCTGATTTTACCTTTAGCAATAGCTATTATTGGAATATCGTGGAAACCATAATCGTCTAATACTTTTCTGCTTATTGAATATTGTCCTTTTCCACCATCAACAAGTATTAAATCTGGTATTATAACATCTGGTAGATTTTTGTTTTGTATGATTTTTGAAAATCTTCTTTCCAGCACTTCTTTTAGCATGCCATAGTCATCTCCACTGTTAAGATTAGCATTTTTAATATTAAACTTTCTATATCTTTTTTTAATAAATCCTTCAGCGCCAAAAGAAATTAAGGCACCCACTGAGTGTGATCCTTGGATATGGCTATTGTCATAAACCTCAACTACTCTTGGCAAGATATTTAATTTAAATTTTTCAGCAATTTGATCAAGTAGTTTGGTATTTGTTTCAGATTCAAAAATTCTTCTCGTTAAAGCTTCCTTCGCATTTTTCTCTGCCATTTTAGATAGTTTTAAGGCATTTCCTTTAGTGGCTACTTTAATTAATATTAATTTTTTCTCTTTTTTTTCAAGAGCAGATTTAATTAAATTTAAATCATTAATTTTTTTATTAATTAATATTTCAGCTGGGGCATTTTTATTTTCATAAAACTGAGCAATAAAAGAGCTTAATATTTCCTCTTCAGTATGAGATTCATCATGTATAGGAAAAAAAGATTGATTTCCCCAATTTTGTTTAGATCTGTAAAAAAAAACTTGAATGCAACTTTTTGTAGCTTCTTGTGAAATAGATATAACGTCTGCATTATTCAAGTTAGTTGAGCTTATGTTTTGTGAAGATTGNATTTGTGTTAAAGCTTTTATTCTATCTCTAATAATAGCAGCTTTTTCATAATCCATTTTTTTACTACTTTTTTCCATTTCCAAAGATAGTTTTTTTTGGATAATTTTTGATTTTCCAGAGAGGAATGCTACCGCGTCATTAACAAGTTTAGCATAGTCATTTTTGCTAACATAATCTACACAAGGAGCGGCGCATCTTTTAATTTGAAATAGAATACAGGCTCGATCTCTGTTTTTAAAAGCAGAATCATTACAAACTCTTAATAAAAAAACCTTTTGTAAAATTTTAATTGTCCAGTTAGCTGATCCAACAGAAGCAAATGGTCCAAAATAGTAACCATTTTTATTTTTTGCACCCCTATGTTTTGATAATTGTGGCCAATCACAATCTTTTTCAATGAATATGTAAGGAAAAGATTTNTCATCCTTTAAAAGNATATTAAANTTNGGTTTAAATTTTTTAATTAAATTTGCTTCAAGAAGCAGAGCTTCAGCTTCACTGCNAGTTGTAACTATTTCTAAATTATGTGTCAAAGCTAACATCCTATTAGTTCTTATTGTAAGATTTTTGCCCATAGCATAATCTTTAAGACGCTTTGGTAGATTTTTTGCTTTACCAACATAGAGCACTTGGTTTTTTTTACCAAGCATTCTGTATACTCCTGGACTATTTGAAACTAATGGAATTTTTTTTTTTATTAGTTCTTTTCCAAAATCAAGATCCCTCATAATCACTTCTGTTTTTAAAAACCTCCACCCCAACAGATTTGGCGTTTGTTATAGCATCAGGTTTTTCAATTTTTATTTTTATTGAATTAATTCTCTTATCTTCAAAAATTTCTTTAAAAGAATCCTCCGCCAAGCTTTCTAAAAAATGATAATTTTTATATTTAGTTAAATTTTCTAATTTATTTATAATTTTTTCATAATCCACAATACTTGATATATTATTTTCATTTGGGAGTGTATTTTTATTAACATCAATAACTATATTAAAAATTATTTTTTGTTTATTAATCTTTTCATATTTATGAATTCCAATTATTTCATTAATAATAAAATCTTTAATTAATACAGATCTTTTAATCGTATTTTTATTTTTTGGTGATTTAAGTTCTAAAACTTTAAAATTATTCTTTTTCATTTTTAATATTCCAATTTAAATTTTGACCACTATCAACAGCTATAACTTGTCCCGTAATAGAATTATTATTAATAAAGAAATCTACGGTATCACAAATATCTTCTGGGTCTGCAGCTTTTTTAAGCAATGTAGATTTTGCCTGCCTATTAAACTGTTTACTGGTCTGCCTTTTGCTTTTTATTGTTGGACCGGGAGCTATACCATTTACTTTTATATTTGGACTTAATCTCATAGCCATAGTTTTTGTTAAAGTATGAAGGGCACTTTTGCTTAAAGTATAAGACATAAAAATAGGAGTAAGTTTAAAAACTCTTTGATCAATAATATTTATTATGTTTGATATAGTTTTTTTTGAAGCTTGCTTAGCAAATTGTTTGGTTAAAATTGTTGGAGCTAGAAGGTTTATATTTAAATGGTCATTCCAGCTTTTGGTTGTAAAATTTAAAATATCATCTTTTTCAAATAAAGCTGCGTTGTTAATTAAACAATTAATTGTTCCTAATTTTTTTTTAGCAAGGGGAATAATCTTTTCTACTTGTTTTATATTTTTTAAATCGGCTTTAATTAAAGCTGCTTTTACTGAGTTTTCTTCTATAATTTTCTTTAAATTTTTTGCTTTAAAAGATGATTTGAAATAATGAATAGCGATATTCCATCCTTTTTTTGAAAAATGAAGTGCTATTTCTTTTCCAATTCTTGTAGCGCCACCAGTAATTAATAAATTTTTATTTTTCATTTTGTATTCATCTTTTTCTTTTTGGTCTTGTGCCAGGCTTACCTTGAGTTGATCTTCCCTCTGGATAAACTCTATTATTTAGTTTTGATTTATTTAATTTAGGATTTATACCAATCTCTAGTTCAGAGGCTTCTAATTTTCTAATCTCATCTCTTGTTTTGGCAGCTTCTTCAAATTCTAAATTTTCCGCAGATTCTTTCATTCTTTTTTTAAGAGCTTTTAAATGTTTTTTAAGATTATGCCCTAACTCAATATTTAGATTACTTTTTGCATAATCCTTTTCATAAACACTTTCTAAAATATCAACTATGCCTTTTTTAATAGATGTTGCGGTAATATTATTTTTTTTATTATACTTTTCCTGTATTTTTCTTCTTCGTTCTGTTTCTCGTATTGCATTTTCTATACTTTTAGTTTTTTTATCTGCATACAGTATTGCTTTTCCTTCTATATTTCTTGCAGCTCTTCCAATTGTTTGAATTAACGACCTTTCAGATCTTAAAAAACCCTCTTTGTCTGCATCTAAAATTGCAACTAAACCACATTCAGGAATATCCAAACCTTCTCTTAATAAATTTATTCCAACCAATACATCAAACACTCCCATTCTTAGATCTCTCATAATTTCAATTCTTTCTAGTGTATCTATATCTGAGTGCATGTATCTAACTCTGACACCATTTTCATGAAGATATTCAGTTAAGTCTTCAGCCATTCTTTTTGTTAATGTTGTAACTAAAGTTCTATAATTTTTTTTAGCAACTTCCTTACATTCAGCCAAAAGGTCATCCACTTGATTCTTTGCGGGCCTAATTTGAATTTCGGGGTCACATAGACCAGTTGGTCTAATTACTTGTTCAGTAAACTTTCCAGAAGTTTGTTCAAGTTCCCAAGGTCCAGGGGTTGCGGAAACAAAAATTGTTTGTGTGCGCATAGTATTCCATTCTTCAAATTTTAATGGTCGATTATCCATACAAGATGGCAATCTAAAACCATACTCTGACAAAGTTTTTTTTCTTGTGTAGTCTCCTTTATACATCCCATTTAATTGAGGAACAGTTACATGACTTTCGTCTACAAAAATTAAAGTATTGTCTGGAAAATATTCAAATAATGTAGGTGGTGGCTCCCCAGGATTTCTCCCCGTTAGAAATCTTGAATAGTTTTCTATACCCGCGCAAGTTCCGGTAGCTTCTAACATTTCTAAATCAAAGCGAGTTCTTTCATCTAACCTTTGAGCTTCTAGAAGTTTATTTTCTGATTTATGTTTTTTTAAAGTTGATTCTAATTCTTTTTTTATTTCTCTAATTGCTTGGTCAAGGGTAGGTCTGGGTGTAATATAATGGCTATTAGCATAGATCTTTATAAAGTCTAAATTTTTTATTTTATTACCAGTTAGAGGATCGAATTCTACTATATTGTCTATTTTATCTTTAAAAATAGAAATTCTCCAAGCCCTATCTTCTAAATGAGATGGAAAAATTTCTAAATTATCTCCTCTTACTCTAAATGTTCCTCTATAAAAGTTTTGGTCATTTCGTTTGTATTGAAGATCAACAAAAGTTTTAATAATTTTTTCACGGTTATATTCATTATTTTTTTTAATACCTATAGTCATTTTGCTATAGGATTCAACGGATCCCAAACCATAAATGCATGATACACTTGCAACAATTATTACATCGTCTCTTTCAAGCAATGATCTTGTTGCTGAATGACGCATTCGATCAATTTGCTCATTAATCGAAGCCTCCTTTTCAATATAAGTATCAGATCTTGGAACATATGCTTCTGGTGTGTAATAATCGTAATAAGAAACAAAATATTCCACTGCATTATTAGGAAAAAAACTTTTCATCTCACCATATAATTGAGCTGCAAGAGTTTTATTAGGTGCGAGTATTAAACTGGGTCTATTTAATTCTTCTATTATTTTTGCCATTGTAAAAGTTTTTCCTGAACCAGTAACGCCTAATAAAACTTGTTCATTGCTTTTATTTTTTATTCCTGAAATTAGTTTTTTTATGGCTTCTGGTTGATCCCCCGCAGGCTTAAAATCAGTAACTGTAGAAAGCTTAATTCCACCTTCTAGCTTTTTTCCTAGTATAAAGTCCTGATACATTGGATAAGATTGTTTTTCTTGATATGTATTTTGCATTATAATTAATAATAATTTAATAATTTTAAAACATAATAAAATTAATGAGCATAGTTTCCAACTCTTTAAAAAGAATTAAACCATCAGCTACATTAGCAGTGAGCCAAAAAGCTAGGGAATTAAAGGCCGCAGGTAAAGATGTAATAGGGCTAGGAGCGGGAGAACCAGATTTTGACACACCCGAAAATATTAAAAAAGCTGCCATCGATGCCATTAACAAAGGTGAAACAAAATATACAGCTGTTGATGGAACTCCAGTTTTAAAAAAAGCAATAGTGGATAAATTTAAAAGGGAAAATAATTTAGATTATTTACCAGAACAAATTAGCGTAGGTACTGGGGGAAAACAAATAATCTTCAATGCTATTTTAGCAACAGTAAATCCCGGAGATGAAGTTATTATTCCAGCTCCTTATTGGGTGTCTTATCCGGACATAGTTCTTTTGGCAGGAGGAACGCCTAAGATAGTTAAATGTTCTGAAAAAAATAACTTTAAAATTACTCCTGAAGAACTAAAAAAAAATATTACAAATAAAACAAAATGGATAATAATAAACTCACCCTCAAATCCAACTGGATCTAGTTATACACAAAAAGAACTTGAAGCTTTAGGAGAAGTGTTAAAGAAAAATAAGAATGTATTTATTTTAAGTGACGATATTTACGAGCATCTAACATATGATAATTTCAAATTTTTTACTATTGCGCAAATTAAAGATTTAAAAGATAGAACTTTAACAATGAATGGTGTTAGCAAATCATATGCTATGACGGGTTGGAGAATAGGTTATGGCGCAGCTACAAAAGAAATAATTAAAGCAATGGCAAAATTACAATCTCAATCAACAACAAATCCATCATCTATCAGCCAGGCTGCTGCTGTAGAAGCTCTGAATGGTAATCAAGATTTTATGTTAAAAAGAAATCAAACTTTTAAGGAAAGAAGAGATTTTGTAGTAGAAACACTTAATAAAATTGTGGGTATTTCTTGTTTAAAACCCAATGGTGCTTTTTACGTATTTCCCAATTGTTTGAAATTTTTAAACAAAAAAGACAAAACAGGAAAAATAATTAAAAATGATTCAGATTTTGTTAATTCTCTTCTAGAAAATTATCAGGTTGCTGTTGTACAAGGTTCGGCATTTGGTTTAGAGGGTTATTTTAGAATATCCTATGCAACTTCAATGGATAATCTTAAAAAGGCTCTAGATAGAATTTCTAACTTTTGCAAAAGTTTAAACTAATTTTATTTTGAAAGAAATTTTTCTACTTCGAGGGCTGACATACATCCCATGCCTGCTGCTGTTACAGCTTGTCTAAAAACTTTATCTTTAACATCTCCAGCAGCAAATACCCCGGGAATGTTTGTTGCAGTAGAATCTGGCTTGGTAATTATATATCCTTCTTTATCCATATCTAATTGTCCTTTAAATAAAGATGTTGCGGGGTCGTGGCCAATTGCAATAAATAAGCCATGAATATTTATTTCGGCAATTTTATTCGTCTTTACGTTTTTAATTTTAATTCCTGTTACACCTTTTGGATCTTTATCTCCCATAACTTCTTCTAGAACTGAGTCCCATATAATTTCAATTTTTTTATTTTCCGTTAATTTTTTTTGTAACATTTTTTCTGCGCGCAACTTATCTCTTCTGTGAATTAATTTTACCTTTGTTGCAAATTTAGTAAGGAAAATTGCTTCTTCAACAGCGGCATTTCCTCCACCAATAACCGCAACCTCTTTATCTTTGAAAAAGAAGCCATCACACGTAGCGCATCCTGAAACACCAAACCCCCTATATTCTTGTTCAGATTTTAAATTTAACCACCTTGCTTGAGCGCCAGTCGAAATTATAATTGAATCACCAGTATACTCTTGTCCGCTATCGCCTGTGGCCTTAAATGGTTTTTTATTTAGATCAACTTTTTTAATATGATCTTGAATCATATCTGTTCCTACAGTTTTTGCTTGACCTTTCATTTGTTCCATTAGCCAAGGACCTTGAATAACATCTGTGTATCCAGGATAATTTTGTACGTCTGTTGTGGTTGTCATTTGTCCACCAGGTTCGGAGCCGTGGACTAAAATCGGTTTAAGCATTGCTCTTGCTGTATAAATTGCAGCGGTATATCCGGCTGGACCAGATCCCATAATTAATACTTTCGAATGTTTTTTAGAATTATTTTTCATATTTGAGGCACATATAGGTACTTTTAATTAAATTTAAAGCTTTTAACTTATTTTCAATTTTATTCAAAAGTATCGTTGAATTGTTGGTTAACTCTGACAAAAGTTGTGCACTTGCTTAATTGCTTAAGAGATGGAGCTCCTACATAAGTACAACTACTTCTAAGACCTCCCAGTATGTTTAAAACGGTGTCTTTAATTTTACCACGATATTTTAATTGAACTTTTTTTCCTTCGCTGCTTCTATAATCAGCTTGACCACCATAGTACTTTTTAATTGCTGTATCAGAGCTAGATCCATAAAATTCAATAAATTGTGAACCATTTTTTTTTATTTTTTTCCCGCCACCTTCTTCATGGCCAGCAAGCATACCGCCTAACATTACAAAATCTCCTCCACCACCAAATCCTTTTGCTATATCACCTGGACAGGTACAACCGCCATCAGCGATGATATGAGCGCCTAATCCATGCGCTGCATCTGCGCATTCAATAACCGCGCTTAGCTGAGGGTAACCAACTCCTGTTTGAATACGCGTTGTGCATACACTTCCTGGACCTATACCTACTTTAACTATATCAGCTCCATTCATAACTAATTCTTGGGTCATATCAGCTGTAACCACGTTTCCCGCAATTATAGTTTTGGTGGGATATTTCTCTCTTACAGAACAAACAAACTTACTAAAATGATCAGAATATCCATTTGCAATATCAATGCATATAAATTCAAAAAAGCTAAATTCTTTTAAAATTGCATTAAGCCTTTCATAATCTTCATTGCTTGTGCCTGTACTCAGAATCAAATGAGGATAAATTTCTTTTATTACTGAATTACGTTTAATTGTTTTGACATCATGTTGTTTGGTTAAACATGTCATAATTTCGAATTTTGCTAAATTTTTTGCGACCTCTACTTCTCCAACACTATCCATATTGGCGGCTATAATAGGAATGCCTGACCATTGATGATTGCTGTATTTAAATTTAAAGGTACGTTTAAGTTCTACGTCTTTGCGACTTGATAGTGTACTACGCTTAGGCCGAAAAAGTACATCGGCATAATCCAGCTTGGTATCTTCTTCAATACGCATATTTCCATAGAGGATGTATAAAGGTTTATGATTTTAAATAAAAGCTATTTATTATATGTGGATAAATAAAATATGGAAATATATAAGTATTTATGGGAAAGCTAAAAGCCTTACTTTTAACTCAAGGAATGCATGGAATGATTAGTCAAGTAGAGGGAATGGCTAAAGCTTTAAACGCTGATTACAGCCATAAAATTGTAAGATTAAGTTTCCCATGGAATCTAATACCTCCTAAATTTACCCCAATTTCAGATATAATTTTAAAAGATAAAACTTATTTAACTGAAGGTGAAACGCCAGGTTTAATTATTTCTTGCGGGAGAAAAAGTGTGATTCCATCTATTCTTCTTAAGAAAAAAAATCCAAAAATATTTACGATTCACATACAAGATCCAAAGGTAAGCTTTAAAAATTTTGATGCAATTATTGCTCCGGAGCATGATAATTTGAATGGAGATAACGTGTATAGTTCTAAAGGAGCNATTCATTATATTACTGAGTCGGAAATAAAAAATGCTAAACCTTATTTAACTAATAAAATTAAAAGTCAAAAATTAGTTTCGTTAATATTAGGAGGTCCAAACAAGTATTATAGCTTTGATAAAGATCAATTAATTGAAATATTTAATGTGGTAAGATCAAATTTTATATCTAAAGGTTATACGGTAATTGTGATTCCATCAGTACGAACTCCCAAAATGATTATTAATTTAGCGATCAAGGAATTTGGTGCGGATGGCTACGTTGTAAATTCTGTAGATAAGCAAGCCTATTTGTCTGCATTTGCTTTAGCAACCAATATAGTTATTACATGTGACTCTACTTCTATGATTTCAGAGGCAGCAACTTCTCGCAAACCTATATTTGTTGCTCACATGAAAGCGAAAAAAAATAATTATAGATTTAAAAAGTTCTTTCGGTTATTTAAAGAAATGGGAATTACTAGAGATTTGGGAGAACAGGTTGAAAGTTGGACTTACAATAAACTTAATGAAGCGACGAGAATAGCAGCTTTAATAAATAATAAATTAAAAAATTGAAATTATGGAATTTCTAAATTCACTAAAAAAAAAATCGAAATATTACAATTCTCCATTTGATCATTGGGAATTAAATGAACCATTGACTGAAGAAGCTATCAAAGAAATTTGTAAAACAGAAATTGTTGATCTAACCAAAATGAATATTAATTATGATGGAACAAGAGCCATCGATGGTGGTGAGGGTAAATTTAGAGAAGGAATATCAGATGGTGGAAAAGCAATAAAGTTTAGGCGTTTTATTGGAAAAGATAATTCAAAAGATTTTCCCAATCTAATTGGTTTAATAGAAGAACTAAGATCAAAAGATACCTACGGATATATAGGTGAATTAATTAAAAAGGATCTTTATAATTCCTATGTTAGGGTTGAAGTTATCTGTGATCGTCAGGGGTTTTGGCTGAAACCTCATTGCGATATCAGAGAAAAATTAATCTCAGGCCTTGTATTTGCAAATCCATTTAATGAATCAGAAAATTTGGGAACAGATTTATACGATGAAAAGTTAAATAAAGTAAAAACTATTCCATATAAAAATAATTATGGCTATTTTTTTACTAGTGGATCAAACACATGGCATGGAATGGAAAAAAAAGAGATTAAAAAAGAAAGAAGATGTTTACAAGTTAACTATGTTACATTTGAAACAGACTGGAAAGTTCAATCTTAAAGTTCCTGTATAGCTTTCACTGTTATTTTTTTGTTTTTTAGGGAGTTAATTGCTTCTACACAAGCATTTGCAGCAGCTAAAGATGTGCAATAAGGAATTTTGTTTACTAAAGCCGACCTTCTTAAAGAATAGGAATCGCTGATAGATTTTGATCCTTCGGTCGTATTTATTACAAGTTCTATATTTTTTGCATTTAAACTTTCAACAATATGAGGAGAACCTTCTCTCACTTTGTTGATCTTTTTACAATTTATTCCATTGGTATTTAGATATTTGGCCGTTCCTGAAGTTGCGCATAATTTAAAATTTAGTTCTTTGAGTTTTTTTGCAAAATTTAGAGCATTTTTTTTGTCTTTATCTTTAACAGATATAAAAGCAGTTCCGGCTATTGGAAGATCATTACCAGCGGCCATCTGACTTTTTGCAAAAGATAAGCCAAAATTTTCATCAATACCCATAACTTCGCCTGTAGATTGCATTTCAGGACCAAGTAATATATCTACATTAGGAAATTTATTAAATGGGAAAACAGCTTCTTTTACTGCAAAGATATTTGAAATTCTTTTTTCTAAATTAAATTTTTTTAATTTTTCGCCAGCCATAATTCTGGCAGCAATTCTAGCTATGGGAACTCCTATTGCCTTTGATATGAAAGGTACAGTTCTACTTGCCCTAGGATTTGCTTCTAAAACATAAATATCTTCATTTTTCACAGCAAACTGAATGTTTATTAACCCTATTACATTTAAAGAAAGTGCTAACTTAGTAGTTTGAATTTCAATTTCTTTAATAATTTCCTTTTTTAATGAATAGGGCGGTACAGAACATGCAGAGTCACCTGAGTGAACGCCAGCTTCCTCAATGTGTTCCATTATGCCTGCGACAAAAACTTTTTCACCATCTGATATTGCATCTACATCTACTTCTATGGCGTCATTTAAAAATCTGTCAATTAATACCGGATTATTCCCAGAAACTTTAACAGCATCCTCAATATATTTTTCTAATTGCTTTTCTTCATGAATTATTTTCATGGCTCTGCCACCCAATACGTACGATGGTCTGATAACTATTGGAAAACCTAAAGTTTTAGAAATTTTTAATGCTTCTTCCTTTGATTTTGCTATACCACTTTCTGCTTGTTTAAAATTGTTCTCCAGCAAAAAGTTTTTAAATCTTTCTCGGTCTTCCGCTAAGTCTATAGATTTATATTGTGTTCCAAGGATAGGTATATGATTATCATCTAATATTTTTGCTAATTTTAGGGGAGTTTGGCCGCCAAGTTGAGTAATAACCCCTAATAAATCTCCATTAGATTGTTCTCTTTTAACTATATTAATTACATGTTCCTCGACTAAAGGTTCAAAATATAACCTGTCGCTAGTATCGTAGTCAGTTGAAACTGTTTCTGGGTTGCAGTTTATCATAATTGTTTCATAACCTGCCTTCTTTAAGGAGTAACTTGCTTGACAACAACAATAATCAAATTCAATTCCTTGTCCTATTCTATTTGGGCCCCCTCCTAGAATAATAATTTTTTTATTTTTGCTTGGATTAGATTCGCACATTGAAGATCCAATCGTGTCTCTTTGATAAGTAGAATACATATAAGGAGTTAAGGATTTGAATTCCGCTGCACATGTATCTATTTTTTTGTAAACAGAAAATACTTTAAGTTTTTCTCTTTCTATTTTTACATCTCTTATTTTTTTTCTCGTTAA
>JGI26061J44794_1000632_pt1 | contig 15499 bp, 18 predicted proteins | sample MarorgKNORR_S2LV_5_FD_44794 | JGI IMG/M metagenome (IMG submission 44794) | reverse complement strand
TCTAATGTACTCGTTACAGAGGAATCTCCCATCGTCAGCAAGTATTTATCGTCTTTGGATGATGTTTGTGAGGGCGTTGATGTGTCAATTTTAGGGATTATTAGAAACGATGAGCGACTAGAAGGTGAAGGCTTTATCCGTAATTTCATTATTCATGCTAACGATCTGCTCATTCTCGAAGGCACCGTTCAGGGTATTGATGAATTTATGAAACAAACAAAAACTCACTATATCAGTGACTCTGATTCAGACTTTGAATTTAAACATACCTCACTCATCGAAGCTGTTGCGCCGCCATTTTCACGCTCGATTGGAAGAACCGCAACCCAATTAAGCCTACTCAAATTAAGACAGATATCTCTTTTGGGTATCTCTCGTGCCGGAAGATCCATTATTCATCACGTAAGAAACACCAAAATCCAACCAGGGGATGTTTTACTTCTTCACGGTAACAGTTCTCACCTAGAAAGTGCAGTGAAATGGATGGAATGTCTTACCTTAGAGAGGCGCGATTTGCAAATTCCACAGCGAAAAAAAGCCTCTCTAGCGATCTCTTCTTTCTTGATTGCAATTATCGCTTCGAGTCTTGGATATATAGACCTAACTATTGCACTGTCATTGGTTGTTATTTTCTATATTGCAGCTAATGTTATTCCGAAAATTGATATCTACCGTTCAATACATTGGCCGGTGATTGTTCTTTTAGGCTCAATGATACCTATTGGTCAGGCATTACAAAGCAGTGGTGGCGCAGAGACAATTTCGAATATCCTTATTAATATTTCCTACGGTGCCTCACCAGTAACGATTCTTGCCCTTATGCTCATCATTACGATGCTCCTTAGTGCTGTCCTTAACAACGTTGCAACGGTTCTAGTAACAGCGCCTATCAGTATCGAAATAGCCAGAACCCTAGCCGTCAATCCTGATACCTTTTTGATGGCAGTTGCGATTGGTGCATCATGCGCTTTCTTGACGCCTATTGGACACCAAAACAATACCTTGGTGATGGGACCAGGAGGGTATCGATTTGGTGATTACTGGAAGCTTGGTCTGCCTCTCGAGATTGTAATTACCGTTGTCAGTATTCCAGCACTACTTTATTTTTGGCCACTAAATTCATTACCTATTTGATTTCTTACATATACAAATGTTTTTAAAAGACTCAACTAGAGTTAGCGGTGAGGTAAAATTTTTGTTATTTTTCGATCAATTTTAATGTCCCCATCTGAGCTAGATACAAGCACATCGTTTCAGAACTTAATTCTTAAATTACAAAATTATTGGGCCGACAAAGGGTGCGCTATCGTTCAACCATTTGATATGGAGGTCGGTGCCGGAACCTTCCACCCTGCGACTTTTCTTCGTGCAATTGGGCCCGAGCCATGGAAAGCTGCATATGTACAACCTTCTCGTCGACCAGGGGATGGACGTTACGGTGAAAACCCCAACCGCCTGCAACATTACTATCAATTCCAAGTCTTACTCAAACCCTCGCCCAGTGACATTCAAGACCTTTACCTTGCTTCATTAACAGCGATTGGTATCGATCTAAAAATTCATGATGTGCGTTTTGTTGAGGATAATTGGGAGTCACCCACTCTGGGTGCTTGGGGGCTCGGTTGGGAGGTTTGGCTGGATGGCATGGAGGTAAGTCAATTTACCTATTTCCAACAAGTTGGTGGCCTTGCATGTAAACCAATTTCTGGGGAGCTGACTTATGGACTCGAGAGACTCGCGATGTACCTTCAAGGTGTCGATAGTGTGTTTGACCTTACCTGGACAGAAGACTTGACTTATGGTGATGTTTATCACCAAAACGAGGTGGAGCAATCTAAATACAATTTTGAAATTGCAGACACTGACGTTCTTTTTAGACAATTCGATGAAGCCGAATCAATGAATGCAAAGCTCATTGAAAAAGAACTACCTTTCCCGGCCTATGAACAAACCATAAAGGCCTCTCACTTATTTAACCTTTTAGACGCAAGGCATGCAATCAGCGTCACAGACAGAGCTCGATTTATTCGCCGAGTGAGATCAATGAGTCAAAAAGTTGCTCAGGCTTATTACGAATCGAGAGAGCGACTAGGCTTCCCAATGTTAAAAAATAAGAACTAATTATTAATCCCTTAATGAGGCCTTTTTATACACTCTACAATAAAATTCTTGAATGGTCATCAAGTCGTTTTGCTGTAATTTGGTTGGCCATAATTAGTTTCTTAGAATCATCGATACTACCCTACCCTATACAAGATTTCTTGTTGGCGTCTATGTCACTCAAGGTTAGAAATAGGGCTTACTACTTTGCAATTATTTGCACATTAAGTTCAGTATTAGGCGCAGTTGCTGGCTACTATATCGGCATCTATGCAATCAACCTTATCATGCCATTATTAGATACAATGAATTATCTACCGGAATTGCATAAAGCTGAGCGGTACTTTAATACCTACGGAATTTGGATTATTTTAATTGCAGGTTTTAGTCCGATACCTTATAAGCTTTTCACTATTAGTGCCGGGATGATGTCAATGCCTCTCTTGCCCTTTGTGATTTTCTCTTTGGTGGCGCGCAGTGCTCGCTATTTGTTAATTGCCTTTCTGGTAAGAAAGTTTGGAAAACGTTGCGATGCATGGTTAAATAAATACATTGATAGATTAGGATACGTACTGATTGTTATTGTTGTTTTGGGGATATGGTATGCCTACTAAATATTTTTTTATACTTTTTTTATCTTTAATCCTATCAGGTTGTTTGACCAATGAACCAGGTCAAGTTACTGTTGTTGAGAAGTCATTCAACAAGATATTGGATGACAATCAAAACAATTCAAAAGTCAAAGCAGCAAGCGACAATAGAAACTGGTCTCTTCCAGTTGATGCTGAAATACTCAAAAAGTTCTCAATAGAAAATAATCACCCAGGCTTGACATATGATAATGTACTTGGTCAAGATGTCCGAGCTGTCAGAAAGGGAGAGGTCGTCTATAGCGGAGACAAAATAACGAGTTATGGGAAAATGATCATTATCAAGCATGCCTATGGCTTTTACAGTATCTATAATCAAAATCAAGAAATCTATGTTAGTGAGGGTGATAGTATCGACAAAGGTCAAGTGATTGCTGTAACAGGTAACAAGCCATTCTATTTCGAAATGAAAAAATATGAGGAACCTATTAATCCGTTAAAATACCTCTAATGAACGAATTCCTCCAAAATATAACCCCAATCCAGATTACCGGCGTACTGTTGTTGTTGGCTATTATTGCCCATGTTGCACTAGGCGTTATACTGAAACAAATAATAAAACGCACTGCTAGCACTAAAACGAAGTTAGATGACTACCTCATTAATGCACTCTCGGCACCCCTAAAATTACTCATCTGGTATGGCTGGTTATACTTTTCATTACACGAGCTGAAGGCCGAAATTCTAACCCTTGGCAAAGTTGTTGAATATGTAGACATTGCTCCTATCTTTATTCTTACCTGGGGAATACTCAGACTAATATCAAGCATTGAAAGCTTTATGTTAGAAAAAGAAGGTAATGTCGATAAAGACTCCGTTAGATTGTTCACCCGTCTAATCAAGATGCTGATTGTTTTTGCAATCGTTCTTGGTGTCGCACAATATTTTGGTTATTCTGCGACCTCCATATTAACTCTTGGTGGTGTCGGCGGTATTGTCCTTGGTTTTGCTGCCAAAGACATGCTTGCCAATATTTTTGGTGGATTAATGATCCAGATGGACAAGCCCTTCTCTACCGGAGATTGGATTCGGACAACGGATAAAAGTATAGAAGGTGTAGTCGAAAAAATCGGCTGGAGAATGACTCGTATTCGTACCTTTAACAAAAACCCTCTTTATGTCCCTAACGGTATTTTCAGTACCATTCCCATTGAGACACCTTCTAGAATGACTAACCGTGAAATTTACGTAGTTATCGGTATCCGTTATGACGATATTGCACAAATGAAAAGCATTATTGAAAAAGTTGAGAATTTGTTGGCTGACCATGAGCATATTAACCACAACGAACCTTGTCGTGTGTATTTTGACTCGTTCAATGCCTCTTCACTTGATTTTGTGATTTGGGCTTTCAGTTCAGTCACCGCGGGAGCAAAATTTAAAAAAATCAAAGGCAATATATTGCTTGATGTAGCGGACATTATTGCCGAACATGGTGCAGAAATCGCATACCCAACCCAAACACTGCACATCCAAAAGCCAGCATAATGGGTCTCTCTAAACTATACATCCGCACCTTTGGGTGTCAAATGAACGAGTACGACTCGGATAAAATGAGTGATATACTCAAACATTCTCACGGCCTCGAATTGACTGATGATGTTGACCAAGCAGACGTCCTCTTAGTAAACACCTGCTCGATTCGTGAAAAGGCCGAGGAAAAACTATTCCATCAACTCGGACGTTGGAAAAAATTAAAGACTACTAAACCAAACCTAGTGATTGGTGTTGGTGGCTGTGTTGCTTCTCAAGAAGGTGATTTGATACTCAAAAGAGCGCCCTACGTTGATCTGATTTTTGGCCCTCAAACCCTCCATCGATTGCCCAACATGCTCAATGATGTTCTTGATCAAAATCAAGTAAGTATCGATATTTCTTTCCCAGAAATTGAAAAATTTGACCATCTGCCCGAGCCTCACAGTGACGGCGCCTCTGCATTCGTTACTGTGATGGAAGGCTGCAGTAAATATTGTACCTTTTGTGTTGTTCCCTATACACGAGGTGAAGAAATTTCCCGTCCCTTCAACGATGTGATTCATGAAGTAGAAGTTCTGGCAGAACAAGGTGTCAAAGAAATCAACCTTTTAGGGCAGAATGTTAACGCCTATCGGGGCCTAATGGATGATGGTGAAATCGCTGATTTAGCTCTCCTTATTGCTATCGTCGCGCAAGTAACAGGCGTAGAACGTATTCGCTATACAACCTCTCATCCTGTTGAGTTTAGTGATCGCTTAATTCAAACTTACGCCGAAGTGCCTGAGCTTGTTTCACATGTACATCTACCTGTACAGAGTGGCTCAGACAAAATACTCGGCTCAATGAAGCGAGGCCATACAGTGATTGAATATAAATCAAAGATTCGAAAGCTTAGAGAAATTAGACCTGATATTTCTTTGTCATCAGATTTCATTATTGGCTTTCCTGGAGAGACTGAAGAGGATTTTAATAACACAATGAAGCTTATCGATGAGATGTGCTTTGATAAATCCTTCAGTTTCATTTATTCAAAACGACCCGGAACGATTGCAGCAAGTCTTCCCGATGATGTTGATCTGACAGTCAAGAAAAAACGACTTGCCGTTATACAAGACAAACTCAATGAGAATACTGAAAAAATCTCTAGATCAATGATCGGCAGTATCCAAAAAGTTCTTGTAGAAGGTCATTCAAAAAAAGGTAGTACTTTGTCAGGCAGAACAGAAAATATGCGTACCACCCACTTTCAGGGCAATGAGGACTCGATTGGTCAAATAGTCTCTGTAAAAATTACCGAAGGTTTTATCAACTCTCTCCAGGGAGAGCTTATCTAACTGGTTGACCTTAACCAAAGCTTTGAATACCAGTAATATCGCCCCGCCTCCTTCGATGGCATTGTACAGTTATAACGACTCCTGCCCTTTGGCAGTGACTCTCTTGCTTGAACATTGACCTTATTAGAAGCTAGCCATATCAACTCGGGCTGATCTTGACCAGACACAAAACAGGAAAATTGTTGTTTTTCGTTGTTCGTCAACTNGCGAGAAAAGGTAAGAGTTAANGATGGTTTGAAGTTTTCAGAAATAAGTAGNGATTGCGGTTCTTCGAATTCAATTGGCATTGGCAATGTTTTTATCTTTAAAGTAAAGCTGTCCATTTTTGCATAGGGTCCCGACATCGAAAATCTTGGTAAATTCAAAAAGTCGCTGTTTCTGCNTATGGCGCCGGAATGTTGTCCAAAACCGACATAACCAAGATCACTTATTAGNCGATAAGTNTNGTCATCAAACTCGCCGTATGGGTAAGCAAAAAACTTCTCTTCAACACCTAATTCCTGTTGTATTCTTTGCTGTGCTTGAGTAATTTCACTTTGCACTACCTCAACACTCTGTTCAACCAAATGAAGATGTTTCACGCTGTGGTTATAAACATCTACAAGGTCTGACATTTCTTGGAGCTGTTGCCAAGACAACATCAGAGTATATTTCTTGTCAATGGATTCTGTAGAAACAAAGACCGACATCGGCATCTGGTATTTGACGAGTAACGGATAAGCGTTAGTATAGAGTGACAAGCCATCATCTGCAGTCAAACTGACGCATTTTCTGGGCAATATTCCTTGCATTTTGAGACCCTCGATGACTTCTCCTAAGGGGAGCACTTTATAGCCGTTCTCGTAAAGATATTCTAGGTGCTTCTCAAAGACTGCTGGAGAGGTGCGAGTAGACTGAGGCCCTTCGTCTGAAAAGCGGTGGTACAAAAGCAATACGCATTGATTATCATCTGCAATAGAAGTGTACGGCCACAGTACAAATAGCAAGAAAAAGGCATTTAAGATAAATCTAACACTCTTCATGTCATCAATGTTAAATTAAATGATGTAATAAATCATGGAACTTATCAATTGTTTTCAATGTAAAGCAGTAAAATATTGACAATGAAATTTACTCTCGATATTCAAAGCTCCGACCAACTAGCAAATATTTGCGGCTCCCTAGATAAAAACCTCGATAACATTTCCAAAAGCCTGAAAGTAAAAGTTTCAAACAAAGGTTCTGACTTTAATATCAAGGGTGACAATGCGCCATTAGCAATTAGTGTTTTGCAAGAACTTCTCTCATTATCAGAGAGTAAAACTATTGATTCTGGTGATATCGACCTTTGTATTAAATCTCAAAAAAGTGGCAATGGTTCGACCAAATCAGTCACTATTAAGACAAGTCGCAAACATATTAATATTCGTAGCGCTAACCAACAAAACTATGTCAATGCTATTATTGAAAATGATGCAGTTTTTGCCATAGGACCGGCAGGTACAGGAAAAACATATCTAGCAGTTGCAAGGGCAGTTGAAGCTTTAGAGAACTCGAATGTTAAAAGAATTATTTTGGTCAGACCTGTTGTTGAGGCAGGAGAAAAACTGGGATTTTTACCCGGTGATCTGAGTGAAAAAGTCGACCCCTATTTGCGACCTATTTATGATGCACTTTACGAGTTCGTCGGCTTTGAAAGGGTGAATAGATTAATAGAAAAACACGTCATTGAAGTTGCTCCGCTTGCATTTATGAGAGGTCGTACTTTGAATGAATGCTACATTATTCTTGATGAAGCTCAAAATACCACGATTCCTCAAATGAAAATGTTTCTGACTCGAATGGGTTTTGGCTCAAAGATGGTGATTACCGGCGATATCACACAAATAGATTTACCTAACCCTAGTCAATCTGGCCTTTTGGATGCAATTAAAATTCTTGACAGCATAGAGCAAATCACTTTTTGTGAGTTAGACTCGCAAGATATTGTCAGGCATCAGCTGGTTAAACTAATTGTAAGCGCTTACGATCAAGCACAATGAACCGCTTCGATGAAAAAATAATTGTCGGCCTGTCTGGTGGTGTTGATTCATCTGTTGCGGCACTCGTTTTGCTTGAAAAAGGATTTCATGTGGAAGCCTTGTTCATGAAAAACTGGGATGAGGATGACGATGACAAATACTGCAATGCCGCTGAAGATTTGTCGGATGCTCAACAAGTCGCAGACAAGCTTGGAATCAAGCTTCATACGGTGAACTTTTCTCACGAATACTGGGAAGATGTTTTTGAGCACTTTCTATCTGAGCATGAAAAAGGCCGAACACCAAATCCTGATGTGTTGTGTAATCAAAGAATCAAATTTAAAGCATTTTTAGATTACGCAAAGGACTTGGGTGCCAACAAAATAGCTACTGGTCACTATGCAAGAATTATCAATAATAATGGTCACTATCTACTGAAAGCTGGAGTTGATGGGAGTAAAGATCAAAGCTACTTTCTTCACCTACTTAACCAAGATCAACTCTCACAGAGCCTGTTTCCACTTGGAGATTTACATAAAAAACAAGTACGTGAAATCGCACTACAGAATGGCTTTGAAAACGCTGGAAAAAAGGACTCTACAGGTATATGCTTTATCGGAGAAAGGCCTTTTGCGGACTTTTTAACCACCTTTCTACCTAAACAAAAGGGTGATATTGTAGATGAGAATGGTCGCTTTATTAAACACCACCACGGTTTACCTTTTTATACCATCGGTCAGCGCAAAGGTTTGGAGATCGGTGGAGGTTATAGCGACTCCTCTGAACCCTGGTTTGTCGCTGATAAGTTTGTCGAGTCAAATGAAATTTTAGCTGTTCAAGGAGATCATCCATTGCTTTATCACAATACACTTGTTGCAGATAGTGTCCACTGGATTGATCAGCCACCTGCTCTACCACACAAATGTAGTGCTAAAATACGTTATCGTCAAGCCTCTCAAGGGTGTCAGGTAATGGGAATAGATGGCGACTGTATTCAGGTTAATTTTACAGAACCTCAGAGAGCGATAACNCCTGGACAGTCAATCGTCTTCTATGACCGTGATGTTTGCTTGGGTGGAAGTGTAATCAACTCAAAGTCGAATGAATAAAGCAGCAAAACAAACTCTAGCATTGGCAAGTATATTTCAAACAACTGCCCTGGTGCATCAACTTGCCTCTACTGGGCAATGTGATAGCCATAGTAACAAGGCAAGCCTGAATAGTATTGTTAGTCAGAGTGACGATGTCGATGAAATTTTTAGTTCGCCCGAGGATTTACGAGTCGGTTTTGAATCTCTAAAAACATTACTCGAGAAGAAGCCAATCAATATGCAAAATATCATGCTCTATTCAACAGCACTTATTAATCTTGAAAAGAAATTAATGAAAAAACCTCAATTACTAACTCAGATTTCGGCGGAAATTGATCACATTAAAAAACAAGATTTTTTTGATATTCATCACAGTAACTCAATTGCCAGACTTGCTGAACTCTATAAAAATACCTTGGGCAGCCTCAACCCAACGATTATGGTTCGAGGTGAGCAGATCTATTTAACAAACAGACATACAGCAAACCATATCAGAGCCTTGCTTTTTGCTGGTATTCGGGCAGTTTCGTTATGGAAATCACAGGGTGGCAAGACATGGCACTTGTTGCTTAACAAGAAAAAAACTCTTCNCTACGTTAACTCCTTGGGTGCATAACCAAGTGAAAACAAATACTTGCATTAATAGTACTGAGACTTTATAATTCTGACTTTTGTAATTTAGTATTAAATTAGAGACAATATGGCCAATTCAGCAGGATCTAGAAAACGCGCAAGACAGGCAGTAAAACGTAACAAACATAACTCTCAAATCCGAGCTAAAGTCCGTACTTTTGTGAAAAAGGTGGCTTATGCAGTTGCAGCCGGAGACAAAAAAGAGGCTGCTAGCGGTTTTGCAGCAATGCAAAAAAACGTAGACCAGGCTGTTAGCAAAGGTTTAATCCACAAAAACCAAGCCGCTAGAAAAAAATCTCGTCTTAGCGCTCAAATTAAAGCCCTATAAATACCCTCTCTCTATACTCTAGCTCGGCTTTTACAGGGTTAATCTTTAAATAGCAAAAATCGTTGCTATAATAAAAACCCTCCAAGAGGGTTTTTTTATGCATCAAATTCAGCATTATTATGATTGATGAAAGTGATAAATCGTTATTTAGAAGCGCCATTAATCGGCAAATGCCTATCGATAAGGACGGTGACAAGGAAGAAGCCTATAACAACAAAAAACGTTGGAATAAGCCTTTTGAGGATTACAGCTATTTACCTAAACCCAACCTATCAGCCTCGGACTCTGTAAGCCACTCACAAGTGGGTGTATCACCAAAAACATTAAAAAAAATGAAGCAAGGCAGGATTGACTATGCACCCTTTATAGATTTGCATGGACAAAAGATTGAGGAGGCATGTCAATCTCTTTCGAAGTTTATTCATTACCATGGCGATGAACGTTTTATCCAAATCATTCACGGGAAAGGATATAACTCTGATCAAAACCTATCTATCTTGAAATCACAAGTAGTGCACTATCTAAAGCAACACCCGCAAGTGCTTGCATTCTGTTCTTGTCCCCAAAAAATGGGCGGCACTGGAGCGGTGTTTGTTTATCTTAAAGGCAATGTTTAATCTCGACGAAGTCTACTCTGTTTCTGATTTTTTAAACTTATGTAGAAATTCAGTTGAACAAAACATACCCCATTGCTGGGTCCAGGGTGAAATTTCAAATCTGTCCAGACCCTCTTCCGGACACTGGTACTTCTCACTGAAAGATTCAAAAGGGCAAATTCGATGCGCTTTTTTTCGTCTCAATCAACGTAAAGTCCAGTTCTCTCCAGAAAACGGTATGTCTGTTGTAATAAGAGGTGCACCAACCCTCTATGAACTTAGGGGAGACTTCCAGCTGATTGTGCAACAGATGGAACCTGCAGGTATAGGCAATCTGCAGATTGCATTTGATCAACTAAAAAATAAACTTAAGGCTGAAGGCTTGTTTGACCCGCAAAACAAAAAAAATCTCCCTGTTTCTCCAAAAACCATCGGAGTCATCTCGTCTTCTAGCGGTGCAGTGATCCGTGACATCATCCATGTACTAAAAACAAGATATCCATTTTCCAATATTCTTCTTTACGATACTATAGTACAAGGTGAAAATGCCTATAAAAAAATTATCAAAGCACTCCGAATTGCAGATAAAGATAAACGCTGCGATGTTCTCATATTGGCAAGAGGTGGAGGTTCAATGGAAGATCTATGGTCCTTCAATGAAGAAGAGCTAGCGAGAGAGATTTTTACCTGTATAACACCAATTATAAGCTCTATAGGCCATGAAACAGACACTACTATTGCAGATTTTGTAGCTGACGTTAGAGCTCCAACACCTAGTGCTGCCGCCGTCATCGCAACACCTGATCGACTTGCAATAATCAATCAGGCAACAAAACTTAGAAAACAATTGCAGGATAGTGTCAACCAATCTCTTGACAAAATAAAGCTCTCCCTTGACCTACTTCAAGTTAGAATTATTAACCCCAGTCAACAACTGCAACGAAATGCTCAGAAACTAGACGAATATGAGTTTCGACTTGTCAGGCAGATAAAAAGAGCTCATCAACTATATCGATCACAACTCCAACAACTAAAGATTCGTCTACGCAATAATGCGGAATATTTTCTTAAAGATCAGGCAAATCAATTCAGTAACAAAGTCAACCGACTTAACCTACTTTCACCTCTAAATACACTCTCTAGGGGTTACAGCATTACTCACGATAAAGACGGGAAGGTTTTACTTTCATCTAAGAAGATTAACCTTGGAGACCTTATCAGCTCTCAACTTCATGATGGAAAAGTTACTTCAAAGGTATTAAAGAAAGAGGATAATTAGTGGTCATTAATTTTGCATTATTAATGAAACTATCAAAACATATATGAAATCCAATGTTTCATTTCTACGTCGACTAGGTTCCATCATCTACGATTTTTTTCTTGTATTTTCTTTTGTTTTTTTTATTGAAGGTGTGGTCATTATTATCAATAATAAACAAGCAATAACCAGTAGTCTATTCTTCTACCTCTTAACTTTACCCCTTATATATGTTTATTTTTCAATGTCTTGGATTAGAGGCAAACAAACGCTTGGGATGAGGGCTTGGAAATTTGAAATCATACAAAAAGACGGCTCACATGTCACTCATAAGCAGTCACTAATTAGGTTCTTATTAGCCATCATTTCATTGCTGGGTATTGGCTTTATTTTTCAACTCTTCAACCAACAGAAGCTCCCGTTGCATGATTATTACTCAAAAACTTACCTGATATCAACCTTGAAATAATATGATCAAGAATTACAAGAACGCCTGTATTTAAGTTTATGCAAAATGACACTCATAAAGGCATAGTTGGTTTTGTTATTAAATACAAAATCTCGTTAATACTCATTCTAATATTGATTTCACTTGTGAAGCAAAATATATTGGTTAATGACTTTCCCAACGTCATTTTCCAAAAACAAAAAACTATTGAAGACATGGAATTAATCAATAAACAATTGCAAAACGACAATAAACAACTACAAGAGCAAATTGACGGCTACACAGAGGAAGATTTGAGCCTAATTGAATCACAGGCACGATTTAAATATGGACTCATCAAAGACGGTGAGGTGTTATATCAAATCAACACAACTGTGGAAACTGATAATGTAGCAGATTCTAGTGAGTCTGCTTTATAATAAAGACCATTAATTTCTTACTCCTAAAAGGATTTCGTAGCTGTCATGCATGATGATAATTGTTTCTTAATCATTCCAGCCAGTGGCACAGGTTCGCGCATGAATACAGACATTCCTAAACAATATCTAAAGCTTGAGAACGGCTCAACCCTACTAGATCAAAGCCTAGAAACTCTTTTAGATATGGATCAGATATCTGGCTGTGTTATCGCCATTTCAGATAATGATGAGTATTTTATGACTTCACCTTATTACTCCCACCCAAAATTGCTTGCCACTGCAAAGGGAGGTCGAGAACGCTTTCACTCTGTATTAAATGCCCTTAGCACTTTAATTGAATTTGCAAAAGATGATGATTGGGTGCTCGTACATGATGCGGTACGACCCTGTATAAAAAAAGAAGACGTAGAAAGATTAATAAGTGAACTCCAAAACCACCCTATTGGCGGTATTCTTGCCGTAGAAGCTGTTGACACATTAAAAAAAGTGGGCAATGAGGACGTTGTAAGAACAATTGAACGAAACAAATTGTATCAAGCTCAAACCCCTCAAATGTTCCGAATTGGGCTCCTCAAGACAGCCCTGGAGAAGGTGGTCGAAGATAACGATCACATTACAGATGAGGCAGAGGCGATTGAACGTTTAGGGCATTCCATAAAGATTGTATTAAGCTCTAAAAGCAACATTAAAATTACCCACTCAGACGACCTTAAATTAGCCAATTATTACTTAAATAAATCATGACAGCAAAAACCGGCATCGGACAAGACTCTCACGCATTTGAAGAGGCACCAGGAAAACCTTTAATATTGGCTGGCATCAAGCTTGACTATCCTATAGGACTCAAAGGTAATAGTGACGCCGATGTGGTATTGCATTCGATAACAAATGCCATTTCGAGTATTACAGGTAGTAATATACTTGGCTCGGTCGCCGATCAACTTTGTCAAGAAGGTGTGACTGATAGCAGCAANTTTTTAAAGCTAGCACTTGATGATTTAGGAGATTGGAAAATTAGCCACATAGCAATCGCTATCGAATGTTTAAAACCGAAAATTTCACCCCAAATTGATTCAATGAAAAAAAGCATCGCCAAACTATGCCATATCAATAAAACCGATGTAGGCATCACTGCAACGACTGGTGAAGCTTTGACGGCATTTGGTAAGGGAGAGGGAATTCAAGCAATAACCATCGTAACCGTTAATAAAACATGACCCTAGTTGACAACCCGACCCGTTCAAAAATTAAAAAAATTCACTTCATAGGCATTGGAGGCTCTGGAATGAGTGGTATTGCAGAGGTGCTTGTTAATTTAGGTTATGAAATATCTGGGTCAGATATTCAATCAAATACGGCAACAGAAAAGCTTGAAAAATTAGGATGCAGTATCAGTTATAAGCAGGTAGCAGCTAATGTTTTAGGCAAGCAAGCAGTTGTTGTTTCTTCTGCAATCGACAAAAATAATCTAGAACTACAGGCAGCCAGGCATCAAAACTTATTAATAGTTCCTAGAGCAGAAATGTTGGGTGAACTGATGCGCTTTCGTTTTGGTATAGCGATCTCTGGCACTCATGGAAAAACTACCACTACCAGCCTAATTGTTCACATATTGACTGAAGCAAANCTTGATCCGACTTATGTCATTGGCGGNATTATAAATGCCACAGGTATGAACGCTAAGTTAGGGAAAAGTGATTATTTAATTGCCGAAGCGGATGAAAGTGACGCTTCATTCCTTTACCTCCAACCGATGTTGAGCGTTATTACTAACATTGATGAAGACCACATGGGGACATACAAACATAACTACAAAAACCTTANTGATGCCTTTATAAGTTTCACCTCAAATCTGCCCTTTTATGGANTCTGCGTTGTCTGTATTGATGACCAAGGTGTGCAAGATATTCTTAATAAAGTGCACAGACCCATTATGAGTTATGGTTTTAGCGATGATGCTGATGTCAGGGCCTCTAATGTTGAACAGAAGAAGATGAAAATGTTGTTTGATGTTAGTTGCAGTAAATACCAAAAAAACTTTCCTGTGACACTTAATTTAATAGGAAAACACAACATATTGAACGCACTGGCAGCCATTAGTGTTGCGATCGANCTCAAAATTAAGCCGAAAATTATTCAACAGGCATTATCTAACTTTAGCGGTGTATCAAGAAGANTAGAATATCACCAAGCTTTAACAATCAATCAAAAACCGATACCATTNTTTGATGACTATGGTCACCATCCTAACGAAATTGNAGCTGTTCTAAGCACTCTTAGANACACNTNTCCAACGAATCGCCTGGTTGTTATTTTTCAGCCTCACAGGTACTCTCGAACTAGAGATTTATTTAATGAATTTGTCAGCTGTTTGTCTACAGTAGATGTATTGATTTTATTAAATATTTATTCTGCTAACGAAGCTCCAATAAATACAATTAGTTCATCAACACTCGCCGATTCGATAAGAAGAAGAAGCTCCATTGACCCTATCGTTGCTAAAAATAGTAGTGAAATCGTGGATATACTGCCAAACGTTGTAACAGAAAACGACGTAATCCTTACACTTGGTGCTGGTGATGTCCATAAAATACCTCAACAATTGAAGAATCATTTTGCCATTAACTAGAGATGCTGAAATACAACGAACCTATGTCAAAGCACTGTTCATTAAGATCAGGTGGCCTGACTCGTGAATTCTTTTCACCCAAAAATGCAANCGAACTCTCAGAATTTCTAAGTGACAACTCAAAGCAAGTTTTGTTTATCGGACTGGGAAGCAACCTGCTTATTCGAGATCATGGTTTTGATGGCGCAACCATTCATACCAAACACTTAAAAGAACTCGCAATTTCAGAAGGCATTATTGAGGCTGAGTCTGGCACAACGCTAGCTAAATTGTCAAGATTTGCACAATCTAATAACAAGCACGGGGCAGAATTTCTTAGCGCAATCCCAGGAAGTGTTGGTGGAGCACTTGCGATGAATGCGGGTGCATTTGGTTCAGAAATATGGCAATATGTAGTGTCCGTGCAAACCATAAACTTGAGTGGCAAGGTGCATCAAAGAAAAAAGAGCGATTTTGTCATTGATTATCGTTCAGTGTCGCATAAACATATTGACGAGTTTTTTCTGAGCGCTCGATTTGATTTCAACCTGAAGCAAC
>JGI26061J44794_1000626_pt1 | contig 15556 bp, 18 predicted proteins | sample MarorgKNORR_S2LV_5_FD_44794 | JGI IMG/M metagenome (IMG submission 44794) | reverse complement strand
TGACCAACCAACCATGGTGCCATACCAATATGATCAATATGCGAATGAGTGATGATGGTGTGTTCGATTGGGGGGCATTCCTTTGGGTATCGTGGTGGTCTGGTCGGTGCGAGTCCATAATCGATGAGTACTCGAGTTCCGGTCCGATCCTCAAGTAGGCACCCGACATTACCCACCTCATCTCCACCACCGAGAAAATGCAGTCGAATTCCAGACTCGACGGGTTCTTCTGGATATCCAGATGTCCTGCCTGGTGTGTACAGTACCATGACCGTGCGAAGTGAGTGATGCTCATCATTCAACCGGCGGGCCGAGTAGGGGAACCCCTGAATTTCTTCTGGAGATTGATACCAATTCAAAGAATTCGAATGGAAGTAGCAGTATGATTATTATCCGTCAGCGATATACTTCAAATGACTATCGAAGATTGAGTTAAAAACAGTGATTCTATCGATATCTTTAGCCCTCATCAGTTATCCAATGGAAAACAAGGGGATGGGGGCATTAATTTGAGAACAGCAACCCCATCCGAATCATCATGGCTCGCCGAACCGACGAGACCCTCCAGCTCGATGAGGGGAGGTGTTTCGGTTGTGCGGCATGCGTAGCTCTTTGCCCGATCGACGTCCTGGATCTTGATGGACTCTTGATTAATATCAATGAACCAGAATGTACCCATTGCGAACTCTGCATTCCAGCTTGCCCCGTCAACGCACTATTCTTTTCATCATCCCAACAAAAGGAGTTGGTTGCTTGACCCCAACTATTACAATTCTTGGATCCGACCTTCAAACACTCGCCTGCGCCCACACGATTCTTGACGAATCGCCAACGACATTGATTCATATTATCGTGAAGGAAGCAGAATTTGGTTTGATGAATGAAGGGCCGGGTTTACTCGAGACCGGCTCCTGGCCAATTCTACCAGAATCGTGGTTAAGTGATTTTCAATTTCAACAACCCGGAGAGACTTCAACAGCGATTCGAAGATCATGGCTAGAGAAAGCATGTGCAATTCACCTCACATCTCGGGGCACGATTTTTCACCTTCTGAGTGACTGCAGTATAACCACAAAAGATAATCTCATCACTATTCAAGTGAAAGGAGGGGGGCATTCCAATCAACAGTCAATATCGGTAGACGGAGTCCTCGATCTACGAGTTAAGGGAATGAAACATGATCTCTGGGAGGGGGGAATTCGTCTCGGTGAGTTGAAGGGGGTGGGAATCGAAGGTGTTCGCCCCGATTTTCTCATTGAGACTTGGTGGAAAGGTGAAGAACCAACAGGGGTAAATTGGCTGCAACGAATGCAGTGGCGAGGAAAAGACCCGAGACGGTCAATGAGTGATGATATTCACAACGGTGTAGTTATCGCCAGATCCTTCCTTGAGCACAATGATGCCGCTGAAACACTTAGACGAGGAGTGAAGCACGCAACATCATGACAAGTACCGCAGGCCCGACCCTGCGTTATGTCCAGAACACTTCTGATGGGACCAGGCATGCCATTCTCATCGACCCTGCCGATCAGACGCCCGAAATGGCTGCCAAACGCTGTGTAGCAGCGGTCTCCGCAGGTTCCAAGATGGTCTTGGTCGGTGGTTCTACAGGTACAGATATGAAGAATGTCCACAACACCGTGGTGGCAATTAGAGAGGCACTGGAACTTGTCAGGTGGGCATCCACACAGGATTCAGGATCATATGAAGAGAGTTGGACGGCACCCATCGTGCTATTTCCAGCAGGAGCTGCTGCACTTTCCTCAGCCGCCGACGGAATCACCTTCATGATGTTGATGAACAGCACTTCAACCCGATTCCTGATCGATGAACAATTCGAGGGTGCACCATTCATACGACAAGCTGGCGTTGAAACACTACCGATGGGATACATCGTCTGCGCACCTGGAGGTAGGGTGGGAAAAGTGGGTGAAGCAACACTGATTGAGAAGGGTGATGAAGATAGAGTGAGTGCTTACGCGATGACAGCACAAGCTTATGGTTTCCAACTCCTCTATCTTGAAGCGGGCAGCGGCGCAGCAACGCCTGTCGATGCGGGCCTTATCGCAGCAGCCCGGGAGGCCTGCAACCTCACACTGATCGTTGGAGGAGGTATTCGTGATGGTGCATCGGCGAAGCGAGCGGCTGCTGCGGGTGCAGATTGGGTGATCACCGGGAATCTGACCGAATCATTCGATGATGCCGATGAACTGCAAGAGGTACTGAAAGACTTCATCGATGAGATGAATTCTTGAAGATCAAGCAGCGTCTCTATTCTGCAACTCCTCAACGAGGGCCACCAACTGGTCTATCTTTCCTTCCATATCCAAGATCAGCAGCATATATTCCTCTTCTCGTTGAATCGAGCGCACATTCTCCCTCTGTAATTCGTCGAGACGCCCACCACCTACAAGCTCCTCAAGGTCACTCCTGCGGACCCTCTCATTCTCTAACATAGTCTCTAATTGCGCTCTTCGTGCCTCCGCCACTCGAAATCTCTCTCGCAATTCTGCAACATCCCCTCTTCCAACACCACGTGCTCGCAATTCACCTAGTTCAGAATCCAAGGCGCGTGCACGTTGTCTGGTCATCGCCAACGATCTTTCCATCTCACCCAATTCTGTCCACATCGTCATGACCTCGGTAATCAAGCGTTCTTGTGAGAATGTGGTGAGGTGTTCGGTGAGCTGTTCAGGACTCATAGGCGCCATATCCTCAACCCCACCAGGGTCGGCATTCCGAACACTCACACCAATCACACAGCATCACCGACAGTCCATTCTTGAACCTTGAGGAAAGGCCGGTGCCAAGTAACATGGTATTGGCTGGGAGAGAAGGAATCGGGACACCGAAACCCCCTCGTCGCGTTTATATCGAGACCTCCGGTGGGCCGCGCCATGAAGGCTTATCGCGCATCGGGAACATTCCGCAATGGCAGGACCGTTCAGGAGTACACTCTCGACGTCGTCGCCGCAGACGAGGATGAAGCTAGGCACTACGTATTATCCTACTTCGGCAGCCGCCACCGCACACCTCGCCGATTCGTCATCATCAACTCACTCGAGGAGATTAAACCCTCAGACTCGAGTGAACCTCGAGTCATCGCCCACTTCCGAGAACAGTGAAGCGTATCGCGGCGTTCAAGGCCATTCACCCGACCCGACCAATAGGGGGAGGGCTTGTGCACAGATTNAATCAGACCCCGAATCTACTTCTCGTAGGCGGGCCGAAGACAGGCACCACCTCATTGATGCATTGGCTACGAGCCCACGATTCGATATTCCATCCCTGGCCGAATGAGAGNCATTTTCTGATGGCAGGGGCGGCGGAATTTCCGACTTCCCCCCTTCATCCCAGAGGCTCAACCATAATCGCCCCTCAACCGGATTACCACAAATACACCGATGAACCCTGGATCATCGACAAATCAGCATTCCACGTTTATTCAGACCGAGCCCTGTCTGCAGTTCGCGACCAGATGCCCACAGCTCGAGTCATCATCACACTGCGCGACCCTGTGGCCTTGATGCTGAGCATGCATCAAGAGCATTCGAAGCGACTGGTCGAATACAACACCAACCAAACAGATATGTTCGACCTCGCTGCATCGCGAGGCTTCAAAGCAGACATCGAAGACCCCCTCACTTGGAGTTTCCTAGGGTTCCCTCGGCTGAAGGATCCTACATTACGCTGGGTGGAAGCATTGGGTAATAATGTCCGGGTGATTCCCCTCTCTTCGATCAAGAACGACCCCCTCGCAACGATGAATGACGTCCTAGAATGGCTCGACCTCGACGAATTACCCACCGGCACTGAATTCCCTCGCCACAATGAAGGAGGCGGCATGAACCCCGCCGGTTGGGCACGATTCTTACGGCAACCCCCTGATTTCCTCATCAGCGCAGCCAGAATCCTCCTCCCCTCACATCGACTGCGCCGCGCGATCTTCGACCCTCTGCGCAGCCCTGGATTCAAACCCAAAGCAGCAGCGCGCGAACCGATAAGCGAACAACAGCAAGCTATTCTAGAAGCCGCATTCTCAGAAGAAGTCGAGTTCCTAGCAGACCTCGAAGCCCACATCGATCCAGCGCTTATCATCTCTCACTGAAACGCCGAAACCCCCCAAGCCACGGAATGGATGTGGTGAACGACACGGGTGCGTAACGGTGAAAGCAGAAGGCAAGGAGCAAATCATGTGTTGAAGAAGGCAGCCATGCGTCAGTACTGGCGCATCCAACAAAGCCAGACCCTCATCTCGATGGGCTTTTGGTGCACCACCTTNACCCTCCTCATCTGGCCACTTGTCAGTTGGAGATTCAAAGCGATGGACCCTCTCATGGGCATTCAACCAACCTACCTCGGATTGGCGGGGATTGGACTCAGTGTCCTCGCCATCGTGCTTTCGATAGGCTGGGTCTACGACGTTACCTTCGGCCTCTGGCGCGAACACCTAACCATCGTACAGGAACGCAACCCATTCACTACCTACAAACTGAATGTACCCTTCGGGATGATTCTCTCTCAAACAAACACTATTCTGAGGAAGATGTCTGAAGACGACGAAGAAATCCAACGGCACTGCGACTTCGTCGACCGCTGGTTGGAGTGGAATTCACAACAGGAGATCTGGGCGCGCTCGATGTCGTCCTGGAAGAACATCATCGGTGAGGAGGATCCGTTTCTGGTACATCTCCCTCCGGAAGCGCGCGCAGCCCTCGAAGCTGCGGCTGATGAGATGCAAGACTTCTGATCGAGCCTTGGGGGGTTGAACTCGTGGACTTGGAAGTGATTGTGGATATCGCGATTGATGCGGGGCGAGCAATCATGGAGGTCTACGAGCGCGCCGAAGACTTCGAAATAACCCACAAAGACGACGACTCGCCTTTGACAGAAGCAGATTTGGCAGCCCATAACGTAATTGTCGCAGGCTTGCAAACCATCGATTCCACTCCGATAGTCTCCGAAGAAGGACGGGTTGGAGACCCGCGGTCCAGCGATAAATGCTGGCTTGTCGACCCCCTCGATGGAACGAAGGAATTCATCAAGCGGAACGGTATGTTCACTGTCAATATCGCCTTGATGCGTCGCCACGGTGAACGCTGGAACCCTCTGTTCGGCGTCGTTCATGCTCCTGTGAGTGGCACCACGTGGTTTGGAGGGGCAATCCACGCTTCAGAGCGCCGCGGCCCAGAGGGGGCAGGACAGATGTTGGTCAAACCGACACAGGTGGGTGGCTCGGTGCGGCTTGTGGCAAGCGGCTCCCACCGAGGTGAGAAGGACGAGTCTTTCGCTTCGACACTCGGTGATTACGAACTTGTTCGAATGGGCTCCTCCCTCAAGGCCTGCATCGTCGCAGAGGGCTCAGCAGATCTCTATCCGAGATTCGGCCCGACATCGTGTTGGGATATCGCCGCTGCTCATGCAGTTGTTTCCGGCGCTGGTGGAATCGTTGTTGGACCAGATGGGAAAACATTGGATTATGATTTAGTCGAGAATATTCTCAATCCATTTTTCCTCGTCGCGGCCGATGAGCGCTGGACTGCGGATTGGGTCGCTCATCAGGAGTGAATGCGCCAGTGATCCACATTGAAGCCGGTCAGATCCTCGAGGAGATTGAGATCAGCATTCACCTCTTCCACTAGAAGGCCCCTTTGAGCATCACCGATCTCTCGTTTTGCCGGCGCCTCTCTGGACAGCCCAGGCATCTTGTAGACATTGACCCCACGACCTTGTAGCCGCATCACGATCGGTCTTTTGATAAATCCAGGTAACAGGCTTGCAGTGAAGCGAAAAATCCTGCCGAAGATAGTGATGGAGCGCCTGTCTGCTGCCACATTGGCGTTGTGTACTGAGTCGAGATCGAAAGTGTGTGCAGCCAACTTTAGGTGAGAACAGACTTCGGCGAGAACCAACTCAGGTTCACGGCGCATTCGATTCGCTTCAATCAACAAGAACGAGTCGCGCTCGAAATACTCCAACCAGCGCGAAATGGCGGCGCCATAGAGTGTGTCGCAATGAAGCCGTGGATCTGACCACGCTTGAGCAAAATCAGACCAATCACTTCCATTCTCAACATCCTCACCAGTATCGAGAATCATGTTCCAATGTGAGATGGTTCGACTGACCGGCTCGCGCAGACAGATGACGAAGCGCGCGGCCGGCCAATTTTCCGCAACACGGTGGGGTGCGAGTGGACAAGCGAGCGCGTGAACAGAACAATCGATTCGAACTCCATCAGTGGCGAAGCAGGTCGAATATGCAGACCAATCAGGCTTCGAATCATCCCGTGGAAAGGTTCCTTTGTGCGTCGCCACCATGTTCGGCTCCTTCGGCTCCGAGACACAGATTCCTGGATGCTGCGTCAGTGCCTCAGCCAACCAGGTGGTGCCTGATTTGGGGGCTCCGAGAAGAAACGCATCAACTCGAGGAACCATCGACAGCCCAACCTCCATGACTCCGGCTCAAGACCTTCCGATATAGGAATTCACACTCGTTGAGAGACCTCAGGCAGCCGTCGCAATGAAATACAGGCCATAATTCGCCCGCTCCTAGAGGGATGAAAGATGGTTAACAAGGTAGTTTGGTTCACGGGCCTCTCAGGCGCAGGGAAGACGACCATTGCAATGGCTGCCGCTGAGCGTTTTGGTTGCGAGGTATTGGATGGGGACACCATCAGGGACTTCTTCTCTAACCACGATTTCAGCCGCGAGGGAAGGGAGCGACACCTGCTTGGCATCGCCAAGATGGCTAGGATGATATCCAAACACACACACGTTATCTGCTCTTTCATCACACCTTACGAAGACGTGCGCGAGAAGATTCTCGACAGCCTACCAGACAATGCGATCATGGTCCACATCTCCACATCTCTGGAAGTCTGCGAGGACAGAGATGTGAAGGGCTTGTACGCGAAGGCTCGTTCCGGCGAAATCACCAACTTCACTGGCATCAACGACCCATTCGACGAGCCGAAGTGCGCCCACATAACATTGGATTCCAGTGGTGTTGTGGGTAATTCCATTGACGACATGGTCGACCAGCTCGCACATCTCTTCGAGAAACCCAAGGCAGTCCTTCTGCCAGGCCGATGGCAGCCACTTCACGTGGGTCACGAGTGGTTGATCCAAAGAGAATTGGACCAGGGCAAGAGGGTCGTCGTCGGTATCCGAGACACACCAGTATCAGACTCAGACCCCTTCTCGACCGACGCTCGGAAGAGGATGATTGAGTACAGATATGCAGGTGAAGAGGTGGAGGCATGGGTCATGCCCGACATCGAAGCAATCTCCTACGGTCGCAAGGTCGGCTACGAGCTCCGTGAGGCAGACGACATCCCCCCTGAGGTCTTCGCGGTATCAGCCACAGGCGTGCGCGGCGGCGATCGCGCGAATGTCTCCAAGAGAGTGATGGAATTCATGATTAACGAAGGCATCTGGGACGGCGAGTAATCCGATACTCATTGCTCCGACACCTAACCCACACCTCGAGGTTTAACCTGCGACGGCTTCATTGCACCCGCACATCTCGCTATCCTCGATGGGCACCTCTGAGCGTAGGGCTGGCGGCGCACAAAACCCCACATCCGACCGAGCCGAGTTGCAACGTCTCGCGCAACTCGTCGAATTGAACCGCGAGCGTCTGCAGACCATCGAGCAGCAGGTCGTCAGATTGGATGAGGTCAGACAGGAGCAAGCGAGGGCGCTTCTCGCCCTCGAATCCATCCCGGAGGGGGGAGCGAGCAATGTGATGATTCCTCTGGGCGGCGGCGTCCAGATCATCGCAGATGTTCCCGGTGAGTCCGGTGCAGTGATAGACATAGGCAGTGGTGTTCAAGCCGAACGAACGCGAGAAGAAGCGTTGGAGATGCTGACCCATCGGAACGAGGAACTCATTGGGCTGATGGACAAACTGAAAGCCGAATTCGATGAGACCGAGAAACTCGTCATCGAACTCGCGAATCAATTCAACGACGGGGCCCAAGCATTCCAGGATGATGCCCCCGAAACCGCCGCACNGAGCCCTAAAACACCCCCCACAGAGCAANAGCCGATAGAGCAGAAGACCCGCCGCAGACGTCNCAAGCGCGGAACCGATCTGACATTGGATGATTGAGGTGGAATAATGGGTTTGTTCGACCGCTTCAAGAAACGTGCTGAGAAAGCGGTCGATGAAGAAGAATTCACAGTCGAGGAAGATTCTATCGAAGCCGAGGAAGCGTTGATTCAACGCCGTCAATTGATGGAGGCGATGGAGCGCGCGAAGGACGCACCACCTCCTCCACCCCCCCCGGCTTCGAGACATTCAAAGAAGAAGTAGAGGAACAATGGGATGATTTCGTCGAGGAATTACCTGATGATCCGTTCAGTCAACCGGTTGACAAGAAATCCCGCAAGAAGGCTGTTCGGGCCGCATCCGTGGCAGCGGCGAAAACTTCGAATGAGCCCGAGGAAAAACCACCACACGACCGAATGAGAAGCACCACTGGGCGCGCACTCGTGGCCACCGACGAAGTCGCGATCAAAGTGGATTTGGGTGAATCAGAAGTAAAGCGGGGCGGCCGCATCATCGCATCCAGTAAGGTTCTCGATGAGATTCTAGAGGAGTTGGAAACGGATCTTCTGATGGCCGATATGGGTCACACCGCTGTCGAAGAGGTGATGACTGCGCTACGCGGCTCGCTGATTGGAGCCCGCATCGGTCGCAAGGCCGAATTGGCCGATGTCATCGATGAGGCTTTGAGAAAAGCACTGCTCAATCTGTTGGAGTCAGGTTACTGGGATTTCGATAAGACCGTGAAGTCATTCGCAGCCGAAGCAACTCCAGTCTCAATCATGATGGTCGGCGTCAATGGCACTGGTAAAACGACGACCACAGCGAAGATCGCACATCGTCTGCAGCAGAATGGCTACTCGGTGGTGCTAGCCGCCGCCGACACCTTCCGCGCAGGCGCAATCGAACAGTTGGCGAACCATGCAGACAGACTCTCAGTACGCTGCATCCGTAGTCAGCGCGGCGGTGATGCAGCGGCGATTGCACGCGATGCTTGTGAGAGCGCAGCGGCGAGGGGAGAGGACATCGTGATCATCGACACCGCGGGCCGAATGCAGAACAAGATCAATCTGATGGAGGAACTGCGCAAGGTGCACAGAGTCACGCGCCCACATCTGGTGCTCTTCGTCGCCGATGCCTTGGCAGGTAATGATGCGGTGATTCAGGCGAAGGAGTTCCAGAGGATGCTCAATTTCGATGGAGCCGTGCTCTGCAAACTCGATACCGATGCCAAAGGTGGTGCTGCATTGTCCATTTCGCACGCTACCGGCCGACCCATAGTGCTGGCTGGAGTAGGCCAAGGTTACGACGACCTTCGCGATTTCGACCCGCAATGGCTCTTGGACTCGATTCTGGGCGACGACTGAGTGAGTCGACCGCGTCTTTCATCAACAACTGCTCGTGTGTCGCGACGAGCATGACAACAGAGGAGTCGAACACGGCACTGGTGGTGGTTGGCAACCCAATCATCGAAGGACACCTCAAACGAGTCTTGCACAAGCGCGGATGGAGCATCGATGTATGCGGTGACGGCGATAGTGCAGTCGACCGATATGTGCAACTGCGACCCGCTTTGGTTTTCATCGCGCTCGACATTCCGACACTTGACGGACATGTCGCCGCTCTGGAGATGAGAGAAGCCGATTCTTCGGCGCGAATCGTCTTCGTCACTAGCCATGGTCGGAAGACGATCGCCGAAGATGCCGCATACTCCTCGGGGGCCGTCGGCGTCTTGGTGACGCCGATCACAGACGCACAGGTCGGTGGGGCTTGGAGTGATTGGCATGGCACCATTCCAGAAGCCCCAGGACTTTCGGATCTCGACGCGCTCTACCCCGTTCTCGAAGACCCCGAACCCGAACCACCGGCCTTTCCAATGATGCCTGGCTTGCCCCCACTTCCAGATACCACACCTAACGATCCGACAAATGTCGAATTACCATCAACCTCTACTGCTTCAGTGGCCGATTTCAAACCTCAAAAGAAGAGGAGCAAGGTTCGTTGGTTGGTGAGATTGACCGTCCTCTTCCTGCTCACAGGAGGGTCTCTGGGTGCTGCGCATTACCTCGGCTTAGTCGATTTGAACGGTCTCATCGAAGAATTCCGTTCCACAATCTCGTCCCTGATCAATTGATTTCACTACTTTCATCAACAATCAAGACAGCAGGAACTTGATTCACAATCGAGCTTCCAGGCGGACCATCGGTGACAGTCTTCATGGAGACAGAACCGTCGGTCAACAGACTTTCATCTCCTGCTGCCAATCGCAGTCCGATTCTCCAGCGCTTGATTAATTCTCGGAGAAGAAGCACTGCGACGGCGGAAAGAATGAGCAGCGCCAGAATCAGATTGAGCAGAGATTCAAGATTCACGATATCTCCTCAGACCCGGTCCAGAAGAGCTTGGAACGACACACTCGCGTATTCCGCAGCAGCAGCAACAACATCGTCGGCAGCATGGATGCCCGAGCCGACGATGATCGCATCCGACCCCGCGAGCACCGCATCGCGTGGATGCCCGTAGCGCTGCCCCATCGCTCCAGCACCTACGTCGAGATTCACCCCCGGCGTCCAGATCATCTGTCCACTTCCAACTTCGGCTCGCAGTGCACCGATTCTATCTGCGGAACTGCCATTGCCGATGTATCCAATCACATGCGGAGAACCCCGGCCTGTGGCGAGGGTCTGAGTCGTGTATTCAGAACCCAGCATATTACCACGGCTCGACATCTGTGCCAGCAAGAGAACGCCGCCGACCCTCTCGACATCAGCCCAAGCGGCGGCGATGCCATCAATCACATCGGGCCCGGATACTCGATGAGCAGTGACGATGTCGGCCCAAGAGCGAATATCATGAGCACCAGCCATCTGTTGCTGTGAGACCTTGCCGATGTCGGCGAACTTCCTGTCTTCGAAGAGCAGNAGATCGTGCTGTTGTGCCGACTCTACCAGACGCTGCCAATTCTCCCGTGAGAAGTCGTCGACCATGTCGGCGTGAGTCTTCAGTGCAGCGATGTGGGGGCCAGCGAGATTCACCAAGTCAACCAATTCGTCAACAGTTCTCATGTCAGCGGCTAGGCACACCAGTGAGCCCTTACGAGCAGCCGTCTGCATGAAGCGGTGGGCGAGAGGGTTGGCACAATCAGTCCAGCGCGCNCCCCATGCGTCCTGCGGTTGCATCGACNCAATCCGCCGCTGAAGGTATCTCAAGCCTTTCCCCCTGAATCATGATTCAGGCCTATGGCCTGCACCGGTTGGTTCATTGACGGCACGCCACGGTTAAGCACCACCGAGGTTCACTCATGGGTATGTCGACTCCGGTTCATTCATTCGAGGTTACTACCCGAGACCTCGAGGGACTTCCAGATGCGCGCGGCGACTCGGTCAAATTGATGTTTGAATCGAATTATGGAGTTGACGTTGGCGCGGTTCGAGTGATCTTAGGCTACCAGATTCGCGCCACGCTGACCTCCGAAGAAGCGGAACGAGTGGTATACGATTTATTCGCCGACCCGGTGATTGAGCGGGGCAGCGTCGACAGCCCCCTGCTGGATGACAAATCAGTCTTCCCGGATTCTCCTCAGATAGTCATCGCGACCGGATTCAAGCCCGGCGTCACCGACAATGCAGCGCAAGCCGGACTCGATGGACTACTGACAATATTCCCGCACTTGGCAGGACGAGCGGAGATGGTGACCAGTCGAACATATCTCTTCTGGGGGGTGCCGGAAGGAACCACCACAGAATGGTTGGCGAGCAAGTTGCACAATCCGATGATAGAGCGAGCGAAAATCGCACAAAGAGCTGACTGCCAAGCTGAAAACTGGCCAACATTGGACTTTCCCGACCGCCAACCATTGAGTCATCAAGAGCCGTCGGTCGTCGATCTCGAAGTATCCAACGAAGATCTGGTCGAGATCAGCGAGACCGGCCTTCTAGCACTGAACCTCGACGAGATGCAAGCGATTCAGAGGCACTACCGAAGTGACGAAGTCAGGGCTGCGAGAGAGTTGAGAGGGCTGGTTCCAAACGCACCGACCGATGTCGAGCTCGAGTGTCTGGCACAGACTTGGTCAGAGCATTGCTCACACAAGATATTCGCTGCCAGAATCCATCATGTCGACACTGAGACCGGAGAAGATTCGACTATTGATTCACTGTTCAAGACGCACATCATGAAGCCTACGCTGGACATTCAATCAGNGGTCGATTGGCTGCTTTCGATCTTCCANGACAACTCCGGAGTCATCGCTTGGAATGANGATTGGAGTCTTTGCATGAAGGCAGAAACCCATAATTCTCCGAGCGCACTGGACCCATTCGGCGGCGCCATAACGGGTATCGTTGGTGTCAATCGCGATATTCTGGGGACGGGCCTGGGCGCGCGTCCGATTGCGAATACCGATATCTTCTGTTTCGGCCCACCAGATTATTCCGGCAAGATTCCCAAAGGTCTGTTCCACCCCTCACGTGTCTTCCGAGGCGTTCACGCGGGCGTCCGGGCTGGAGGAAATGAGTCTGGTATTCCTACTGTCAATGGGGCGATCATCTTTGATGATCGATACTTGGGCAAACCGCTCGTCTATTGTGGGACGGTAGGTATGATGCCTCGTCGTTTGCCCGATGGAAGAGAGTCTCACATCAAGACGCCGACACCTGGCGATATCGTCTACATGGTCGGCGGCAGAGTCGGTTCCGATGGAATTCACGGCGCCACATTCTCGAGCATCGTGCTGACGGAAGAGAGTCCATCTTCGGCGGTTCAGATAGGCGACCCGATCACTCAGAAGAAGATGGTCGACATGATTCTGGAGGCACGCGACAGTGGCCTCATCCAAGTCATCACCGACAATGGTGCTGGCGGCCTTTCGAGCAGTGTCGGCGAGATGGCAGAGTTGACCGGCGGGGCGGATCTGGATCTCTCGGTCGTGCCGCTGAAACAAGCTGGGCTCTCGGCCTGGGAAATTCTCGTCTCCGAGTCGCAAGAGCGCATGACGGTGGGTGTGAGACCGGCTGACTGCGAAGCGTTCGAGGCACTCGCGGCGCTGCACGAAGTCGAGGCGACGGCAGTCGGAACCTTCACCGATTCCGGCTCATTCATAGTCCGATTCGGTGAACAGACCGTAGCCGATCTACCGATTTCATTCCTCTATGACGGCTGCCCCCAACTGCAACTCGAATCCGAATGGACACCCCCCGTTCACGAGCCGATCATCTTCCCTCGATGCGATGCAGCCGGCATGGGTGAGATTCTGCGTCGGTTGATGGCGCGCCCGAATATCGCCAGCAAGGAATGGTGGGTGCGCTCATACGATCACGAAGTCATCGCCCAATCTGTCATCAAGCCTTTCTGTGGCGTGAATCACGATGCTCCGGGCGATGCAGCGGTACTCGCGCCGATTCAAGGCCAGACCCAAGGCGTGGTGATTTCGAATGGTATAGTTCCGAGATATTCAGACATCGACGCATTTGCCATGGTAGCGGCCAGCGTTGACGAAGCACTGCGAAATGCAGTCTGCGTCGGCGTCGATCTCGACCTTATCGCTGGCCTCGACAATTTCTGTTGGCCCGACCCTGTGGAATCCGCAACAACCCCTGACGGCCGCTACAAACTCGCACAGTTAGTGCGTGCCAACCGTGCCTTGGATGAGGTCTGTCGAGCCTACAATCTACCGTGCATCAGTGGCAAGGATTCGATGAAGAATGATGTTGTGATGTACGGTGAGAAGATCAGCGTTCCACCTACTATGTTGTTCAGTTTGATCGGCAACCACGTCGATGTGCGAAAGGCGGTTTCAAGTGATTTCAAGAAGGCCGGTGACCTAATCTATCTTCTCGGTGAAACCCACCAAGAACTCGGGGCGAGCGAGCTCGCCTTCATGCTCAGAGACGAGTCTGACGGAATGAGTGGAATAGGCGGCGACATACCGCAGATCGAAGCAGGGCGCAACTTGGCGATGTACCGTGCTTTGACTGCAGCGATGAGCCAAGGACTGGTAGCCAGCGCACACGATTGCAGTGACGGGGGGCTCGCCGCAGCACTGGCAGAGTGCTGCTTCGGCGCCGACTCTGGAGCAACCATCGATATCGCTGGACTTGAGAGTGACTGCAGCCATCTCGACGAGTGGGGCGCACTGTTTGGAGAGAGTCTCGGGCGTATTCTCGTCAGCATCGGAGCCAATCAGGAGGAAGCATTCCTCAAGGCGATGGCTGGCAATTCCTGCACCTTGTTAGGGGCGGTGGGGGAGGGCGATGATATCACTATCAATTATCGTGAAACCGAGGTGCTGCAAGCCTCAATGGATGCACTCAGAACTGCCTGGCAAGGTACACTCGATGGGGGTGCGAACCAATGATCGAGCAACCAAGAGTGGCAGTCCTGTCCGGCTTCGGGATCAATTGTGAAACTGAGACCATAGCGGTCTTCGAGATGGCTGGTGCGATTGCCGAGCGAGTTCACGTCAACCGACTCGTCAATGGTGAATTGAGCCTCGAAGACTACCACATCATGGCCGTTCCTGGTGGATTCTCATTCGGAGATCACCTTGGCAGCGGACGATTGATGGGCAACCGCCTTCGCTTCGGATTGCGCGAGCAGGTTCGCGAATTCGTCAAAGCAGGCAAACCAGTGATAGGTATCTGCAACGGCTTCCAAGTCCTTGTCAAAATGGGCCTCCTCCCTGGTGATGAAGAGGTCAGCCTGACCCAGACAGCATCCTTGGCACTGAACGACAGTGGGCATTACGAAAATCGTTGGGCTACCCTGGAGTTCGACCCCAACAGCCCATGCATTTGGACCAAGGGACTGATTCGCATCCGAGTGCCAGTTCGTCATGGTGAAGGAAAGTTCGTCACCGATAACCGAGCACTCCTCGATGAGTGGGCCGAATCCGGCCAATTGGCTGTGCGCTACGTCGACCCGAAGTCCACTTATCCCGCGAGCTCGGACGAAGTACTTCCATACCCGATCTCGCCAAACCAGAGCTGGCGCAACATAGCCGGTGTTTGTGACCCATCGGGCCTCGTATTCGGCCTGATGCCACATCCGGAAGCCAACCATTCCACATGGCTAGGAGCGACGTGGACACGTGAGCTAGCGAGTCCCGAAGAACACGGTGAGGGCGAAGGAATGGCGATTTTCCACAACGCAGTCGAGTATGTCCGTAAATCGTGCTAACGCAAACCAAATAACCAGACCGGTTAGACGTTGATTTGTGGCTCGTCGTGATTTCGACTCTGGTGGATACTCCAAGGTTGAGAAATCTACCATATATTCCTCAGCCGCCGACGACCCGCCCACAGACCCCTCACCCCCCGACGACCCGAATATTCCTGATGATTCTAGCATACTATGGCGCTGGTCCTTCGGCCTTTTCGTTGGAGGAATATTTTGGCTGACCTTCGCGGTATTAGTTTGGCAACTACCAGAGCTGGCGCAGGCTACTTTGTACGAATCACGTTGGTGGGGGTTACTTGCGATCTGGGCCAATTACTGGGCACTGATGCCT
>JGI26061J44794_1000621_pt1 | contig 15627 bp, 18 predicted proteins | sample MarorgKNORR_S2LV_5_FD_44794 | JGI IMG/M metagenome (IMG submission 44794) | reverse complement strand
AATATCTGCGATGCACATCGTTTTCCAGTATGAATGACTGGGTCGCTTTCATATTCACACCAAGTCCTGTGGACTGTGAGTCGCGCAGAGTGGTCGATGATTCGATCAATCTCGCAGGAGAGCGGACGCGGCGGGGCGATTCCATGTCCTCAATCACCTCTCAGGTCTTGATTTGTTAATATTCATATTTATAGAAGTTAAAATTTCTCTTTATTTTCTAACAATGAAAAACTCGTTCTCGGAGATGATGTCAAGAACATCTCCGTCCTCCAATTGGCGAATTTCCTCGGGTAGATCTGGGAGATCGAAGCCCTCGGTCTCGTCGGTTCCACTGGCGAAATTATGGGTTACAAGAATCATCGCTTCGGGATGTCTCTCAGCGAGGGCGATGACATCAGATGGTGTGTGATGATGTGGACTTTGAACGAAATCCGGAACGCCCATTTCGACCAGAATCACATTCGCTCGAGCCGCTCTCGACTCGATGCCTTCGCATGGTCCCGAGTCGCCACAATGGAGGAATCTGAAGCCGCTCTGGTGAATCAGCTCGTAACCGTGCGGGTCTGTCTCGGGGGTGTGACAGACTGGGAAACGCTCGAATCTCCAGCCGCTCTTCGCGAGAACTCCAGACTCAGCCTGGTGCCAATCGATACGCTCCTCCAAAGCGGCTTCAAGGCTGCCAGGAAATCCTATTCGACATAATTCCGAGAGGATCTCTCGCCCACTCGGTCTGAGGTGAACATCTAGGATTCTCTCACCCGCAGCATCCGAGACATGCTGCCGCTCGAGGATCAGGAATGGGAATCCGAAGATGTGGTCGGCATGCCAATGGGTGAAGAGCAGATGCTCGATTTCAGCGGGTGAGATTGCGGCGCGCCGCAATTGCGGCAGCAGGGTCGGCGGTGCGTCGATGAGAATGCAACCATCGATCAGGCGAGTGCGTGCATTCTGCCGTGCGGTGCGAAGGCGTTGCCCGTGCCGAGGAACTGCACGCGCGGCATGAGTCGCGGATGAGGGCATCATGACTTGACTTGTTCGCCGTCGAGGTGGAAGGCGAACCTTCTCCCCTTTGATTGATAAATGGAAGTCGGCTCGGCGGTTCGTTGGAGGATTGTTGATGGCCGATTGGAGTGTGAAGAATCCTTACTCCTCGAAGTTGACGGAGAATTTCATCCTCAACTCACAAGGCTCACGCAAGGAAACCCGTCACTTCGTCTTCGACCTGGGTGACTCCGGACTGACCTACAAGGCTGGAGACGCGCTCGGGGTGATTCCGCGCTGTCCGCCTGAGCTCGTCGAGGAACTTCTGGCTGCAAGCAATTTCTCGGGTGACGAAGCGGTCGAGACTCACCTCGGCGCAACCACGCTGAGTGAGGCGATAACCGACCACCTCGAGATTCACAGGGTCTCGAAGAAGTGGATCATGAGTCTCGGCACCCGACTCGTCTCGGATTCAGTCCCCGTGGCGATTCACATCGCTCGCCGCCACCGCGTCTCGACAGATGACGGCTCTCTGCTCATCGATTGGAGCGGCAGCGGCAAGGACGAAGATGTGCCCGAAGGTTATGCTGAGATTGGTGCTGCCTGCGATCCAGCAGAGGTGCTGTGGCGCGAATTGACGAGCGATGCCGCAGCTATGGAGGATTATCTGTGGTCGCGCGATTACGTCGATGCGCTGAGCGATTTCGGACATATCGGTTTCACCGCTCAGCAACTCATCGACGGCATGGACCGGCTCAAGCCTCGTCTTTATTCGATCGCCAGCAGCCCTGACCATGAGCCCGGAACAGTCCACTTGACAGTCGCGATAATCCGCTACTCTTACCATGGACGAGACCGAACCGGCCTCGCTACCGGCTTCATGGCGGATCGCTGCAGCATCGCGGAGACCGAAATCGGCGTCTTCATGTCGCCGACACGCTCGTTCATTCTGCCTGCGGACGGCGACACGGATTGCATCATGGTCGGCCCCGGTACTGGCATCGCACCGTTCAGAGCCTATCTCCAACAGCGTGACATCAACGGCGACAAGGGCCGCAACTGGCTCTTCTTCGGCGACCGGACCGAGGCGGGCGAATACTATTACCGCGAGGAGATGGATGACTGGAAAGAACGCGGTGTTCTCGACCGCCACGACCTCGCTTGGTCGAGGGACGGGGAGGACAAGGTGTACGTTCAACACCTGATGCGCAAGAATGGCGTAGAGATCTGGAATTGGATAGAGGGCGGCGCATATTTCTACGTCTGCGGCGACAAATCCCGCATGGCCAGAGACGTTCACCAGACGCTCATCGACATCTGCTCCGAGCATGGGGGGATGTCGGCTGACGAGGCTAAGGAATACGTCGAAAAAAGTCTGATGAAGACCGAGAAGCGCTACCTGCGTGACGTCTATTGATGATTCGACCGCCTATGGCGGTCGGTCAAATCCAGTCGCCGAACTTATCATAGGATTCGACCATCGGGATGGATTCTGTGTTCCGCAGGGTTCTGATTGCCAATCGAGGCGAAATCGCCCTGCGGATTCTTCGCTCGTTGCGAACTTTAGGCATCGAGGCCGTGATGATCCACGGCCGCGAAGATCGGCTGACAACAGCCGTTCGCTTGGCCGACGAGGCAGTCCATATTCCACGCGACGACCCGCTAGCCTCCTACTTGGACATCGAAGCCATCATCGCTGCGGCCAAAGAGGTCGGCGCGGATGCCGTTCACCCCGGTTACGGCTTCCTCGCCGAGAATCCGGTCTTCGCCGAGCGGCTCGCCGCCGAAGGCATCACTTTCATCGGACCGAGCCCCGAGGCCCTGCGCATTCTGGGCGACAAAATCACAGCTCGCGAGGCCATGTCGCGAGCCGGACTACCCATCGTAAAAGGCTCGCCTGGGCCCATCTCCGACCCAGAAGAAGCCTCACAAATCGCCGACGAAATCGGCTTTCCAGTCATCATCAAGGCTGCCGCCGGTGGCGGCGGCATCGGCATGCAAGTGGTGAATTCCGCCGATGAGTTCGAATCGGCACTCAAACTCTGCCAAGGCCGCGCCCGCTCTGCCTTCGGCGACGACCGCGTCTTCCTCGAGAAATTCATTGAGGGCGCGCAACACATCGAATTCCAAGTCCTCGGCGACGGCACCGACGCCATCCACTTCGGCGAGAGATTCTGCTCGATTCAACGCCGTCACCAGAAGATTCTCGANGAAGGACCATGGCTCAGNGAAGAGATTCGAGCCGACATCGGCGCCCGNGTCGTCGCGGGCGCCAAAGCAGTCGGCTACAAGGGTCTGGCGACCTTCGAATTCCTCAGAGATTCAAGCGGTGATTTCTACTTCCTAGAGGTCAATCCGAGAGTCCAGGTAGAACACACCGTGACAGAGATGATCACCGGATTCGACCTCGTATCACTNGGCATCAGGGTCGCGGCAGGCGAGAGTCTNCCGATAACCCAGCAGGAGATATCCATCCAAGGACACGCGATTCAAGTACGTCTGAACGCGGAGGACCCACGCACTTTGGAGCCCTCTCCGGGGCGACTCTGGGAGTGCCATTGGCCGGGCGGTCCGGGGGTTCGGGTGGACACTCACGCGCATACGGGATACGACATGCCGGCTTCCTTCGATTCGCTTCTGGCGAAGTTGATCGTCTGGGGGCGCGACCGTGATGAGGCGGTGCGCAGACTTGATGCAGCACTTTCTGAGACGATGATTCTGGGGGTTGACACCTTGATACCACTTCACCGGGCCATCCTCGCGGAAAGCGATTTTCGCAATAGGGATGTGACCATCACCTATCTGGACGAGCACCCGGGATTATTGGAGTGAGGTGGAAACATGGATTTGGTGATCGTCGGCTCGATTAGCTACGATGATATCCAGACGCCGGAGGCGAGTGGTTCGGATCTGCTCGGCGGTGCCGCAGTCTACGCTGGATTGGCTGCCAGTCATCATCTCGTGAGGGCAGATGAGCAGCCGACAAGGGTTGGTCTGGTCAGTGCTGTAGGCGATGATTTCGAGCCTCACGACCAGATGGTACTGGAGAAGGCTGGAATCAATCTGGCCGGTGTTGTTCGCAGAGATGGTTCGACCTTCCGCTGGTCAGGGCGTTACTCGGGCGCGATGGAGTCGGTTGAGACTCTGGCGACTGAAGTCAATGTCCTTGCCGATTTCAAGCCTGAGATTCCGAGTCACTGGAGTGACCCTGAGATTCTCTTCTGTGCCAGCACGCATCCGGCGACTCAGGTCGTGGCGCTCGACCAGTGCCCCGGCGCGAAATTGACGGTTCTGGATTCTTTCCTGTTCTGGATAGAGACAGAATTCGAGACGGTCAGCGAGGCGCTGCGCAAGGTCGACCTGGCGATTCTCAATGAGAACGAGGTCTGTGCATTGACTGGTGAGGCGATTCTTCCCCGGGCGATGAAGGCGTTGATGTCCGGGGCGGCGCTGCACGGCGGCGTCGGCGCTGGGTCTGGTCCTCGGGCGTTGATCATCAAGCGTGGCGGCAGTGGTGTGCTTGCACAATTGCCCTGCGGTGCGATTGCTCTACCTGCTCATCCGACCGATAAAATCGTCGATCCGACCGGTTGTGGGGATACTTTCGCAGGGGCTCTGCTGGCCCATCTGGTCGGTCGGACCGGGGCGCTGAACGACATCGATGTGATGCGTCGAGCGCTGATTCATGCTACGGTGACCGCGTCGTACACCTTGGGTGGACTCGGTATCAGCGGCATCGCCTCGATGGATCGTGGAGCCTACCACGCCCGCGTCGATCGGTATCGGCGCATCGTTGGAATGTCCTGATTGGTCGGCTCATTCGAGACGACGAATGCCTGGCAGATGCGCATCACCTTTGCTTCCCGTCGAACGAAGGTGACTGAACCTCAAATCTGCCTGTCCGGGCAGGAGATGTGCTGGATTCCCCTCGCCTCGCGAGATTCTATTGACGACGCTGTCGAGCGCATCTCTCGCCGATGACGGCGCTGAAGTCGACATGTTCCTGACCCTCGAGGCGACATCGGCTTGATGGTCCTGATCCGAACGAAGCCGAAGAAGTTGGCTCGAGCGGAATCGTCGGTCATGCCCTTCATTCTCACCGTCGGGATCGCCGTATTCTGCTGCGTAAGCAGGTTCTCTGACGGACCTTCGGTTCGATATGGGGGTGAGCAGTGATTCGAGCCAATTCTGTTTCGCAGGATTACCACCCGTGCTTCTCACTCGGCCGCTGCCCATGCTGTTGGCGAGTCGTGAAATGGCTGGGAAGTCCTCTCCGAATCTATCATCGGTGAGTGCTGCAGCTGGTTGCTGCGCGATATCCGTATCACCGATCCAAGCTTGTTGGGCTCGGGCTTGTTTGACCAGCCCAGGTCTGCACTCCTCACGGACTGCCTCTTCGGTTGGGGTGGGGAGGCCCCATGAGTTTCTGGCGAGTTCTGCACCGTGCTGGAATTGAGCCGAGCGAATCATCTGAGAACTCGAGCGCCGCCTGTCGAGGTCGGTTGTGGCGGACAGATTCCCGCTTCTCGTGCCATCCGCGAAGGAATCTGCAGGGAAGATATTGACATCGGTAGACGGTGAGTCGTACGAGGGTGAATCGTGGGTAGAGGAACCGTAGGGTGGTGATACAGACAGACTTGATGACGTTGGAGTCGGTGATGATGCTGCGGGATAAGCCGGCTCAGCATCGAAGATTCCGCCTTCTCCAAAGAGGTCGAAGGATTCTACTGCATCCGAAAATACCTCGTCGATGCGATCTTCTCTCGGTCGAACCTCTTTCTCTTGATACCAATCTGGAGATTCGGGTCTGCCCCAAGCCCGCTCGTAAGCCGAGCGGTTATCGATTGGCTCGTTTTCTCCCCTCACCGGAGGCGGAATCGTATAGGATGGTGGTTCGATCGCCTCAAGGGAGGCGAAGATTCCGCCATTTGCTTCTGAGTGTACCGTTTGAGTTCCAGCACTGACCACCGCAGCCGTCGATGAGACTGGGTTGAATGATGAGACGGCACTCGGTCGTTCAGTCGGCTGGAAGAGATCCATCCCGGGAGTGGCGATTGAATCGGGTGCACCGAGCAGAGCCGTCGGTTCTGGCTCAAGCATCCGTCGTTTCATCTCTTCGAGTTCAGCCAGACCGGCTTTCGCCTCTTTGATGCTGCTACCGTGCATGACTCGGTCAACCATCATGCAGAGGCGCAGCAACACGGACTGGCTGCCAGAAACCAGATGTCTGTCTCCGGCATTGGTCTCGATTACGAGCACCGGCGTCTTCATCGTCAGATAGGACAGAGTCGATGCTGCACCCAATACCGCAAAGGCGAATCCGAGGGGTGGAGCGAGAACTTGAATGCCGACCCAGACTCCGATCACGCCCATCGTCAGACAGCCGACAGGAAGCTTTGCGATGTTGATGTTGGAGAGCGTCGAGATGGTCGAGAGTTTGATTCTGATACCATATCCCTCGAAATCCTGGAGGGTCAGCTGACGCTCCGTCAGTATGCCGCAGAATCTGCCACCAACCCCGACCAGAGTGAGGTTGTCGAATAGTTCCGACTCACCTTGCTCAAGTCGGGCAATACGCCCGGCTGAGTACATCCCGATGCGGCGAGCGTGTCCTCGTGGCTATAACTGCTCGGGATGGTGAGCAGCCTCGTGTGCGGCTTGGCGCGCGAGACCGAAGCGCCGACCGAACCGTGAGCCACGTTCGCAATACTCAGTAGGCATGGCTGGAATCGGCGATTCGAGCGTTTTTTTCACTCGTGGAAAATGGTCTTCATGCGACTTCGATTCTCTCGACGCAACCCATGATTCGCATCGGCATCGCGTCGAGTTGAGTGATGAGAATCGAGGGTGAACCGATGCTGCGAATCCACAGCGGACTCTCCCATTCGACCGTTATTGAATCGCCTTCGACCGCTGTGACTCGGCCGACCACGAATTGCAGATCGACGGCAGCGTGGATGACATCGTCGAGGGCGACCCGCCGCTTCTGGAAAGGCGCCCGTTCAAGCACTAGATTCGACTTGTCGTGTCGTATCGGAGCATCGCTGTTCGGATGCACGATAATGCAGCCTCGATGCAGGGCTTCCTCGCGCAGATTCCGCAGGGCGAGGCCGACTCTGTCGCCGCTCACAGCGGCCTCGACATCATCGTCCATAACTTGTAAAGAACGCACGATTGCGCGCTCGTTTGCTGGAAGAATCAAGACCTCGTCGTGCTTCTTCACAGCCCCATCCTGGACATATCCGATGGCGACCAGCCCCACTCCTTTGACGTTGAAATGCTGGTCGACCGGCAGCACCAATGCGCCCTCGGTTCCAGCCTCGCCAGCAGCCTCAATATGAGAGAAAATCTCCTCTCGTAAATCGTGGGCATCCGGAAGAGTCTCGTGCAGAGCCCACGACTCGAGCCCAGCCTGTTTCAAAATCATTCGAACCTGGTCAGGATCGACCCAGCCGCCAGCATCTGGATTGATTATCACGATGCCACGTGAAATCCTCGCAGCCCCGAAAGCGACCAGAACCTCACCCATCGCGGCATCGACAGCCCTCACCTCGACAACACCGACTTTCGCCACATTGAGAACCGAGAGCAATGGCCGCAGACGCTCAGGGTGACGCAGGGGTCTCAAGAGGGAGAGGACGGAAGTTTCGCCGTTCCTTTTTTCTTTGAAAACGTAGGATTCGATATCGCGAACATCGTTTGATTTCGCCAGCGATCTCGCCAAGTCCGCCGAGCCGCAGAAGGCCACGTTGAGGACTGGCATGGCGGCGCGACCCGCCCCCCCTTGTTGAATAGAACGGTGTCGAAGTCGGATTCATAAGTCACCGAAGGGTTCTGCTGTTCATGGAGGCGACGGCAAGACCGACGGCGGTCATTCTGGATCATGGCTTGGACGCGTCGACAGCGAAGCAACGAGATTTCGGAGCGGCGGCGCATATCATCTCGGCGTTTCTGATTCCGTTCAGTCTTGGTATCTCGATTCTGTTGCCTGCAAGTCTGTACTTCTTCCACAATCACTTCGCAGAATCGCGCGATGAATTTCTCATCAATCACATGCGTGAGGCATTCAATGCGAACGTCTCATTCCTCTTCGCAGCCTTGATTCACGGTGCCTTGATGTTCGTTCTAATTGGCTTCCTGACATTCCCTATTCACTGGATTCTACTGGTGCTCTGGTCGTTCAAAGCTCAGCGATCCCTGAAGAGTGGTGAATTCTATCGCTATCCATTCACTGTTCGGATCTTCTGATTCTTCGCCAGTCGGTGGATTGAACCGATTGGTTCAGCGCATCGCATCGCGAGCCTGCTGCGCTGCATCCCAGAGTTCCTGCTCTTCATCATTCGATGGGCTGAGTTGAGGCACCTTCGTCGGCTTCATTTCATCGTCGACAGCGACCATGAAGAAATATCCCGAGCAGATCTCCTCTGGATCCCAGTCAGCGCGGGTCATCCTACACGATCGGACGAGGACTCCGACAGTGTGGGGCGAGGTCCAGACGACTCGCGCCTTGGTGCGGATGACATCGCCTTGGTAGGCCGGTTTCTTGAATTTCAGGGAGTCGACCGAGACGGTCACGAAGACATTGTGAGCATACTGGCTGGCAGCCATACCGGCGGCCGTGTCCATAATCGCCATCAGTCGGCCGCCGAACAGCGTGTTGAGGGCATTCGTATCGCCTGGAAAAACCTCATTGAGAAGCACGACGGGGTTGGAAGAAGGCGGTTCAGACATCTTGCTCGCTCAGCGCAGCGCGTCCCCCCTCCTTGAATCCAACCGCGCGAAGTTGCCCCGAATCGCCGATGCCGAACCGTCGCTCTCAAGCACAGAATACGGCTCGCACTTACATGGATGAGGTCCGATTGACCTGGGATGTCGTCGGTTTCGACGATCCGAAAGGCGGACGAATCCTGCTCTGGCCGCACATTCCGTGTCTGCGCATGCCCAGTGAGTTGAGGACGCGCGAGCACTGGGACTGCCTCGGCCTGCTCGCTTCGGCCGACGAGGTCGCATATTGGCCCGAAGAGGAGCGGGAGGATCTCGCCAGCCCCGGCATTCACGTCGACGCAGCCTTGGCCTCGGGAACGATTCTCGGCCGCCTGCTCGATGACCTCGACGCCCTCGAAGTGAGTGGGCCGGCGATTCCCGACCCCGAACCGATGAGGCTTCTGCACCACGCGCGCAACGCCCGCGGCGGATTGCCAATCTACGCTTTGGAACCTCAGATGGAGGACGAATCATGGTTGGGCTGGCTCGAGCGGTCTGCCGACGCGCAGGTAAATTTCGGCACACTACTCTCAAGAATCACCGTCGGCCGGCGTTGGAAGCGAATACGCTCAGAGGCTACGGCTTGGGTCGCTCAAGCCAGAGGCGTCAACGCTGAATTGGGAGCCGCATCGGCAAGCGCTGCGGCTTGGTGGGCGGAGGAATGCAGCGGCTTGACTCCGGAACTCATCACGGAGAGAGATCAGAGGATGGCGGCACGAATGCGAGGTGCTTTAGCGAATATGCGTGGCGCTTGGCCGAATCTTGGCGATTCCTCTGCGAATTCGGTCGAGGGCAGGGTTGATGACTCGGACACACGAGGACCAGTACTGCTGGTTCCAGTCCATCAAGCACGGATGGGTGGCCTCGTGGCTTCCCTCGGCGCTTGGCCGGATGCCGAATCAGTCGAGGCGCTGGATGCGTTTGGCAAGGAGTGAGATGAATGGATGAGGGCAGTCGAATCCGCATTCAAGTCGAGACTCAGACCTTTCGTTTCATCCCGGGAAAACCGATAATTCACGACGAAGCCGTTCGTCTCGCGAAGGGCATCAAATCCGGCGTCTGGGTTGTGATCAGTCACCAAGAACCTCGAGCGACTTTTGTGATTGAGGAATCTGGCAGTGTTCTGGTTCACGGTATCGCGCGCCACGAAGTCGCCCGCTTGGCGATCGAGGAACTGCTGCTGAGCCTCGGCATGTCCGATGATGGACTACGCTCAGAAGCCGGAGACATGCTGATCAGTTTCTCCTTGGGTCGAGCGGTCATGCTGGATCTTGCTGCAAGCCGCTTCGCAGACGTCAGCCTCGACGAGCGGGTCGGCTGTCTGCGAATCGATGCGAAGCGGCATAAAGCGAACATTCTGGTTTTCAACAATGGCCACGGAGTCGTGTTGGGATTGTCTTCGAAGAGAGTCGCCGAGATGGCCATTCGACACTGGGCTGCCCAACTCGACGAGGAAGGCGCGTTGGCATGAGCGATCTGCTGGTCGACGGACTCTGGCATGGACCAATCACCGACCAGCACATCCACCTCGACCGCGGCAATCGATTCCTCGCCGCGGTCGACGAATTCACTCGTTGCGGTGGCACGGGGCTGATGCTGGTTCACAAACCCGGTTTCAGTTCTGACCTCCCGACCGACAGAGCCGGTTACGAGCAGGTTTATGCAGAAACTCTGGCAATGGCAGAAGACGTTAACGAGCTTACGGAATCACCGTCGGAGTCGTACTGGGTCCACACCCCGTCGCTTGGCATCACCAGATGGAGAGCCTCGGCCTGGCGCGTTCAACCGAACTTCACCTCGAGGCTGTCGACCTCGCCCTCGAACACATCGAAGAGGGTACTGCTCACTGTCTGGGAGAGGTCGGGCGCCCGCACTATCCCGTCTCCGAGGAGGCTTGGAGTGCGGCGAATGAGATGCTTCTAGAGATCATGCAGTCCGCAGCAGGCGCAGGCACATCGATCCAATTACACGTCGAGGACAACGGCGATGCGACTTATGCCGAACTCGCCGAACTCGCAACGAAAGCAAACCTCCCATTGTCCAGAACCATCCGCCACTACGCCCCCGCCAACGTCTCAGGAGACTTCACCCACGGACTCGCCTGCACGGTCAGCGTCGGTAGTGGCAGCGTCCAAGCGCTTTGCGCCAGCCACGCAAGTGCTGGCGCATATTGGGGGATGGAGACGGATTACCTCGATGATCCACGCCGACCCGGCGCGGTTCTCGGTCCCAAAACAATCCCGAAGCGCACCAACGAACTCTGCAGAGCGCTTCTCAAACCCGAAAATGAAGGCGGTTACGGCATGGAGGTGAGTGAGGTCGAGGAATTGATGCTGAACATCCATTCACGCTGGCCCAGCGAGCTTTACGGTGTTGAGTTCTAATTTGATTTCGCAGAGAGGGAGCGCAGCTTCGGAGTGAAAGTGAAGATTCCACCGAGAACGAAGAGCGTCAGACAACCGATGAAAACCTGCCAATCAGGCCAGGGCAGAGGATGGCCGAGAACTTCGAAGGTCATTCTCAACATCGGGCCGTTGATTGGCAGGAAGAGGAACATCATCGCGATGCCGAGTCGCTGACGCCACAACACAGGCAAGGCGACTCGACTCCACCTTTTCAACTTCCAAGCGAGAACAGCACTCGAGCAAGCACCGAATCGGTCATATCTGAGTCGTTGGTCGAGCGGGTCGCGCGTTCGTGGTGTAGGGGTAGCACAAGAGGTTTCCAACCTCTTAGCCCGGGTTCAAATCCCGGCGAGCGCACCATCCTCGATTTGAAGCGATGTTAGAGGATGGTGCGTTCGCCTTATGTTCAGACATGCCAATCCGATGCACAACTGCTTACGCGCGGCTGGAGCCAGCCACAGATCGACTGGATGCGAGGGCGCTGAACGAGGAGGGGCGGCCTACCCCTCCTCGTTCTCCCACACCTCGCAGGTGAAGGCTTCAAAGGGCATTGGCAGAAGGAGCCGTTGATGATGTCCAATTCAAGGCCCGGCGCGAATCAAGGAATCGCCAAGGATTCTTCCGATCTGGCGGACGAAAAACAGATTGTCGGCAAGCAGATTTGGCGAGTTATACCGTACATCAAGCAATATTGGCAGCGCGCTGTCGGCGGCATCGTTGCTAATGCCATCGCGCGAGCTTTCGATCTCATACCATTCATCGCCATCGGCATGGCGGCAGACTACTATGCATCTGATGGTCGGGTCTTCACCGACGCGCGCGTCGAAGCCCTGATGAGGGCGGATATTCTTCATTCGCGAAGTCGGCTTCGGACTTCTGATCCTTGTCTCATTCGCCTGTCTCGCAGTGGCTCAGGGAATCAGCGAATACCTCTGGCAATCGACAGCCTACAAGGTTCAGCACGACATCAGAATGGAAGCAACTGCAAGCCTGATGGCGATGGAAGCATCATATTTCGAGACCCGTCAATCAGGAAATCTGATGTCGGTTCTGTCGGCGGATGTAGCGCAGTTGGAGGACATCGTTTCAGACGCCAGCACAAGCATAATTCGAATCATCATCACCTTCACGGCATCCTTCGCGATAATGATGTGGATGTCGTGGAAACTCGCAGCGATTCTCTTCACCCCACTCATCCTCATTCTTCCCATGGTGGTCTGGTTCTCCACCCGCGTCCAACGCAAGTACAAGAAGCAGAGAGAAAGCACTGGAGAAATCGTCGCGATTCTGGAGAACGTGCTCTCGGGGATCACCGTCGTTCAGGCTTACAACGCGACTGCTTACGAGCACTCTCGCGTCACCCGCGAGAGTGCCGAATACCGAGATCAAGCGATTTCAGCGTCGAGTGTTCGCAACCGATTCATCCCTGGAATCTATGTCGTGGCGGGCCTCTCTTTCGGATTGCTGGTTTCGGCCGGAGGCTACTTGATGGCCTCAGGTGACATCACAGTCGGCCAGTTCGTCACCTTCCTGTTGATCTCGACGAGGATGACCATGCCGATGTTCATCCTCGGCATGTTGCTCAACCAGTTGCAGAAGGGCGAGGCCGCTGCGAGACGCGTCTTCGCGCTCGTCGACCTCGAGCCATCGATAGTCGATGCCCCCGATGCTCAGGACCTCACCGAAACCATCGCATCGGTTTCCTTCGATGGCGTCACATTCGCCTATCCGGGAACCGAGGTGAATGTCTTGAACAATGTCAACTTCGGGGCGCAGTCCGGTGATTTCCTCGGGATAATGGGGCACACAGGTGCGGGTAAGTCGACGATTCTGAAACTGCTCGAGAGATTCTACGAGCCGCAGGCGGGAGCAGTTCTGATCAACGGCCGTGACATCAACGATTTCACCATCGCATCGGTTCGCTCGCGGGTTGGATTCGTCAGTCAGGATCCTTTCCTCTTCTTCGGAACCGTTCGGGACAACATCGCTTACGCGCGCGACGCCAGTGATGCCGATGTCGAAGTCGCGCTGAAGACCGCTGGAGCGATGGAATTCGTCGACGACATGCCCGATGGCATGCAGACGATGGTCGGCGACCGGGGGGTTCGTCTCTCGGGTGGTCAGCGGGCTCGCATCAGTCTGGCTCGGGCACTGCTGATGGACCCAGACGTGCTGATTCTCGATGAGGCGTCGGCTGCGCTCGATGCCGAGACTGAGAAGCGGATCCAGCAGTCGCTCTTCGGAGGTGGCAACGGCTCCAACGGCAAGAAGCGAATCACCATCGCCGTGGCGCACAGGCTCTCGACGATCCGCAATGCCGATGAGATCATCTCGCTGGTTGATGGGGCGATAGTGGAGCGTGGAACTCACAATGAATTGGTGGCGAATGACAGCGTCTACTCCTCCCAGTGGTCGATTCAGACCGGCCAATTAGATGGCGGGGAATGACCGTGGCCGAGTGGGTTCGGGTCGAGCCCGGACGCGCGGAATTGGGCAGCCAGAACCGCTCGATCCTTTTTGGCGGGATTGGACCGCGGCACATGGTCGAGATCGGCTATGGCTTCGAGATCAGCCGCAATCCTGTCGAAGCCGGACGAGCAGCCGAGCTGCTCGAGGAAGATGGTTGCGAGTTGGCATCAGAATCGGAATGGCAACTGGCTCTGGACAGGGGGGCGATTGCCGGAAGTGATGGAATCGAACTTCTGGCCGACCGTTTCGGAGGTGATTATTGGGGTAAGTTCCTCGATGGCCGCCCGATGCTGGTCGATGACTGGGTGTTTGGCATCGTCAAACAATGGAAGGCTGGACGCCCTTCGACTCACCAGAATTCTCAGAACTCACAAGAACCGGGTTACTCAAGGCTGGTGCGCCGCAACGAGAATGTCGAATTCTCAGCCGACGCGGCTCGCCTACCGCTGGCTCGCGACACGGCCAAACTCATTCGCGAAGAGGTCACGATAATCCTCCTCGCTGGTATCATTCCATCATTCGCATGGGCTTACTTCAACGCCAGCCAAGAGTATCTCAAGACTGGTTGGCCGGGGCTCATCATGGGTGGTGTGGTTCTTGGGCTGGTCACAGCAATCTTCTGGCGGCCGAAGACCACGTCTTACCGCATCGGCCGAAATTGTGGTAAAGTCAAACCGAACAATTGAATCTCGACTCATAGAGTAGTCTGTGTGTCGTGCCACTGCGAGCCCCTCCGAGCAGGTTTCTAGCGTCCCTGACCGAGTAGGCCTAGAGTCCAATATCCCTAGCATCAGTGGTGCTATCGAATGTGATTCCATTAGAACCACTGGTTCTAATGCCACCTGCGGAGCAGTAGCCCTTTTCGAGCGTTCACGATTACCCCAATCACTTTACGGAAGGTGTGAACTATTAAGTAGAAAAGCAGCATTACCTAACGGTATGACAAACACCGAGAATAATACCTCAAACGGCCCTAAGAGAGGGGCGTGGTGTACGTCAGGGTCTCATCAAAGAAGCAGGCTGAGGAAGGCGTCAGCATCGCAGCCCAAATTGAGAGGGCGAAGGCGTATGCGACCATCAAGGAATTCGCAGTCTCCGACGAGGACGTGTTCGTGGACGACGGGGTATCTGCGTCCATCCACCTGTGGGCCAGGCCAGCAGGGAAGAAGCTCAAAACCCACATCCACGATGAGGGCATCCGACACATCATCGCAGTGAAGATGGACAGGCTGTTCAGGGACGTTCAGGACCTGCTCTCCACCGTCGACGAACTGAGGAAGGAAGAAATCGACCTGCACCTGCTTGAGTACAACGGGGCAACTTTGGACACCTCTTCTGCCATGGGGCGGTTCTTCCTCACGGTAATCGGAGGGATAGCGGAGCTCGAGCGGGGGCAGGTGTCTGAGAGGACCAAGTTCGCAATTGAATACAAGAAGAGCGAATGCAAGGCATTCACGGGCGCGATATACGGCTGGAACAGAAATGGCGATGACTTAGTCCCAAACTGGGAAGAGCAGTCGTTTGTCGACTACATGCGGGACCTGCACTTTGGCTGGGGAATGTCCGCCTACTGGATTGCAAAGGAGTTGAACGACTACGGCGAGACGGGCAAACTCGGAGGCAAGTGGAGGTCGAGCAACGTGCTCAGGACGATACGGTACGAGTTCCATGAGGAGAGGGGGAAGTTCGAGAAGCCTGTGTGGTGGAAGGAAGCCCCCTTCCACGACACAGTCCCATGGGGGACCACGGATTTCCTAGACCTCTATCCTGAGCCGAACTGAGAGTCTGATGGTAGTTCAAATCAATCCTTGTGCTCTAGCGAATTCCAGTGGATTACTCTCAAATAACTCAGAGGAAAGGCCTTCGATATTAGTATCTCTAATATCTTGATCCAAGAGTTCGTCCTCGAACTCTGCGATTTCTGCGTATCATCAAAAATGCGATTAAGCTCAGAATACCGATTACACCGGCGGAGACGAAAAGAATGGCTGGTGACTCTACTCCGAAT
>JGI26061J44794_1000612_pt1 | contig 15711 bp, 9 predicted proteins | sample MarorgKNORR_S2LV_5_FD_44794 | JGI IMG/M metagenome (IMG submission 44794) | reverse complement strand
ACACGAATTTCCAAACGGTTTTTCAAAAAAATTGCACCGTTCAGCAAATTCATCACAACAATGGTGCTGAAAATAACTGCCGCCAAACCGCTGGTTAGTGTGAGTTCTGAGACGTAGAACAGCCAATAATTGAGGGCAAAAAGACTTGCACCCTGCAGAAACATGAATGCGTGGTCACGCAAACTGAAATGCATTAAACGTCGGGATAAACGGCAATAGAGCCAGGAAATTCCGGAAGCAAGCAGGAAACGATAAGCCACAGAGACCATCGGATCAACGGAGCCAAGTTGGNACTTAATGGCCAGCCAGCTTGAACCCCAAATCAGCACGGTCACAACATAAAGCAGTACGTTTTGGGACGTACTTGACAAATGATTCAAATCCGGACTCCACCGTCGATTTCCAAAACACGTCCGCTGTAGTACTCATTTTTGAGGATGAAAAGCGCGCCGTCTGACATTTCGCTCGGTTCCGCAAAACGACGAAGCGGAATGCTTTTGGTGAATTTTTCCTTGATATCATCACGCAGAGAAACGACCATTTCTGTGGCAGTNAATCCCGGTGCAATTGCCGCGACCCGGATTCCGTGCTGTGCCAGTTCCTGCGCCCAAAGCACTGTCATCGCGCAGACACCGGCTTTTGCTGCGGAATAATTACTTTGGCCAAAATTTCCGGAACGAGCGACGCTGGCAATATTGATAATCACTCCAGGTTTTTTCTGTTCCACAAATTGCGCCGCGGCTTCACGGGCGCAAAGGAAAACTCCGGTGAGATTTGTGTCAATCACTGCCTGCCACTTGGACATGGAGAATTTTTGGACTTTGCCTTCCTTAACTTTTACGAGGAGTCCGTCCCGCAAAATTCCGGCGTTATTGATAGTGGCGTCCAGTGTACCAAAATCGCTGACAACCTGAGAATAAACCGCCTCAACTTCTGCTTCCTGTGTTACGTTTAATTNGTAGCCTCGTGCCTCAATCCCTTTNTCTTCGCACTCCTGACGGGTATTTTCCAGAGTTTCCGGATTCATATCCGAAAGTGCGACTTTCATTCCGTTTTCTGCGCAAGCCAGAGCGAACTGACGACCTAATCCCTGAGCGGCGCCGGTTACAATGACTACTTTATCTTTGAGTTCCATTTGATTTTTTATTTGAGATTATTGATTTTCCATGCCAGCCATTACATGAAAATTTTCTTGCAGAAATATAATTGATGATTTCGGAAGGCTTTTTCTGGCTGGCGGAGGGAGAGGGATTCGAACCCCCGAAGACCTTGCAGCCTTAACGGATTTCAAGTCCGTCGGTTTCAACCACTCACCCATCCCTCCGTAACATCATATTATCAGAAAAATGCTGTCATTTCTCAAGTCCGAATTCTCAAATCAGAAAGATTTTAAAGAGGATGCAGTAGTAAAAAGTCCGAAAACCGTGTCATTTCGAATGAAGCAAGAAATCTTGTCTAAACGATCACTCTACTTGCATTAAGCTTTCTCCCTACGGTCGAAATGACAAAAAGGCAATTTGTTAATTTTACGACTGGATCAAAACTGATAAGATTAATAATTGAGGGAACACTCAAAAACGTCCAACGTTTCGGCTAGCATTTTTTGAGGATTAAAACGAATTTCCGCATCCCGCCGAGCACCTTGACCGAGACGTTCAGAGAGTTCCGGATCTGCCAGAATTTTCCGTAATTCTACCGTAAGTGCTTCCGGCGTTTGATCTTTGGCCAGCAATCCATTTTTTTCATGCCTGATAATTTCCGGAAGACATCCCGTAGGAAATGCCACCACCGGAGTTGCTACCGAAAAAAATTCAACCGCAACCCTGCAGATTACTTCTGACTCCACCGAACTGACAACTCCTGCATACGCAAATTCCATCAAAGCGCGGATATCTTCGCGTTCCGGAATTAAACGCACATGCGCTTCTAGTTTGAGGCTGCGGATATCGTTGCGGAGTGCTACCATTTCCGGCTCACTTTCGGATGTATCACGATATGGAATTAGCAAAACCAAATCGGGGAAATCCCGCAGCAGTTGACTCAAACTCTGAAGCAGTATGCGCTGTCCCTTGACCGGACGGATACGTCCTACCACCGCCAGCACTTTGGATTTTGCGGAAATTTCAAATTCAGTCCGGAAATCTATCTGTTGCTGCAGAGGTAATTCCGGACAGACAACCGGATAATAAATAGTTTTCAATTTTTCCGGAATAATATCAACGCTATTCAGCAAACGTTCAGAAACTATTTCTCCCACGGTAATATGATAATCCGTCCCTTCTGTATGCATTTTTAGATTGAGCCAATGCCGCATTAACGGTCTTGTGGTACCACGAGTTCTTACGACAGGAAGAGGATTTTCAGGACGAACAGCACGTAAGGCACGAGCGGCAAAAACGAATAAAGGGAAACCTTCTGAACGATGCGGATTGATCAAATCAATGCGCTGGTCGAGAAGAAATTTCTTCAGTTTCAGGTATGCCGAAAAAAGCCGGAATGGATTGTTGCTGTTTAGATCAATGTGAGTTACAAGACGCAATCCACGTTCNTTGAGACGTTGCTCATTGAGAGAGTCCGGACGTGTCAGCACGAAAACATTGTGCCCCGCCTCCTCAAGCAACTTCGCGATGGTCGCGGCATACGCAGCTTCCGCGTTCCACCAGTGGACGTTGCTGCCGATGAGGATCTTCATTAAAAGTTTGCGTTTCCGGGAACACGTGGAAATGGAATAACGTCACGGATATTTTTCATTCCGGAAACAAATTGCACAAGACGTTCAAATCCCAAGCCAAATCCGGAATGTGGAACCGAACCGAAGCGTCGTAAATCGAGGTACCAATCATATGTTTCACCCAGAAGTCCGTGTTCCTTCATTTTAGATGAAAGTGCTTCCAGAGAATCTTCGCGCTGAGAACCGCCAATAATTTCTCCGAGTCGCGGGAAAAGCACATCCATGGCGGCAACTGTCTTTCCATCATCGTTTTGCTTCATATAAAATGCTTTAATTTCTGCGGGATAGTTAATCAAATTCAGCGGTTTTTTTAGGTGTTTTTCGGTCAAGTAGCGCTCATGTTCTGATTGTAAATCAACTCCCCATTTAACAGGAAACTCGAAGGATTCGCCTGATTTAAGTAAAATATCAACGGCTTCAGTGTAGGTCAGAGTTTCAAATTGAGTTTGATGAATATGTTTCAAAGTTTCGAGCAAATCCGGTTCATACATTTTTTGCAAAAATTCCAATTCTTCCTCATGACGTTCCAGACAAACTCCAATCACATATTTTAAAAATTCCTCTGTCAGCACGAGCATCTCCTGTAAATCAGTAAAGGCCATTTCCGGTTCAATCATCCAGAATTCAGCAAGGTGCCGTGAAGTGTTGGAATTTTCGGCGCGGAAAGTTGGACCAAATGTGTAAACATCTGTGAAGGCGAGCGCAAAGACTTCCGCGCCTAACTGACCNGAAACTGTCAGACTTACATCTGTGCCAAAAAAATCTTTGCTGTAATCAACTTTTCCCTCAGAGTTTCGCGGCAATTTTTCCAAATCAAGTGCAGTGACATGAAACATTTCACCCGCACCTTCCGCATCATTTGCGGTGATGATCGGCGTTTGTACGTAAAGGAAATTACGCTCCTGGAAAAAACTGTGGATGGCCCATGAGAGTGTGTTGCGGAGACGGAAGACCGCACCAAGTGTATTTGTTCGCGGACGCAAATGGGCAATTTCGCGGAGAAATTCGAGGGTGTGACCTTTCTTCTGGAGTGGATATGATTCTCCGGATGAAGTTCCGATGATCTGAACTTCTGCCGCATGAATCTCAAACGCCTGTCCTTTTGCAGGAGACTCAACCACTTTGCCGAGGATACTCACTGAGGCGCCTGTGGTCAGTTTGGAAATTTCTTCATAATTTACCAGCACTTCATTGGCTACAACTTGAATCCCGTTTTGGTTTGAACCATCGTAGAGCTGAATAAAGGAAATCCCTTTTGAACCCCGACGAGTACGTACCCAACCGTTAAGTGTAACTTGCTGATTTAGCAGTTTTTCACTAATTGAGGAAATCCGAAGACGCGGAGTCATTTTGTGTAGTGCAGGTTTGAGATGCTTGGAAATTTAATGAATCTGGGAAAAACAGTTGTCTTTTGTCGCTATAATTGTCCGCGTAATTGCTTTGCGACTTCAATTTCAGAGTTTTCCACCAATTCAGAAAGTTCATCCACAGTAATCATCATGCTTTTCCGGTCCGGCATTATGGCATACAGATATTTCATAAATTCCGGAATCGTTGTTAAATATTTTTGATTACGCTCTAATTTTATTTGACGCACCAAAAATTGTTCGAGCTGCTCCTGTGACATATTTCGCATTACGTTTAAGAACGCAGTGGCACATTCTTCAAGTTCTTTACTAATATCAGTAGGATAAAAAAACTGAATTTGTTTCCGGGAAGCTGCCAGCCGTACAAAGATCATCATTACGAGGCAAACCACTAATCCGTCAATCCAGTGGATTCCCCAAACTTCCATGAATCCCAGCAAGAAATAGACTGCGCCTGTGATTGAGCCGAGCAATTGCAGAGTCAGCCTAATTTTTTCAACAGCAAGGTACTTAAAATTGTAACGTTTTTCCTGAACAAAAAAGGCCATTCCTTCAGTAAATTGTGGTGCAACAAGGACAATTTCTTCTGCGGATGCAAACTGATTTTCCAGCTCCATTTCAAGTTTTTTCCTTTTATCAAGCGCACGTTCGTTAATCACTTCCTGCATTACATAACGCCGTGTAGCTCGCAACCTTTCACATAAAACCTCAATATATTCATTTGGATTTTCTTCTTCTCCAGTCATTGGATCAGCTTTAAACTTTCCCCGATCAGCAAGATATTCAATCACCTCATCATACAATTCCTGCATATCTGTTGGAATTGTGCCGGTACCGGTTTCATCTTCAACAGCCTGTGACTCCGCCTCCAAGTCCATTTCAATATGGACTAAAAGCGTATAAATTTCAGCTACGGTCGCTTCGCTGGACGGGCTAAGTTCAACCATACGGATAAATGTTTTTCCTATGATTGCGGTATAAGAAGAATATCTTTTTTTCTCGTATTCAATATCAGGTTTCTCAAGACTATAAAAACCATTGAGCATCGCGCTAATCATCATGCGCACAAAGGTGTCATAATCCTGGTTATTGACACTTTGTGTTACAAGTCCATTCCAGCTCAAGGCTGCGAATTTATCTACATTTGACCGGGAATCCTGCCACAACTCGGTGGCATCAACGAAATAAGAAACCTTCTCAGGAGTTCCTGCATTTTTCCAAATATAGGCAGAAGATTCGACTGCGGCGGCCTCGGGATCCATTTGCTTTTGAAAGATCACCATCACATCTCTGGCGATCTGTGCGGCAAAATTCTCCGAATCATCAACCGTTTCTGTTTCCTGTATTTCTTCTTCTGCCATGATCAGTGCACTAGATTTTAGTCGTTATATTTGATCAGAAGTACGCCAGTCTCGACGCTGAAGAATTTCTTCCTGTAACAGATTCCGAAAAGCATCAAAGGCTAATGTTTGTCGTTCTTTAGTTCCGTAACGCTGCCAAGTCACAGTTTGGTCGGCTTGCTCGTTTTCGCCCACAATCAACAAATTCGGAATTTTTGAAATCGCCGCAGATCTGATTTTTTTGCTGAAAGAATCGTGCGAATCGTCCATTTCAGTCCGCACAAATGAGCCAAACAAGGTTTCATTCAAGCGGTTTGCGTATTCATTAAACGCAGATGCAACCGGAATTATCCGCAACTGCACCGGAGCGAGCCAAGTGGGGAAAGCACCACCGTAGTGTTCAATCAAAAAAGCGACAAATCGTTCATGTGTACCCAGCGGCGCACGATGAATAATTATCGGTGTGTGCTCCTCATTGTCACTGGCAATATAAGTCAAACCAAAACGCTTACCCATTACTAAATCGAGTTGATTAGTCGATGCTGTTTCTTCGCGGCCAATCACATTTGTAACTTGAAAATCAATTTTTGGACCATAAAAAGCAGCTTCGCCTCGAACTGCCTCATAAGGAATTCCGACCTCATCCATGGCTTCTGTCACAAGCGTTTCCGCTTTTTCCCAAAGTTCCGGTTCATCAACAAATTTTCCCGCGTCTTCTTCTGCCAGCGAAAGCCGCATCCAGAAATCGCTTAAACCAAATAGTTTATAATATTCAGTATGGAGATTCATAACTTTAATAAACTCTGCTTTTGCCTGTTCCGGAGCGCAGTAAATATGGGCATCATTCATGGTCATGCTGCGTACCCTCAATAATCCGGCCAGTTCTCCGGATTGCTCATAGCGGTAACATGTTCCGTATTCTGCCAATCGCAGAGGTAAATCACGATAACTCCGCGGCTCTGCTTTATAGATCATATGGTGATGCGGGCAGTTCATCGGTTTGAGAAAAAGGCGTTCACCATCCATTTCCATTGGCGGAAACATACTGTCTTCATAATATGGTAGATGCCCGGAGGTATGATAAATTTCTTCTCTGGCAATATGCGGGGTGGATACACGTTTGTAGCCCGCCAGAAATTCTGTTTCCTTGGCCAGTTTTTCCAACTCATCACGAATCACGGTGCCGTTCGGCAGCCACAAAGGCAACCCTTTTCCTACCTCTTCGCTGATGGTAAAGTAGTGAAGTTTGCTGTTCAATTTGCGGTGATCCCGTTCCATGGCCAGACGGCGTTTTTCCTGGTACTCCTTGAGTTCTTCACCTGTCTCAAACGCCAGTCCATAAACCCTTTGCATCATGTTGTTTTTCTCAGAACCCTTCCAATAGGCTCCAGCCAGAGAATCAAGGGCAAAACAATTTTTAGGAATATCCCTTGTTGATTCCACATGTGGCCCTTCGCATAAATCCCAAAAGGGTCCGTTGCGGTACAGACTAAGCGTTTCATTGTTTGCGGAAAGATCATCAACCTGTTCAATTTTGTAGGACTGCTTATCTTTGCTGAGTCGTTCCACCATTTGGCTCTGGTCCAGTTCTTCACGCTCAAAAACCTGTCCGGTTTTGATGATGTGGCGCATCCGTTTTTCCAGCAACGGCAAGTCTTCCGGACTCAGCGGTTCCGTCATATCAAAATCATAATAAAATCCGAAATCAATCGGCGGGCCAAATCCCAGCTTCGCGTCGGGGCGAATTTCCAGTACCGCTTGCGCCAGGACATGGGCTAAGGAATGGCGGATTTTGTAGAGATTGGAATTAGTATCAATTTTTTTCATTCATTCTATCAATCTGTAATGCAGTATATTTTTTTAGCACGGATTTTTCGTAATTTAAATTCAGGCTGCGGGAGGCGCCTCCGTGGAATTTGTCCAGCTGATGTCCGGAACAATTATTTTTTGATCTTTAACAAAATTCGGATGAGCTTCCAAAGCAAACTCCAGCGCATCTTTGACATTTTTAAGCGCAATTATTTCCATTCCATTTTTTATTTCATCCGGAATTTCCACCAAGTCCTTTTCGTTATCATCCGGAATCAGGACTGTGTCAATGAGTCCTCTTTTTGCCGCAATTAGTTTTTCTTTCAATCCGCCAATTTCCGTCACATGTCCGCGCAGTGTTATTTCACCGGTCATTGCTACATTATTCTTGACCGAAATTTTGGTAAAACTGCTGATAATTGCCATCATCAAAGGCAGTCCGGCAGAAGGTCCATCTTTTGGAGTTGCGCCTTCAGGAAGATGAACATGTAAATCTGTTTTTGCGAAAATATCCGGATCAATCCCTAAATAATCCGCATTACTGCGTACATAAGAAAAGGCCGCTCTTGCAGATTCCTGCATCACATCTCCAAGTTTTCCGGTCAAAACCACTTTGCCGGAACCGGACATTAAACCAACTTCAATGAGCAGCAATTCTCCGCCCATTGGGGTAACGCCCAATCCCATGGAAACACCAATCTCGTTCTTGTCTTCACGTTTATCGTGTTGAAATTGTGGAACTCCAAGCAAATCATGCACCAGTTTTGGTGTCACAATCGTAGATTTTTTCCCTTTGTTGCGCACCAAACGGGTTACTATCTTGCGGCAAACTTTACCAATTTCACGCTCCAAATTTCGTACACCTGCTTCTCGCGTATAACCTTGAGTGATTTCCTCAATCGCGGATTTTCGAAAACGTAACTGCTTCTCATCCAAACCATGAAACTTTCGCTGACGAGGAGCCAGAAACTGCGTGGCAATATGCTGCTTTTCCAGTTCGGTGTATCCGGATAAATGAATCACCTCCATCCGATCCAGCAGCGGTCCGGTGATATTTTGAACGGAGTTTGCGGTACAGATAAAAAGGACATCTGCCAAACTGTATTCAACATCCAGATAGTGATCTATAAAGGTATTGTTTTGCTCCGGATCAAGTACTTCCAGCATTGCTGCGGAAGGATCGCTGATATTGCTTTGATATAACTTGTCAATTTCGTCAATCAGCAAAACAGGATTGTTGCTCTTGGCTTTTTTAATAGACTGAATTATTTTTCCCGGCATGGCTCCGATATAGGTACGGCGATGCCCGCGGATTTCCGCTTCGTCTCTAACACCTCCTAAACTGATGCGCACAAAATTACGACCCAAAGCACGTGCAACTGATTTTGCCAATGATGTTTTTCCTACTCCCGGAGGTCCTGTCAAACAAAGAATTGGGCCTTTCAATTTTCCTTTGAGTGAAGCAACTGCAATATATTCAACGATACGCTCCTTGATTTTTTCCAAACCATAATGGTCTTCGTCAAGGATTTTTTCTGCCTGTTTTAGATCAAAATTATCATCTGTCCTCACTTGCCACGGCATAGAGGAAAGCCACTCCAAATAATTACGTACAACATTTGCTTCTGAAGACATTGGTGACATCATCCGTAATTTTTTCAGTTCCTTTTGTGCTTCTATTTCCACTTCTTCCGGCATTCCCGCTTTTTTAATTTGATCGGCAATTTCGTCCAATTCCGCTTTTGGGTCATCCATTTGTCCGAGTTCTTTTTGGATGTTGCGCAACTGATTTTGAAGGAAGTCCTCTTTCTTAGTATCACTGAATTGATCCGTCGCCTCTTTCTTCAACTTATCTTCAAGTTGGACTATTTTCATCTCATCTCTCAAAATATCCAGGATTTTTTGCAGACGTGTTTCCGGATTCAAAGTTTCCAAAAGTTGTTGTTTTTGTTCCCGCGGAAGTTCCATCAATGAAACTACACGGTCACTAACTGATATTGCGTCTGCATCTTCCAGAGATTCTAAAACATCTTTATACAATTTAATTTTACCTTTCTCTACATGGCTTTTAAATAACTCCCGCACAGTTTCGGCTAACTCCAGTACTTTTTTCTGATCAAGCTCAAACGCGCTTTCATCCACCGGCTGGACTTGGACCAAATACTCTTTTTCGGCTAATTTAGTTACAAGCAACTTTCCTCTCCGGCTCCCTTCAAAGAGTGCTTTTACAGTACCGTTGGGCAGACGCATCACTTGGATTACACGTCCCAGCACTCCAATTTCAAACAAATCACTTTCCTGCGGATTTTCAACAGCAGAATCCCGCTGAGTTACAACAAAGATTCCACGGTCTCCCTCAAGTGCTCGATCCAAAGCATCCATTGAAGCTTGACGACCAACAAAAAATGGAACGGTCGAGCCAGGAAAAACAATTTCTTCACGCATCGGCAGAAGCGGAACTATTACAGGTTTAAGATTAAAAGGCATTTCAAGTTTTATGTTTTAGGTTTAAGTTACGAGTTTTCAGCCGCTAAGAACGCTAAGCAACACTAAGGTTTTCTAGGTGTTCTTCGTGCTCTTAGCGGCTAATTTTTTCAAAAACTTCACATTTCTTTTTTTCGTTTTTCCGGATTCGAAAACGAGAGTGTCAAATAGAAAAACCATATTTCAGCAAAAGCAAGCAACACAAGGAAGATCAGAAAATTATTAACATAGAGTGCACCCGCAACAGTTGCTCCAACAAAATGACCGATAAATTGCGCAAAATTATAAACTCCCATCGCCGTACCTTTGGTTTCCTCGGTTGTGTTGCGAGTAACAAGAGAAGGGAATATTGGTTCAAAAACGTTAAAGCCCATGAAAAAGAAAAACAGTGCAACAATGAACCACTTAAGACCGTCCTGCTCCTGTCCGATAGCCATCGAAATTACCGAAAAAAACAAGAGTATTATTCCAAACAACATGACTTCACGGAAGCGATTCTGAACTTCCGCAAAGATTGCCGCCAGCACCATGGCCACTGCACCTGCCAGCATCATGGGCAGGTAAATTTTCCACATCTCCGCACGCTCAAAACCGTGCTGCACTAAAATCATCGGAATCAGGAAAAACGTGGACGAGAGTCCTGCGCCACAAACAAAACCACCCCAGCTGATTGTTCTCAACGACCGAACTTCCCAAACAATTTGTACCATTTTCCAGAAAGAAGTTTTTTCCGGCAGCGTCTGACTTGATTCCGCCTTAGGAACCGTTGACAACACCAAAATTAAACTTATGACAGTCAGCAGTGCAATCATCAAAAACATTCCGTTCAATCCAAACCACTCTCCAAAAAAAGGTGCTGTTCCAAAAGCAAACGCGAAGGCTATGCCGATACTTGCGCCCAAGGCGGCATTCGCTCGTGTACGAACTTCCGGACGTGTTATATCTGCGATCAAAGCAAAAACTGTTGAACTGATTGCTCCGGTGCCTTGAAGAAAACGAGCCATTATCATCCACTGGATTGAATCGGCAAAAGCCGCAAGGATATTACCCGCAAAAAATAATCCCAAACCAATCACAATCACACGTTTCCGCCCTACTCTGTCACTCCACATTCCAAATGGTAATTGCAGAATCCCCTGCGTCAAACCATATGCACCAAATGCCACGCCAATCAAAAAAGGTGTTGCGCCTTCCAAATCCATTGCAAGTACACTGAAAACCGGCAAAATCAGAAAAATGCTGAACATCCGAAAAAACAGGATCCCGCTCAAGCTGTAAATGCCCCTTTTTTCTGAGGAAGTAAAAATTGTGGATTTTGCGGATTTGCTCATTCAAGTCTTAAAATTTTCTGTTACGGTTCGTACCTCCTTTGCTCAAGGTCATACAAAAATTAAATATTCAAATTATGACAACCTCCTGCTTCAAACTCAAGCTTTAGAGAAAAAAACGTAGACAAAGTTGACGAATTTTGTCCAGTCCTTTACTCGAAATAGTAATTTATATTGTTTAGCAAATAGTGCTGGTTCCTGATGAAAATAATTGCGGTGGAATGCTAATTTTTTGAAAATTTAAGAATTAAAACTTGATTCAAATCTTAACTTATCCTAAGTTTCATTGAGCTTAATTAATTTAAAATAATCACAAATGGTCCCGCAGACTGAAATATTTTGCAGAAAACAGTTGCTGAACAAGTTCTTCTAATTGGTGACATTGTCACATGTGTTGCTTCCCCCAGGCAAAAAACGAAACACCAGGCTGTTCCTATTTCTCTGCGAACTTCCGGATCTTCTTGAACAAAGCAAATGGCTGACCAAAATTCCAACATAGTCCTTGTAAATATGCATGGTTTACTGGGAGAGCAGGACGTTGTTCAAATGGAATTTGAAGAAGAACTTCTTGTGGAGGAAGCGCAGTTTGTCATTGAAAATGTGGCTTATCAAATTGTCCGGATCATAAATGAGGATGTTGAATTTCCTGTTGTTTACGTTGTTATCCTCGATATACTGAGCCAAAATTAATCATAGACCATTGCCTTGGTTTTCCACCAAAAACATGATCGTATCACTCCGAAATATCCTCAAAAAAATAAAATCAGACAGCAAAGTTATTGAATTACAGGGACTTTCAGGATCAAGCAAAGCTCTTGTTCTTTCCATGCTCGGCCCAAAATCTGTGAAATCCGCAGAAAAAGTAATTCCGTACATTGTAGTTTGTGAGTCCTTTGATGTCGCAGACGTTTTGCTAAAAGACCTTTATTATTATTTTGGCAAAGAAGGCGTTCATTTTTTTCCTTTCTGGGATGTGTTGCCATACGATAATTTTTCTCCACACAAAGGTCTTGTCGCTCAGCGTTTTCAAGCACTTGACGCATTGCTCAAGGGNNAGGTNNGGATTCTTGTCACAACNCCAAACGGCTTGATGCAGCGTTTCCTGACTCGTGAAACTTTCCAAAAAAATACGATTTTGCTCAACACAGANTTTGTTGGAAATCCGGAAATGATCAGCAAGCAGTTGTTATCTTCCGGATACAATCCTGTTGATGTTGTTGAAGATAAAGGAGAATTTAGTACACATGGAGTCATCCTCGATGTTTTTCCGCTTAATCGGGAAAATCCGGTGCGGATGGAATTTTCTGCAAAAATGGAACTTTTGTACCTCAAACCATTTGATGTTCAAACTCAGCGTACTGCGGAAACGGAGTTGAGTTCACTGGAAATTCTGCCTGGAAATGAAATCCTTTTTAATTTGGAGACAATCAGTTTTGCTCGCCAAACCCTGCCTTCGTACCGGAAAGAATGTACCCCGGAAGTCTTACGCCGTTTGCAAGAAAGTTTACGGAAAAGTGAGAGTTTTCCCGGCATAGAGTCGCTCTCTCCTCTTTTCTATCCGGAACTGGAAACACTTTTTGATTACTTTCCCTCAGAGTATTTGCTGGTAATTGATGAAGAAAATAATGTGGAGAAACGCGCGGAGCAATTTTATCAGGAAGTCTTCATGGAATACGAACTCAGTTGCAAACAGAATAAACTAACACTCTCTCCGGAAGCATTATTTTTAACCCACAGAGAACTGGGAACCCGTCTTCAGGAATCCGTGCGCGTGATTTTAAATTCCAGGACACAACAGACCAAAACAGAGCGTGCCGTACATCAACTGCAGTTTGTCAATAATCAATCCTTGCGTCAGGAATTTGAAAAATCAAAAGCAACTTCTGCAGTTGGACACATGGTGCAGTTGCTTCAGGGTTGGCAAAAGTCCGGCATACCAATTTTGCTGAGTGCAAAAAATCAAACACATGCCGATCATTTTCAGCAATTGCTGGAAGAATTAGGTGTGGAAAGTTTTGTTGCGGGAGAGCAGTTGATTCCGAAAACGTGTCCGTGGCAGGAGTGGCTGGAGCAAGGATCTGTTGACGGACTGACCAAAACAATTCCGATCTTGAGCGGACATGTTTCTGCGGGATTTCGCAAACTTGATGCAGACGGTAAGACTTGTTTTATTCTGCTGACTGAAGAAGAAGTTTTTGGTGAAAAAACACGAAGCAGACGTTTGCAGCGGACTAAAGTTCAACAGGTCGCGGGAAGCTTGGATGATTTGCGTGAGGGTGATCATGTGGTTCATTTAGACTACGGAATTGGACGTTACCAGGGATTGAAGAAAATTTCTGCAGGCGGTACAAATANNGAATTTATGCAGCTAATTTACGCTCGTGAAGAAAAAGTTTATGTGCCTGTAGGAAAATTCTATCTTGTGCAGAAATATGTAAATGCTGACGGAAACATTCCAAAATTGAGTGCGCTTGGAGAAAAATCATGGAAAAAAACCCGTGCAAAAGTCGCAAAAGCCGTGGATGATATTGCCGGAGAACTTGCTGAAATTTATGCTGAAAGAAAAGCACGAAAAGGTTTTGCCTTCTCAACAGATGATGCTGAAATGCATAAATTTGAACTCCGCTTTGACTTTGAGGAAACTCCGGATCAGTTGGAAGTCATCAGTTCTGTCAAGTCTGACATGGAATCAGAGATGCCGATGGATCGGCTTGTCTGTGGCGATGTCGGNTTTGGAAAAACAGAAATTGCTATGCGCGGGGCTTTCAAAGCAGTTCAGCATGAAAAACAGGTAGCGATTCTGGTGCCGACTACAATACTCGCACAGCAACATTTTCAGACATTCAACCGACGCTTTGAAGACACTCCTTTTATCATTGAAGTCATCAGNCGTTTTCGTACTCAGAAAGTGCAAAAAAAAATNCTCAAACGTCTCTATGAAGGAAAAATCGATATTATTATCGGGACACACCGCCTGCTTTCGACAGATGTAAAGTTCCGTGATTTGGGCTTGCTGGTTGTAGATGAAGAACAGCGGTTTGGAGTAAAGCANAAAGAAAAAATCAAGCGTTTCAGAGCGAATGTTGATGTACTCACACTTTCGGCAACTCCAATTCCACGAACACTTTACATGTCTTTGATGGGTCTGCGTGATTTGAGTTTGATCAACACTCCACCCGCAGACCGCAGAGCAGTGCGAACTCGACTGCTTCCGGTCAATGATTATATTATTCAGGAAGCGGTGAGCAGGGAAGTTCGTCGCGGAGGACAAGTTTTTATTGTACATAACCGCGTTGATTCAATTTGTGAGTACGGAAATTATCTTGAAAATATCCTGCCGAACATCCGGATTGCAATCGGACACGGACAGATGCCGGAACAGCAGCTGGAAAAAGTTATGCTGGATTTTATAGAAGGCCGCTTTGATGTTTTGCTTTCAACAACTATCATTGAGTCCGGTCTCGATATTCCGAAAGCNAACACNATCATTATCAATAATGCGCAAAACTTTGGACTGTCCCAGCTCTATCAATTACGGGGAAGAGTCGGCAGAAGCAACGTGCAGGCCTATGCCTATTTACTGGTTCCGGCAGAAAAAATATTAAGCGGAGTTGCGCATGAACGGCTGCAGATCCTCCAGGATCTGAATGATCTTGGCGCAGGATTTAAAGTTGCGTCNAGGGATTTAGAAATTAGAGGCGCCGGCAATTTACTTGGTTCAGAACAATCCGGACAAATCGCCAGTGTTGGACTCGAACTCTATACTCAAATGGTGGACCGCGCGGTTAAAAAACTGCTGCAAACAGAATCCGGATTAGCACCGGAAGATATTATTGTTCGCCTGGATCACATTGACCAGGAAATTCCGGAAAGCTATATTCGGAGCACCAGCCAGCGTCTTTCACTTTACAAAGCATTGGGGACATTACCCACAAAGGAAGATCTTTGGGATTTCCGTAATGGAATTGAAAACCGTTTTGGCGCACTTCCGGAATCAGTGCTGAATATTTTTCGCAATGCGGAAGTTCGACTNTGGGGNCAACTGCATGGAGTTCAGACAATTGAACACGACCGGAACTGTTTGCGGATACAAGTCAAAGATGCTGCTAAACTCAATCATGAAAAANTGATTGAATGGCTCTTTGAAGATGAATCTCAGTTGAGCTATATTCCGGAAAACACGCTCGATTTTAAAAATGTGCCGCCGGAAATGCCCGCGATTCTTAATGGACTTAAAAAACTTGAACAAGTTTTTACGATTTAGAATTGAGGTAATCAGCAAAAAAGGAGCGCTGATTTCAGCAGAGGGGAAACAGAAACTGAAGCAGGTACACAGGAGGCCGTCTTAAATGCTTGTCGTCCTTGGCAATTATTTTCCGTCCCTGGAATACGACGGCCTCCCATGAAATCCTTTTGAGAACCTGCATCAATGCAATTTTCTCACCAATTCAGTTGTCTTTGCTTAGGACTTTAGAAACCTGCTGTAGACTTCCATAAAACGATGCATGTCCGGCAACATCCTGAGACTCATGCGGAAAGTGTGCGAAATCGGCGGACTCATCGGTCGGACAAGAATTTTATTCTCTTTCAAGAACTTGACTGCCGCAACAGTATCTTGGGGTTCCACCAACATAAAATTTGTTTGATTTGAA
>JGI26061J44794_1000604_pt1 | contig 15907 bp, 17 predicted proteins | sample MarorgKNORR_S2LV_5_FD_44794 | JGI IMG/M metagenome (IMG submission 44794) | reverse complement strand
ATCATCTCCGCCAGCAAAGACGTTAAGACCAATAAGAAGATAGAAAAGAATTTGATTGATTGATTTATCACGCTAACCTCCAAAAAAGATAAAAGTAATATTTTTTGTATATCCACTTATTTTATACTAGATATATTTTTTAGATTATTGTAATTAGTGAATTTATTCCTTGATGATTTATTGACCTTTTTTGATGATTTTTCACTTAACAAAATCTCAAAAAAATGCCTAGCAATTAGTAACAAAGCTTTTCAAGTCAATAACGGTAATATCCCCAAATGGTCCCAAGCTATTGACACTATTGATGCCCTTCCTAAAGGTAAAGTTGCTCTAAAACAACCCTATATCAGTATTAATCAAGGTGGTATTGACAGTGAATCATTAATGGAGGCACTTCACAAACTTATACCTTGGAGGAAGGGTCCTTTTATGATTAATGGCCTTGCGCTAGAAAGTGAGTGGAATGGAGATATGAAATGGCAACGCATAACGAAACACATCAAACCCCTAGAAAACAAACTAGTGTTAGATGTTGGCGCAGGCAATGGTTACTTTACTATAAGAATGGCCATGGAAGGTGCAAAGCGGGTACTAGGGATTGAGCCTTTTTTGTTATTCAACTATCAATTCAGAGCCATAAAGTCGATGATTAAATCACCCTTAAATGCTTTATTATTGCCAATAAAGCTAGAAGANATGCCAAAAAAACCTATTTTCGATACGGTTTTTTCTATGGGTGTTTTATATCACCNGAGAGACCACATGGCACACTTTTCACAATTACGTGAAATGATGGTGCCGGACGCCGAACTTGTCATAGAAACCCTTGTAATTGAAGGTCCAGAGGATTACATACTAGTCCCTAAAGGCCGTTACGCGCAAATGCGAAACGTTTACTCCATACCAAGTATTAAAACTCTTAAATCTTGGCTAAATGATGCAAATTTCAATAATATCAGGGTTGTTGATGTTTCTAAAACTACAACAGCAGAACAACGCAAAACGCCATGGATCGGTGAAAATGGGGCTTCTCTAGAAGATTTTCTTGATCCACTTGACGACTCTCTTACGATTGAAGGTTACCCAGCACCTGTGAGAGCAATTGTCCTTTGTGAACGTTAAATTATTGAAGATGTAAGTGGTTGGCGTATAATTTCCCTTGATTTTGAGGCATGCTATGATTTACCGTTTATTGCTCGGCTTAGCTTTTCTCCTAAGCCTTAATAATGTTGGCGCTCAGTCAACACCCAATGTTGTCGTCAGTATTAAGCCAATACACAGTATCGTGACCGCCCTTATGGAAGGTGTTTCAAGGCCCCAACTATTGCTAGAATCTAGCGACTCTGCACATACTTTTCACCTTAAACCTTCTCAATTAAACCTACTGTCAAATGCAGATCTTGTGATAACAATTGGAGACGGTTTTGAAACAGGTCTCAAAAAAACTCTTAGAAATATCAAAATTGGGTCACATATTATTGTGAGTGAGATAGATGATCTTTATCTTTATCATTTTAGAAATCCAGATACAAATGAAATGGACAAAGGTGAGAAAGATGAACATACTGATAATGATTTACATCTCTGGTTAGACATTGATAATGTGCAACAAACTGCACAATATATTAGCGAGCAGTTAATAAAAATAGACCCCAATAATAGCAATACTTACGAAACTAATCTTATAAAAATTCATGCAAGACTAAATAAATTGAAATCAGAACTTCAACAACAATTAGCAACTTTTAGGTCAGAGCGTTATGCAATATATTCAGACACGCTACAATACTTTGAGAAGAGTTTTCATTTTCAAAAACCAGTCATCATAATGCCTTACCATGGCGCTCGACTTAGTATTCATAGAACTCTAGAAGCTAGAAATAAAATGAAAGATTTGAAAATTAAATGCCTACTTTATGGCCCCGAAAACACATCTAAAAAAGTAAACGTTTTGTCAGAAGGCTTACCAATAAAAGCGCTCAGAATTGACATCTTAGGTGCTAAACTTAATGCAGGTTCAGATCAATATTTTAATTTAATGAAAGGACTTTCAAATCAACTGGTCGAATGTCTAGAGTAAGAGCAACATTTAACAAGGCGTCAGCCAAATACGATGACAGCGCTTTTATACAAAACGAGATTTCAGCTCGTCTCGCAGAAAAATTGAATGTCATCTCAATAAACCCAAAAACAATAATTGATCTGGGCTCTGGAACAGGATTCCTAAGCGAAAAAGCAGTTAAAGCTTTTCCTGATGCAACATTGATCTGTATCGATTTCGCACAACAATCTTTGTTATCCAATGTTCATAACTTAAAGGTTTGTGCTAACGCTTACCAATTACCTTTCACCGATAACAGTATTGACTTTATTGTCTCTAATTTGATGATGCAGTGGTGTCCTGACCTCAAAACACTTTTAGATGAATGCTTTAGAGTTCTTAAACCCGGAGGCTTATTTCTTTTTTCAACGTTTGGTCCAGACACCCTCAAAGAATTAAAGCGTAGCTGGTCTGCTGTTGATAGCAATCCTCATGTCAATGAATTTACTGATATGCATGANATTGGTGATCAAATGCTGCAATCCGGCTTTCACAGNCCAGTAATGGAAATGGAAAGGTTAACACTCACCTANGANAAAGTCATCGATTTAATGCACGACTTGAAGGGTATCGGAGCTCAAACCGTGCACAACCGTTCAAAGTCTTTGACTGGNAAAACGAAATTTAATAAGATGATTGAAATGTATGAAAGTTATCGAAAGNACGACAAGTTNCCTGCAACTTATGAAGTTATTTATGGACATGCCTGGAAACAGGAAAAGCGCTTCGGAGCGATTTCACTAGATAACTAACTATCTTACTTTGTAGTACTCGTTTGCAACAAATCACCGACACTGATGACACACTCTTGGTCTGAAAGCAGGATAGCGTTTTGACCAAAAAATGCACCATAATTTTCAGAACTAAACTTCAGTGAAGTCAAAGTTGAGAGTGGCTCTTTGAAGTCTATGATTTCTCCGCTATCTTGATTGATTGTAGTTATTTTGCAGCGTTTGCATGGNTTCCTCAAACCGAACTCGTAGTTACCGTCTTNNGAGATCAGATCAAGAGATGTCTTGTTCTCAATACTGGCTATATCACTGACAACTATGTTAGGTCTAAAGCGACCCATTGTAACTTCTTGCTTTCCATTTTCTCTGAGACCCTCATTTAACTTCTTCAACGAATCCCAGGAAGTTATAAGGTAGGGGAATTGGTCAGAAAATGCACTCTCGGCTTCACGACCGTGAAGGTATTTTGCTGGCACTGGACGTTTTCGATCGGAACAAAATCTCACCAGTCTCAACGTTTTTCCTTGCCAATATCCGAGCTCATCAGTTAACCAATATGAGGCAGCCTCTCCTTCGTCATATGCGTTACAAGTATCTCTCCAAACTGACACCTGAACTGACTCTTCCCTTTGAGCGTTAAGATTAATCTTTAGTTCGTGGCCNTTTGATGACTCTAGTAACAAGAAATCTTTAGCAATGCTCACAGTAATGGTCGCCATTGCTTCAATTTCACGTTGNGTTAGGAACTGATAATCGCTATCTGTAATCATCCACTCACGATCATACTTAAAGCCACGCAAGCCAGTTTCTGCTTCCTTTAGTGGAATGCCTTTGAGTGATTTGACAGGATAAATGTAAATGTCTGTAACTTGAATCATAAGCAACAAATATACAGACTTATTGTTTCAATTTATAACCAGTATGAAATATCCATGCAATTAAAGCAATACAGACACTTAAGAAAAGCAATACCATTAACAAGCTAAGTCCTACCCCAACATCAGAGATTTCAAAAAAACTCCAACGGAAGCCACTCACAAGATAAAGAACAGGATTAAACAAAGTCACTTTTTGCCATAAAGGCGGCAGCATACTTATTGAATAAAAGCTTCCACCTAAAAACACTAGTGGCGTGATTATTAGTAGTGGAATTATTTGCAGTTTTTCAAAATTGTCTGCCCACAAGCCAATAATAAAACCAAACAAACTAAAGGAAATACAAGTCAAAACTAAAAATCCTAGCATCCAAAAAGGATGCGCGATGTTTAACTCAACAAACAAACTAGCTGTAACCAAAATGATGGTTGCCAAGATTAATGACTTAGTTGCCGCTGCTCCAACATAGCCAATTAAGGTTTCATAAAATGAAACTGGTGCCGACAAAAGTTCATAAATCGTTCCAGTGAATTTTGGAAAAAANATACCAAAAGAGGCATTAGAGATNCTTTGGGTTAATACCGAAAGCATTGTTAGACCTGGCACAATAAATAAACCATAAGACACACCATCAATATTCTCTATCCTAGAACCAATTGCTGATCCAAAAACAACAAAATACAAAGCCGTTGAAATTACAGGTGAAGCAATACTCTGGAAAAGTGTTTTCCAGAATCGCAACATCTCATTAAAGTAGATTACTTTTATAGCCATGAAATTCATTATTTTTCCTTTACTAAGTCTACAAATATATCTTCGAGGGAACTTTGAACAATTTTAAGGTCTTTTAAATGCAGTTCAGAATTAGTAATTTCCTGGAGTAAATCTGATATATCAGTCTCCTCATCTTTAACAATAAAAGTATAAGAGATGTGCATTCCATCATCTGAAAGCTCAATGTTGTATTTATCTAGTGACGATGGTACTTTAGCCAGTGATTCTTTTAATTCAATGACTAACTGTTTCTTGCCGAGACTTTCCATTAAATGAACTTTTTGTTCGACTAATAACAACTCTCCATTATTAATCACTCCAACCCTATCAGCTATTTCTTCGGCCTCTTCGATATAGTGAGTAGTTAAAATAATTGTAACCCCTTTGGACTTCAACTCATTAACAATCTTCCACATATCCTTTCTAAGCTCAACATCAACTCCTGCGGTAGGCTCATCTAAAAAAAGTACTTCGGGATTATGGGAGAGCGCTTTAGCAATTAATACCCTTCTTTTCATGCCACCAGAGAGTGCTCTAATTTCAGAATCCTTCTTATCATAAAGCGACAAATCTTTCAGAAGTTGCTCAAGATAAGCATCATCTCTCTTATAGCCAAATAAGCCCCTACTAAATCTGACCGTACCCCACACAGTATCAAAAGTTCCAAGCGTTAACTCTTGTGGTACTAGTCCAATCATTGCGCGGGTTTTTCTGAAATCAGTGATGATGTCATTACCATCAACAGTGACACTTCCTGAGGTTGGTGAAACGATACCGCAGATTATCGAAATTAGGGTCGTTTTCCCGGCGCCATTTGGACCCAACAATGCCAAAATCTCACCCTTTTTAATATCCAAATTGATGTTTTTTAATGCTTCGAAACCAGAGTTATAGGTTTTTGAAAGGTCTTTGATGGAAACAATTGAACTCATTAAATGTAATTATTAGAATAATCAAAAAAATAGAGGTCATTGTACTCAGTTATTTAATAGCTGATAAGTTATTTCAATTCATCTAGCCAAGGTGGATTAGCCCCCTTTAGGGTTACCGTAAATCTTGCTATTTGATTAGCAAAAGTCAGTGTCTTTTGCAGTGTTAGTGTATCTATGGTGGCAACGGCTCAGAGGTATGAAGAGCTTCATCCTGAGGTAAGAATCATTTGGGAGAAAAGAACTCTCGATGAATTTGGTCATAAGCCAATTGATGAACTAGCAGAAGAATATGATTTGATTGACATCCTACCGAAGGCAATTTTTGAGGCTCCTGTTGCCAATAGCCTATCACGTCTTACTTAATCCGTTAATAATCTAAAAATACTTTATTTCTAAAGTGCTACTCCTTTCTTTATTTCGTTTGATGTGTGAGGGAGGGTAAATTAATACTTACCAGAGCACAAGAGGGGCTCCCCCTATGCCTTCAAAGTCTGAATAAAATTAACTATAGAAGACGAGCGCCATTTTCAACAGGCGTATCGGGCACTGCCAAGACTACAGATTTATCTTGGTTATAGAAACCTAAAACCAAGCATTCACTCATAATTGGACCGACTTGCTTGGGATGAAAGTTAACAACACCCATCACCTGTTTATCCAACAACTNTTTCTTTGTGTAAAGATTTGTGATTTGTGCGCTAGACTTCTTGATACCAACCTCTGAACCAAAATCAACATGCAGGATATATGCGGGGCTTCTAGCCTCAGGAAAATCCTCAGCTTTAATTATCGTACCAACCCTTATATCAACTTTTTCAAAATCTTGCCAAGTAATTTTCATATCATTCCCGTTTTTTTTGTTTCAAGTAAATCTCCGATAGCTCTCTCAAGTGATGCCTCAAAACCAGAGTCGTTTCCTGGGTTAGCTGCACAGTGCCCAAATGGAGAATCAAATGGACGGAGCTCAGCATTCATAATATAACTGGCCTCTACCGCATTATCTTCAGGTGGAAAATAAAGGTCTTGGGTACAAGGCATTAAGATAGTTTTTGCACGAATTGCCTTCAATGCCATTTTAAAATTGCCATTATAAAGAGGGCCAACACTGATATCACTTGCTTGCCATGTCGCAAGTTTAGCCAAGAGGTTGTTGGCATCCCAGTTCTCAACATGTTCATTTTCCCAATCAATCAACAAGTCCTCTATAGTTTCATAACCGATTTCTTGAAACAAAGAGTCGCGATAAAAGGTTTGAGAAAAAGCCCAGCCTGCATAGACTCTTGCAAAGGCTTTAAGCCCATCAACTGGTGGGGAGTCATAGTCGCCATTATTCCAATTCTGGTCTGCACAAAGAGCCGCTCTGACACCTTCAAGAAAGACGTAGTTATGTGTCGATGTTTTTGCCGAAGCACAGAAAGGCAAAATAGCATCAACGAAATCCGGATATTGCGAAGCCCACTGATATGCCTGACAGCCGGCCATTGACCAACCTGTGACAAGCGCAATTCTATCTATTCCTAGGTTTTCGGTAAGTAACTTATACTGACAGGCAATGTTATCCCAAAGTGATATATGTGGAAACCTAGGACCATCCTGAGGAGCTGGAGTATTGCTTGGTGATGAAGAGAAGCCATTACCAAACATATTAATCGACACAACAAAATGTTTCTCTGGATTGATCGCTCTGCCAATACCAAAAAAGCCCTCATTTCTTTGATGAGAGCCGGTATAAAAAGTTGGCAATACAACTACATTGTCCTTGTTTTTATTTAACTTGCCATAGGTTTTATAAATTAAGAAAGCTGAATCGAGCTTCTCACCTGATAGTAGCGAAACAGTGCCTAATTCATACTTTTCATAATCCATTACAGTGCCATATCTTTAGTCTTAATTTGTTTGTTGATTCGGCTTTTGAAGAACAACTAGCAATCCAAGGTATTGTCAAGCTCCCATTTTGTTAAATGCGAAGTGTAATCATTCCATTGGTTTTTCTTCAATTTCACAAAAGCGTCAACCAACTCACTTCCCAGTCTCTCTCTCAAAACATCACTACTCTCAAAAAGACGAATCGCGTCAAGTAAATTATGAGGCAACTGCTTGTAACCCTTTATATCCTCTCCCAGTTCATACATATTAATGTCTAGAGGATCACCTGGGTCACGGTTGCCTTCAACCCCATCAAGACCACAGGCAAGGATGCCTGCTTGCATCAAATAAGGATTGGCTGCTCCGTCCATCAATCGTAATTCAAAGCGCCCCGCTTCAGGAACCCTAATCATATGAGTACGGTTATTACCACCATAGGTTATAGAGTCAGGAGACCAGGTAGCACCGGAGAGTGTCCGAGGTGCGTTGATACGTTTATAGCTATTGATTGTAGGATTAAAGATTGCAGCCAAACAATCGGCACTATGCATAATGCCACCAAGAAATTGATAAGCCAAAGGTGATAATCCTAGGTCACGGGCATCATTATTCCCATCAAATAAGTTTTGAGTGCCATTTAAATTCCAGATTGAGATATGTGAATGACAACCATTGCCAGTCAAATGGGAAAAAGGTTTCGGCATAAAGGTGGCTCTCATTCCATGAAGTTCTGCTATTGACTTGACCATAAATTTGAAAAAGACATGACGGTCAGCTGTTTTCAGAGTGTCATCAAAGTCCCAGTTCATTTCAAACTGACCGTTGGCATCTTCATGGTCATTCTGATAGGGACCCCAACCCAGCTCAATCATGGCGTCACAAATTTGACTGATAACAGGATACTGTCGCATTAAAGCTTGCTGGTCATAGCAAGGTTTACTTTGTTGATCTTTAGTATCGGCAATATCAGTACCATCACTATTAATCAGGTGGTATTCACATTCAACCCCAGTCTTCATCCGAAAACCAAGCTTTTCAGCTTGCTCCAACTGCCTTTTTAGCGCAACTCTTGGAGAAGCTTCAACTGGCTTGCCATCCATCCACAGATCTGAAGCTAACCAACCAACTTCTGGCTTCCAAGGTAACTGAATAAAGCTTTCAGGATCCGGAATAGCAAACATATCAGGATGTGCAGGAGTCATATCCAGCCAGGCTGCGAAACCAGCAAAACCAGCACCATCTTTTTGCATACCATCGATAGCCCTTGTGGGTACCAATTTTGAGCGTAGATTACCGAACAAATCGACAAAACTAATCAAAAAATATTTGATACCGCGCTTCTTGGCTATATTTGAAAGATTGATAGACATATTAAAATCCTCGTAAATTTTATTTTTACAGTTGAAACTATTGTTTCAAGGTTGGGTCAAGTTCATTTATCAATATACACTTGATTAAATCAAAACTATTCTAATTTAATACAACCTTAAATACTCAGTTACTTCCCAGTCGCTAACAGCCTGGTGATAACGATTCCATTCATCCATTTTGTAGGCAAAAAATTGATTTAGCATTGATTCACCTAAAACCTCTTTTGCAAAATCATCGTGCTGAAGTTTTTCAATGGCTTCTAGAAGGTTTCGAGGTAGAGATTTAATTTTAGAGGCTTTTATTTCTTCAGGACTTAAGGTGTAAAGATTAACATTTAATGGCTTACCTGGATCAATCCTATTTTTAATTCCATCTATAGCTGCAGCAGTAGTCAAAGCCAACGATAAGTATGGATTCATACACATATCGGCGGCACGGTTTTCTATGCAAAAGCGATTTTGTGGAAGACGAAGCATACATGAGCGGTTATTGTCTCCATATGCCATTTGCGTTGGAGCCCATGTGTACACTCCACCCTCAAATCCTCCCACTACAGGAATCAATCCATTGTAAGAATTGACCGTGGAACATGCCACGGCAGTAATTTCTGTTCCATGCTTAATCAAACCACCGACCGCATGGTAGGCTGCATCCGAAAACTTACCATTCTTTCCTTCAAATATATTTTTACTGTTCGCAGTACTCGTTAAGCTTAAATTAATGTGAGCACCAGAACGCCAATCTCCAATTGTTGGTTTCGGCATAAAAGTAATAAACATGCCGTGATTTTTTGCAATCTCTTTGAGCAAAACCCTTAAAAATACCAAACGATCAGCCATTTGAAGTACGTTTGTATAAGTAAAGTCGAGTTCAAACTGAGAATATCCTCCCTCGCAAACAACATCCTTCAAACCCCAACCTAATTCATTGAGAGTATCAATCATTTCTCCCAAAAATTCCATAGAGTCAATGCTATATTCCACATCATATCCAAAGGCTTGGCGGCGTGGTCGTAAACCTTCACCGGGTAAAGGGTCGTCATCAAAAGCTTTGACAGGTTGACCGTTTTCCCAACGCATTGCTATAAATTCGGGTTCAATACCACAAAAAGCTCTATATCCAGCATCCTCAGCATTCTTCACAGCTCTTTTTAGTGTTTGACGGGGACATAAATTGTAAGGTTTACCCTCCCACCACAAATCAGAAAAAACCCAGGCACAGGTTTTATCCCAAGGACAGATCATCAAACTATCAAGATCTGGAACTGGAATCTGATCAGAGTCATTTGGCCCTAATTCTGGAACGAAAGAAACAGAATGAACAGCAAATTGAGGGCCTTTTCCAGCACACAACAACTCAAACTCAGATATGGGGATAGGTTTAGTTTTAGGAATGCCTAGAAGGTCTATCCAGCATGAAAGAATATACTTAACACCTGCCTTTTCAAGTTTTGCTTTGGCTTCATTAACGCGCTTTTTATCTGGAAGTGCCTCTGACATTAATGTTGGATATATGTTTGCCATTATTGACTCCTTTTGAGGTATAGTTTGTTGAAAAAAGTCACTATACCATATTATTAATGATTATTTTATTTTGATAATAGCAAGAGATCTCTACTGATGAAAGATACTAAAGATAAAAATGAAACTGATTTGAAAGGTTTTGCTGGCCATAGTGTTACACTTTCAAACAAGATCGATGATGAAATAACAAGAATTGGCCGAGGAACGCCAGCTGGTGAGTATCTTAGGCGCTACTGGCAACCAGTATTTATTTCTTCTGATTTAGCAGAACTCCCTGTTGCAATAAAAATACTTGGAGAAGAGCTTGTCTTGTTTCGAGATAAGAGCGGTCAGTTAGGACTAGTTCACAAACACTGTCCACATAGACAGGCCTCTCTGGAATTTGGAATTTGTCGTGAAAAAGGCATCCAATGCTGCTACCACGGCTGGCACTTTGATGTCGATGGCACATTGATCGAAGTTCCTGGACAGCCAACCGCCACCGCAGATATTATAAAAAATAAGGTGCGTCTAGGCGCTTATCCTACTTTCGAGTTTAAGGGGCTTATCTTTGCATATTTAGGCCCAATTGATGAAAAGCCAGAATTTCCAATCTATGACAGCCTCGAATTTGAAGATATGGAAATGGTTCCTTACAAAGCACCCTTTAATTGTAACTGGCTTCAAGTACTCGATGCAATCGTTGATCCTATTCATACCGCCTTTCTTCACTCCAATATGAGTCGTCAACAATTTTCGGAAGGCTTTGGAGAGGTAGGTCAGATGGANTTCTTCGAGCGAGATAACTGGATATTAGGCTGCAACACGCGCAGAGTTGGTGACAACGTTTGGTTTCGAATCAATGAAGTTGTTTTGCCAAATTTTACTCAAGCGGGAGCAGCCTTTTCTGCTGATGGCACGAAACAAATCTTTTATGGGCGAAGCTCTTTCAGTCGTTGGGTAGTACCAATTGATGATGAAACGACCATCTGTTATGCTTGGGCTAATTTNGGTAAACGTGGTGATCCCCAAGCATATAACACGCCAGAAGGTCCAGAGCTGATTGAACAGGGTGAGGTTTTCGATCGACCATATGAAGAACGACAGAGGTTCCCTGCAGATAGAGAGGCTTGTGAAGGTATTGGTGCCATTAACATTCATAAAAATGAACAACTAGTGCGAAGTGACCGCGGCGTTGCTATGATGCGTCAACGAATAAGGAAGCAAATTAGAACCGTAATTGCTGGAAATCAACCCTACCTCGCCTCAAAAATTGCGGGAATGCCGATCCCCACTTATGGCGGTGACTCTGTTCTTTCTATCCCTAAAAATGAAGAAGGTGATGATGCATCTTTACTCAGTAAACTTGCACACGAGTTCGTTGACATTCAGTTTCAAGTTGATGGCAAATCGGAACAACAAAGAATTAAAATTGTAACTGCAGGATTGAAGGAAATGCAGTCAAGGCATAATTCAAAGATTAAATAAACAAATAAGGTAGGTATTGATAGCATGCTAGAAGAGAGAAAAGTAAAAGTGCATTTCAAGAGCAATCATGCAGACCCTAAGTCCTTTCCTCCGACAATAGAAGGGGAATCTGTTTTCGCCTTTACGGAAGCAAGATTTAACGAAGCTCTTGAAAATTACCCCGACTTGAAAGGAAAAATTGAGCCAGTATTTGACTGGGATTTAGATAACTTTTATGAATCAATGAAAACAGCAGAGGTACTCGTATGTTGGGATTTTCCTACCGAAAACCTTGCCGAAATAGCACCTAATCTTCGTTGGATTCATACCACTGGTGCTGGTGTTGAGCACCTCTGCCCAATGGATTGGCTTCCTAATAATGTTTCTGTTGTCAACAATAGAGGTGTGCATTCAGAAAAATCGGGTGAATTTGGTTTGATGAGCGTTCTTATGCTGCACACTCATATGCCACAGATCATTGCAAATCAAAATAACAACCACTGGGAATCACTTTACTCTACTCCCATAAAGGGTAAAACTTTGTTGGTTATTGGCGTTGGAAATATTGGCTACTCAGTGGCAAAAAAATGCAAAGCACTTGGAATGAATGTTATTGGTGTCAGTCGCCACGGAAAAACTTTAGAAGATGTAGATGAAATGGTATCAGCTGATCAATTGGACGAAGTATTACCAAAAGCAGATTATATTTTTATGGCCACCCCAAATACCACTGAAACTCATAACTTATTGGATGGAAGACGGCAATCATTAATGAAACCTGGCGTTGGTATTGTTAACGTAGGTCGCGCTGCTACAATAGACTATGTAGCCTTGGTTGATAACCTAAATTCAGGTCATATTGGGGCTGCAATTATCGATGTATTTGACCCAGAACCGCTACCCAAAAACTCACCTTTATGGTCTGCTCCTAACCTCATGGTTATGCCCCATATTTCTGCAGATGATGGTGACACCTACATTNTACNGACTCTCGAATTGGTTNTNATGAATATGCGTCGCTACCTTGCCAACCAAGAACTCAAGAACCTAGTGAGGCCTGATTTAGGCTACTAACTGGATAGTCCTATCTTGTAAGCTTACTGCCTAGTGGTGATCTCTGAAATATTTGGCAGCACTAATAGAAGCAAGGGTGATACTTTCAGATGGATTTGCCAATGCCTGTTCAAGTGTTAACTGTTTTGAGACAACACTGAAGACTCTATCAATGTCGTGTTTATGAATTAGTCTTTCATCATCTTCAACCGAGCCAGCAATCACAAATACTAGACATCGATTCCTCTTAGCGCATTTAGCAACGCCAATAGGTGCTTTTCCTCTTATGCTTTGACTATCAAAACGACCCTCACCTGTTATAACTAAATCAGCGCCTTTAATATGATGCTCAAAATCCATGGCATCCAAAACGATATTGATGCCACTTTTAAGTTCCGCATTTAAAAAAGCAAGAAAAGCTGAGCCTATTCCTCCAGCTGCGCCAGAACCTGGAACTTCTGAAACATCTTTTTTTATTGTGCTAGTTAAAATGTCAGAATAACGTGTCAGATTGGCGTCCAGTTGAGCAATCATTTCACTATTAGCGCCCTTTTGTGGCGCAAAAATCACTGAAGTGCCTTGTGGACCAAGCAGTGGATTATCAACATCGCACGCTACCTCAAAGCTGACGCCTTGAAGACGAGAGTCTATTGCACCAGAGTCAATACTNCTAAGAGCACTNAAACTNCCACCACCTCGGTTCAGTTGGTTTCCTGAAATATCAAGTAGACGAACACCTAGAGCTTGTAGCAAACCTGCACCACCATCATTACAAGCACTTCCGCCTAAGCCAACAATGATGTGATTAGCGCCCTCATTCACTGCTGCCAATATGAGCTCTCCTACCCCATGACTGGTTGCAATCATTGGGTTACGATTTTCTAAAGGCACCAAGCTCAAACCACAAGCTTTGGCAACCTCAATGACTGCTGTCTTCGAATTACCAAGCATACCCCAACTTGCATTAATGACTTCTCCCATTGGATCCATCACTTGCGCCGAAAAATAATGACCCTGGGTAGCAGATATAAGCGCTTCAGTTGTGCCTTCACCGCCATCTGCAACAGGCAATTTGAGTATTTCAGCGTTTGGGAAGACGTCAACAAATCCTGCTTCTATAGCATTGGCAACTTCACTGGCAGAAAGGCTTTCCTTGAATGAATCTGGTGCTATGACTATTCTCATATCAAAGTATTCACTTAACTATCAAAATAGAATCTGCTTTTAATTTTTTGGCATGTCCTCTGGGTCAATGCCAGGAACAAAAGTAATTCCTGCTTGTTGTTTCCAGTCATGCGGATAGGCGGCATAGAAAATGACACACTTTTCATCACATTCGTATGCGATTGAATTGTCCTTAGGTATATACAAAACATCTCCAGGCGTACAAACATATGACTCTCCATCACAGGTCAATCTAAAGGTGCCTTCCATGCAATAAATAATTTCATCACAAGTTAATTCCCAAGGTACTGAAACTTGATTTAAAAAATTGAGACCACCACACATAGTGTCACTGACAGCACTGGTGACAAAAGGCTTGATATAGGTTTGTCCTGGCTCTAAAGTATGTAAACGGTGCTCTATATCGCTAAATTTATAGAGTTTTGGTTTATTATCTTCCATCATTTTCCTTATTGAGTTAAGTTAAGTTTTTCATTCAATTCAACAACATAGCCATCCGGATCTTCTATAAATGCAAGGATACGGGTTCCAGCATTCATCGGTTTAGCTGGAGTGATAATCTTTGCTCCTTGAGCTTCGAGGTCTTCAACAGCTTTATAAACGTCAGGTGTTTCGATACAGATATGACCCCAGCCATTACCTTTGTCATAATGCTCTTTTTGATCCCAGTTATATGTCAACTCCAATGCGGGGAATTCAGTCTCGGGCCCATAACCTACAAATGCATTGGTGTAGCTACCGCCAGGATAATCAGTTCTTCTCAAGACTTGCATACCCAGAATGTCACAATAAAAATGGATTGATTTTTCTAGGTCTAGCACTCTTATCATTGTGTGAGCTAATCTATAGCCATTATCATTACTTTCAGTAGACATATGTCCTCCTTTAAATGTTTTTTGATGTTTTCATTACAGCCTCTGCGATCATTGTTTGGAATGCACGAACGCTATCTTCCCAATGAGGCGACAGAAAGCCACCTTCCTTTGCTACTGGTGAGGCACGACCGAGTTGCATTCTTTCACAAATTGCATGGTCTTCTTTATGCACATCCCACCATAATTTTTTCATTGCATCAACTTCTTCTTTTGATAGAGTTTGTCCCTCAGTCGTATAAATAACTCTTTTCTGCTGAGTGTGCCCAGAGTCAACTGGAACATTCAAGTAGACCCCAATCTGGTCAGGGAAATATCGACCAATAATAAAGTTAGGAAATAGTGTGAGGTATCTTGAGCTGACAGAAAGGCTGCCTTTCACTTTGTCTTCTTCATCCAGTTCAATAGCGCTTCCTAGACAAACATCATCAACGATAGTGTAGTGGTCTTTGAGTGGTTGATTTGTTGTCGTACGATGAACAAACTGAACATGGTAAGGCTCAATAAAGTTTTCCATTAGAAACTTCCAATTGGTTGAAATTTCACCAAAATCAAGTGTCGCAACTGGTTTAACTTGTTCAAAGTTGATATCATCAAAATACTTAATCAAGGGTGCTGAATACTCCTCAAATTCTGGCGCATCGGCACTAAGGTTAACGAAAATCCAGTCATGCCAGATAGCCAGTCTTACTGGCTTTAGGCCATGTTTAGATAACTCAAAACCCTCAACCTGATGTTCTTCTCCAGCAAAAAAAGGAGTTGCGCAAAGCTCACCATCNAAATTATAAGTCCAAGAATGATACGGGCAACGCAACTTAGTTCCCACATTTTTTGGTTCATCAACCAATTTTAGGCAACGGTGTCTACAGGCATTATGAAAGGCGTTGATTTCACCAAGCTTGTTCTTAATAAGAATCAAGGGTTGACCGGCAACCGAACATGTAACAACATCACCAGGCTTTTTGAGTTCATGAACAAATCCCACAAAAACCCAATTCTGANTAAATACGGTTTCGGATTCAATTTNCCAGAACTCAGAATNATTATAAGCTACAGCAGGAAGCCCATGAGCAGGNACGCTGTTCTTCAAAAAATTTGATAATAAAATGTCTATTCTTTCATTCATAATGACACCTTAAATTTAATCATATTTTTTACCCCATCGCTCAAGAGAAAT
>JGI26061J44794_1000599_pt1 | contig 15945 bp, 19 predicted proteins | sample MarorgKNORR_S2LV_5_FD_44794 | JGI IMG/M metagenome (IMG submission 44794) | reverse complement strand
GGTAAACAATGTAAAAAAATAAAATCTTTTTTTGCAAATTTTGTTAGACTTTTGTTTATCTGAAAATTTTTAAAATCTTTAAGCTTCTTTTTTTTATTAACTTTGTCATTTATACTGATAAACTTGTCAGCAAACACGGCATCTGCTTGAAAGATTGCTTTTTTTGGATCATTAAATAATTTTATTTTGCTATTTTTTCTATTTATAATTTTTAAAGTGTTTTTGCTAGGAGGATATTTTTTTGGTGAAGCAATATTTAATTTAAACGAAAATTTAACTGATGCCTCAACCAAGCTATTCAAAACATTATTTGTATCACCAATCCAACATAGCTGAAGTTTTGATACTGGTTTTTTTTTAATTTCTTCTATAGTAAAAATATCAGAAAGGATTTGAGTTGGATGTCCTGAAACAGAGAGTCCATTAATGATTGGAATTTTTAAATATTTTTTAAACTTTTTAAGTTTTGTATCAGAGTCTGTTCTTAACATAAAAACATCACCATAGTTTGAAATAATTTTTGCAGTATCGTGTATGGACTCGCCACCTTCTCCAAAATGTAACTCATCTTTTCTTAAGTTAAGTGCTCCTCCGCCAAGTTGTCTTATAGCTAAATAAAAACTTAATCTTGTTCTTAAACTAGATTTTTCGAACATTTGAACTAAAAATTTACCTTTAAGAGGCATATCCTTGTCAGGGACTAATGAATTTAAGTTTTTTCTTTTTGTTTTTCTTTTTTTTGCATCATTAATCATTTTTCTTAAATTTGTAGCAGGAATATCAATTAAATTTATAAAATGATTCATAAATTATTTATATTCATTACAAGTTTTATTAATTATTTTGATACCTTCATCAATTTCTTCTTTGCTAACTATTAATGAGGGGAAAAGTCTAATTACATTCTCACTTGCTTTTACTACAATCAATTTATTCTTTAAAAGTAAACTAATAAATTTTGATGGATCATCATGCATTTTGATCCCAATCATAAGTCCTCTTCCTCTAACTTCTAATATTAATTCTGGAAAATCCTTTTGAACTTCATTTAATTTTAATAAAAAATATTTTGAAACTTCATTAAGATGTTCTTCAAAACTTTTTTTGGTCATTATATCTAAAACTACATTTGCAAGTGACATTGCAAGAGGAGATCCAGCAAATGTTGAGCCATGGCTTCCAATACCCATTGAATTTGCTATTTTTTTCGTAAATAAACAACCCCCTACCGGGTAACCTCCTGCAACTGCCTTTGCAAAAGGTACAATATCTGGCTTGATGTTAGAATACTGATAGGCAAAAAACTTGCCACTTCTAAAGTAGCCACTTTGAATTTCATCGCAAATTAGAAGAATATTTTTTTCATCACAAAGCTTTCTCAGTCCTTGTAAACAATGATTTGGAATAACTTTAATTCCAGATTCACCAAGAATACTTTCACAAAGAATTGCACAAGTTTTATCTGTAATTTTTTCATTCATTTCATCATGATTGCCAAACTCAAAATGATCAAAATTATTTAACAAAGGAAAACCTTCGGTATGTTTTGGATTATTTCCAGCAGAAATTGTTCCGATTGTTCTTCCGTGAAAGCTGTTTTTTATACATAAAATTCTATTTTTTTCTTTTTGGTCTATTGAATAAAAATATTTAAAGGCTGCTTTAATTGCTAGTTCGGTTGCTTCTGCGCCTGAATTTTGAAATCCAACTGCATCAAAACCTGTAAGCTTACAAATCCTTTCTGCAAATTTTTCTTGCTCTTGAATTAAAAATAAATTACTTAAATGCCATGGTTTTTCTGAATTTGATTTCATCGCTTTAACTAACGCTTGATGGTTATGTCCTAATGCATTAACAGCGATTCCTTGCACAAAATCTAAATATTTCNCATTTTTATCATTGTACAAATAACTTCCTTTTCCAGAGATAAAATTCTCTTTTACAGATCTTTCATATGTTCCTAAAACGTAGCTCATTATTTTTTTGATTAAGATTTTATCTTGTAACCTTTTTTATACAACAAATACGCTATATACCAAATTATGATTGACAAAATTGTTAAATACATCAAACCAAATGTGATAGATCCATCCATATTATTTATAAATGAATATCGAAAGCCATCTATCATGTGGAAAAAAGGATTATAGTAACTTAGAGTTTTTAATAATTCCGGCAGTCTATCTACTGAATAAAAAGTACCTGAAAGAAAAGATAATGGAACAATAATAAAGTTTGTTACAGTTGCCATATGATCAAATTTATCTGCCCAAAGTCCAGCAATAAATCCAGCGGCTCCCATTATGAAAGAACTTAAAAATAAATATAGAATAAAAACAACATAATTTTTTATTTCTATTTCAATAATTAATGAAAAAATAATTATTGAAACAATTGATATTATCAATGCTCTTGTTACTGCGCAAAAATTATTGCTAAACTTACTTCTCCTGCTGAAAGTGGAGCACCAATTAAATCAACTATATTTCCCATAACCTTTCCCATCAATAAAGAAGAAGATGAATGTGAAAATGCTTGTTGAATTACTTGCATTGCAATTAATCCTGGTGCCAAAAATTCTATGAACGGCACTCCTAAAACATCAGATCTTTCATTTCCAATTGCTATAGAAATGACTAATAAAAATAATATTGCAGTAACTATTGGTCCAATAATTGTCTGTCCAAATACGGTTCAAAAACCTTAGTGTTTCTTTTGTATATAGTGAGTATGCTCCTACCCAATTAATACCAAATCTTCTTATTCCAATTTGATATTTGTTCTTTAATTCAACCATGAGTTATTCATAAACTTTTTTATTAATAATTGTGATAAAAACGAAGAAAATCCTTGTAAAATTAAATGTATTATGTGTATCTGCATTTAGTTGTAATAAAATTTAATTATACTAAATATAGTATTATGAGTTGGACTGACGAAAAAGTAGCTATACTTAAGGAACTTTGGGGCAAGGAAAAAACTGCTAGCCAAATCGCTGAGGTTATTGGAGGAATGAGTAGGAATGCTGTAATCGGCAAAGCTCATAGATTAAATCTTTCTGCAAAAATAAAGCAAAGAGTATCTGCATCAAATCAAAGAAATAATATTAAATATGAAGAAAAAGGTTTTCAAAAACGTGGAAGAAGAAGCAAATTTAAATCACTGCTTATTGGTAGAGATTTTGAACCAGCTAAAAATTTACATTTAGAAGAACTAACTGATCAAACATGTAAATACATGGAAGGTCATCCAAATGAATCTGATGCTTCGTTTTGCGGAAGAAAGACTGTAGAAAAATTTAGTTATTGTCCTCTTCATTTAATGTTAGTTTTTACTCCAAGAAACAAAAAAGAAGATCTCAGTGATAAAGAAGATGAAATTCCTAAATTTATAGAAAAAAAAATAGAATCAGCCTAAAAATTTATAATTTTGTCATTTGCTTATTGAATTTCTCCNCGCTCAAATCTCCATTATCATAGAGTTTTTGTTAGTTGATTTATTTGATTTATAAAATTTATGTTTAAGTATTTATTGTTTCCAACAAACTCGGTTTTTCTTCATTTCTAATTGATAGAATTATCATTTTGATTTGATTTAATTAATTTCTAGTACGATTGTTCTAGAACCTCATACATTACAAATTTGAAAATAAAGTAAAAAAAATAAATAATATAGTTTATTTTAATATTTAATTTGAATTTAAATCTCTTTTTGAATATTGACCAGCCTCTTTCCACATATAACAATATTTTTCTACTTCTTTTTCAAACTTGAGTTTGCAGTTATATCCAATATCCAAATTTGATTTATAATTACCTGATAATATAGAATCATNTTTTAATAATTTTAATTGATCTAAAGTTAATAGTGGTTTTGGCAATAATTGAAAAAACATTGCCATAATTTTTGCAATAGTTAAAGGTATAGGAATTAATAATTTTTTTTTATCAATTAATTTTAAAAGTTTTTGAAGAATTTCATTAAAAGTCATTTCTTGTGGACCAACACATTCTATAATTTCAGAACAAATATTTTTATTAATTATTTGCAAAATTATTTCTGCTAACTCTGAACAATGTATAGGAGTAAATTTTGTTTCACCCTTATAATAAAGAGGAAAAAAAGGAAGTCGGTTTAATAAAGTCATAAATTGAGTTGTAAAATTATCGTCCACTGAATATACAATTGAAGGTCTTAGAATTGTTGTTTTATAAAAATTTAATTTAATTTCTTTTTCTCCCTCTAATTTACTTCTAGCGTATTTACTATCTTGAGCATTTTCTATTCCAAGAGCAGATATGTGAATAAATTGCTCAATGTTATTTTGTTTGCAAATTTTTGAAATGATGGAAGGAAAATTGACATGAATATTTTGGAAAGTNTTGTTTCTTTTTTCAAATAATATTCCAATTAAGTTTATGCATATATCTTTGTTTTTTAATAANTAATTTAGCTTTTCTTCATCAAAAATATTTTCTTCAATAACATCCAAATATCCTGGATTTCCTTGAGTTTTTAACACATACCCTTTTTGGTGAAGATTTCTTGTAACTGCAGTCACCATATGATTATTTTTGGTAAGCCTCCTAATCAAATGACGACCTATTTGACCTGATCCACCGAATACTAGAATATTTTTTCCTTTCATATATAAATATTTTAAATGAATTTAGATATTAAATTACACAAACATGACTTACCAGATGATTTAAAACTAGGCAACACAATTGCAGTTGATTGTGAAATGGGCGGTTTAAATATTAAACGTGATCCTCTATGCTTAGTTCAAATATCNGCTGGAAACTCAGATGCTCATATTGTTCAACTGGATAGAAACAACTATAAAGCGCCAAATCTAGTTAAAATTCTTGAAGATAAAAAAGTCAAAAAAATTTTCCATTTTGCTAGAGCTGATCTAACTTTTATCTCTTACCATTTAAAAATTAATGTTCAAAATATAAATTGCACAAAAATAAAATCAAAACTTTCAAGGACTTACACTGATCGTCATNGTCTAAAAGATTTGATAAAAGAATTTGTAGGAATAGATGTTAGCAAACAACACCAAGCATCAGACTTTGGAGGAGAACTCAGTCAAGCTCAATTAAAATATTGTGCTAATGATGTAATTTATTTACATAAAATTAATGATGCTTTAGATAAAATATTAACCAGAGAAAATAGAATGAAACTTTATGAAGATACAATAAAATTTGTACAAACTAGAGTGGATCTTGATCTTGCTTCATTTAAAGAAGATATTTGGTCTCACTAATGAAAAAAATAAATTTTAAAGAAATAGCAAAAGATGTTATTGAAACTGAAATTAAATCTTTAAAAAAACTCAAATTAAATATTAATAAATCATTTGATAAAGTCGTAGAAGCCATACTAAGTTGTAAAAATGGTAAAGTTATAATATCTGGGGTAGGTAAATCAGGAATTATTGGCAAAAAAATTTCTTCAACATTTGCCTCAGTTGGTATTCCTTCTTTTTTTATTGAAGCAAGTGCATGCTCTCATGGTGATTTAGGTCAAATAAGTTCAAATGATGTTTTAATTCTTATTAGTTTTAGTGGAGAAACGGCAGAACTACAAAATATAATTCAATACGCAAACAGAAATAAAAGAATTATTTTGATAGGAATTGTGTCAAAAAAAAATTCTCTTTTATATAAATCTTCTGACATAAAATTATTAATTCCTAATGTTGTTGAGGCTGGACCGGGAAATATATTGCCAACATCATCTACCATCGTTCAATTAGCTATTGGAGATGCGTTAGCTATAGCAACCATGAAATATAGAAAATTTGATAAACTAGATTTTAAGAAATTTCATCCAAGTGGAAGCTTGGGAAGTAAATTAAAAACTGTAGAGGATTTGATGATTGCTGGTAAAAAAAACATACCTTTTATAAATGAGAATACTAAAATTAAAATAGCTTTGAAGACAATGTCACAAAAAAAATTAGGAATATTAATCGTAAAAAACTCAAGAGGCTTTAGCACTGGCATAATCACAGATGGTCAACTTCGTAGAGCTACACAAAAATTAACTGATATTAGCAATTATTTAGTGAAAAAAATTATGACAAAAAATCCTATTTCAGTTCAAAAAGATATTTTAGCTGCTCAAGCTTTATCTATTATGAATTCAAATAAAATTACAAGTCTTTGTGTTCATAAAGGAAAAAATAAATACAAGACTATTGGTATTTTGCATATACACAATGTATTGAGCAAAAATATCCAGTAAATGATTTTTAAAAAGGTAATCCAAATTTTAATAATTTTATTAATAATATTAATTTCTTATTTGGTATTGAATATTTATTTTTTTGATAAAAAAGATATTTCTGATTTAGATTTGAACGAAAATTTAGTTATAGAAGAAGATAATTTAAATTTTGACAATGTAATGGAAAATTTAGAATATAAATCTTCTGATAAGTCTGGAAATAATTATATAATTAAAGCGAAGAAGGGGAAAGTAAATCTCGAAAAAGAAAATCTATTAATTTTAGAAGATGTTTATGGAGAAATTAAACTTGTAGGAAAATCAACTATATATATATATTCTAATTTTGCGCAATATAATAAGAATAATTTTGATACTAGGTTTTATCAAAATGTATTAGTAAATTATGAAGATAAAAGATTTAATTGTGATAATTTAGATTTATTTTTTAAGGATAATTTTGGATCAATGTATAACAATATTGTATTTGTGGATGAAAATACTCAAATTAATGCAGATCAAGTTAATATAATTTATTAAATGGTGATATAAATATTAAAATGTTTCAGGAAGAAAAAAAGATAAAAATTTTAAAAAAATAAAAATGGGAATAATTAAAAAATTTAGAATCACTACATTTAAAAAAGAAATACCTAAAATTTCTTTAAAAAGAATTTCATTATCATTTAATAAAAGACAAATACTCGAAGACATTTCGTTTACAGTAAGAGAAGGAGAAATCTGCGGATTACTTGGGCCAAATGGTGTTGGAAAGTCAACAATATTTAACATTATGATTGGATTAATTGCACCTGACTTTGGAGATGTTTATATAGATCAAAAAAAAGTAACAGATATTCCAATTTACAAAAGATCCTTAGACTATGGAGTAAGTATAGTACCCCAAACGGGCGGTCTTTTTTCTGACTTATCTTGTTTACAAAATTTAACAGCTATTGGTGAAATAGTTATTAAAAATAAAAATGAAAGAATTTATAAAATTGAAAATATGATTTCTAAATTTGAGTTAGAAGCAGTAAAAAATATAAAAGCAAAATATCTTAGTGGTGGCCAAAAAAAAAGAGTCGCCATTGCAATGAGCTTATTGTCTGATCCTCGAATCTTATTAATGGATGAACCTTTTCAAGGTTTAGATATACTTTCAACTAGGCAACTTCAACAAACTATAGTAAACCTTCAAACAGAAGACAGCTCAAGAGCATGCTTAATATCAGATCACGCTGCGCGAGATCTGTTGGCAATTAGTGATAGAGCAATAATATTAGCAAACAAAAAAATTATTTCACAGGGTACACCTTCTGAACTTCTAAAAGATGAAAATGCTAGAAGTGTATATTTTGGAAAAGATTTCAAAGTAAATTAAATCATCAATGAATATTTCAATATTTATATAATTTTTTATATCGTATGAAAAAATTTATAATTATTAAAAATAGAATTAGAAATATAAAAGCAAAAATTGTTGTTAGTTCTGATAAAAGTTTGTCAATAAGATGGGCTTTGTTAGCTGCACAGGCTTTAGGAAAGTCGAGAGCTTATAATCTTTTAGATTCCGAAGATGTTAATAGTACATTAATCGCCTTAAAAAAACTTGGTGTAAAAGTAACTAAAAATAAAAATTATTGTGAAATAAATGGAAAGGGACTGAATAGTTTTTCATTTAATAACAATACTATAATAAATTGTCAAAATTCAGGAACTTTATCAAGACTTATCTGCGGGGTTCTAGCAAAATCAATAAAGTCAGTAATTTTAAAAGGAGATCAAAGTTTATCTAAAAGAGACTTCTCCAGAATAATTAAACCTTTAAATCTTTTTGGGGTAAAAACTAAATTAAAAAAAAATAGGTTGCCTTTAAAAATAACTGGAACAGATTTTTTAAGACCAATTGAATATGATGAGCTTAGAGGTAGTGCTCAGGTCAAATCTTGTTTGCTTTTTTGTGCTTTAAATACACCTGGAATTACAAAAATTCGAGCAGTTCCTTCACGAGATCATACGGAAAGATTATTTAAATTCTTAAATATTCCAATAAAAATTAGAAGAGAAAAAAAATTCGACATCATAAAAATTAGAGGAGAAAATCAATACAATGGTTTTGATTACAAAATTCCAGGTGACATTAGCTCAAGTGCTTTTTTTATTGTGCTAACTTTATTGTCAAAAAATTCTAAAATATTAATTAAAAATGTTAATGTAAATAAATCAAGAACAGGAATTATTGATATATTNAAAAAAATGAATGCAAATATAAGACTAATCAATAAAAAAATGTATAACGGTGAAGATATAGCTGATATTTTTGTTAAAAGCGGAAAATCTTTAAAATCAATTAATTGTGCAAAAGAAATGAATAGTAGAGCAACAGATGAGTTTCTTTTGATTTTTTTAGTATGTGCTAAAGCAAAAGGTATCTCTTACTTTAATAATATAGGTGAACTAAGACATAAAGAGTGTGATNGATTAAAATTTGCTTCAAATTTTTTAAAAATGATAGGAATCAAAGTAAAAGAAACTTCAAATAGTTTAAAAATATATGGTAACCCAAGATTAGAATTAAATGGAAATTATGAAATAAAAAATTATATAAAAGATCATCGAGTTTGCATGATGTCTTGTATTGCTGCACTTACGCTGGGTGGTACTTGGAAAATTCATGATAGTGAATCGATAAATACCTCTTTTCCTAAATTTTTTTCAAAATTAAAATCTTTAGGTGCAAAAATTAATTGATGAAAAAAAATAATTATACTTTTTCGATAGCAGTAGATGGTAGCAGTGCCTCTGGAAAATCAACAGGAAGCAAAATAATTGCCAAAAAATTTAGATTTAAATTCCTCTCTTCTGGAAAACTATATAGATATCTAGCACTCAGAATTATAAAAAATAAAGGGAAATACAATTATAGATTTATAAATAAAGTATCAAAAAATATTACATTAAAAAAACTTAACTCTAAGCAGCTTTATAATCCTAAGATTACTGAACTATCTTCAATTATAGCTAAAAAAAAATATGTAAGAACCTTTCTACGAAAATTTCAGTCAGATTTTATAAAAAAAAACAAAAAAGTATTGATAGAAGGACGTGATATTCAATCAAAAATTATGCCGAATGCAGATCTAAAACTTTTTTTTAAGTGTTCCTATAAAGAAAAAGCTAAAAGAAGATTCAAAGAATTTAAAAAAATAAATAAAAATGTCTCGCTTAAAGAAGTTGAAAAAGCTTTAAAATTAAGGGATTTTAGCGATGAAAATAGAAAAGAAAGCCCTTTGCTTTTAGTTAAAGGTGCTGTATTAGTTGACACCACTAATTTAAGTATAAAGCAAGTGGAGGATAAGCTAACTAAATTAGTTAAAAAAGCAGTAAACAATAAATATGGAAATTTATAAAGATCTTTCTTCGCCAGCCGTAAAAGAATTCGAGAGTTTATTAAACAGTCAATTATCAAAAATAAAAATAGAAGAAGGTAAAATAATTGATGGAATTGTAACAAAGATAACAGATAAGTTTGTTTTTTTATTTATTGAAGGACTTAAATCTGAACCAGTTTTAGATATAAATGAGATTAAAAGTCTTAATATTTTAGATAAAATAAAAGAAGGCTCAAAAATTCCAGTTCTACTAGAAAAAATAGAAGATAAAAATGGATATGTAGTTGTTTCGGCAACTAAAGCTCAAAAAATAAAAGGGTGGTATGAATTAGAAAGAGCGTATGAAGCAAACGAACCTGTCATAGGTAAAATTACTTCTAAATGCAAAGGCGGAGTAATTGTTGAACACATTGATACGGGCTCATTAATGTTTTGCCCTGGATCTCAAATTTCAGATAAACCTCTTAAAGATATTTCTCATTTAATGAATGAACCACAGAAATTCGCATTAATAAAATTAGATAAAATTAGAGGAAATGCGTGTGTATCTAGAAGACAAATAGTTACATCAAATAAAAAAGAAGACAAAGCAAAAATAATTGCAAAATACAAAGTAGGAGATGTAATTAAAGATGCTGTTGTAAAAGGTTACAGCTCTTTTGGATGTTTTTTTGATGTTAATAATGGTGAACTTGATGTTCTTGTTCACTTACAAGAAATATCGTATTCAAGAGTAAATCATCCTGATGAATTTTTTAATATTGGTGAAAAACATGATTTACTTGTAATTTCAGTTGATAAAGAAAAATTACAAGTTGGTTGTTCAATTAAACAATTATCTCCAGATCCATTCGATCATATTTCAGATTATAAACTCAATAAACCATATAAAGTTAAGNTTGTTAAAATTACTGACTATGGTTGTTTTTGTGAACTTGAAGCCGGGTTAAGTACTTTGCTTCATTCAAAAGAATTTAGTTGGACCAAAAAAAATACATCTACAAATAAATTATTTAAAGTTGGTGATGAAATCGAATGTGTAATTACTGAAATAGATAAAGAAAAAAAAAGAGTATCAATTTCTCATAGATTAACAAAAGAAAATCCATACGAAGTATTAGAAAAAAAACATCCAGTTGGATCTGAAGTAGATGGGATAATTTCAAATATTAATGAATATGCTATTTACATAAAAATAAATGGTTTTGAAATAGATGGATTTTTACATGCAAATGACCTTTCATATACTGCAAGGCCCGAGGAAGAACTAAAAAATCATAAAAAAGGTGATAAGTTAAAAGTTAAAGTCTTAGAAATAACAAAAGATGATCAAAAAGTTAGAGTTGGATTGAAACAAATTTTTCCAGATCCTTTTGATTGGTTTGCAAATAAAAAAGTTAATGATACCGTGACTGTAAAAGTTATTTCATCTGATACAAAAAGTTTATTGGTAAAACCAGAAGGAAGTGAGCTAGAATTTTTAATCAAAAAATCTCAGATAGCCATTAATTCAGCTGATGCAAGACCTTCTAGATTTGTTGGTGGAGAAAGAATTGATGCTGCTATTGCAGGATTAGATCTAAAAAAAAGAAAAATAAGTTTAAGTATAAAATTACTAGAAGAGTTGCAAAATAAAGNGGCGGTATCTAAATTCTCTTCTCCTCTTTCAGGAAAAAATCTTCCTTTTNCTTCTCTTNCAGATGAGTTGGAAAACAAAAAGAAAAAAAATTAGAAAAATAAACAAATTTGGCTNCAGTAAAATCAAACCTTTTAAAACAACTAGCTGACAACTACCCAAATTTTCTCCGTAAAGATTTATCAAAATTATTAGATATAATTTTAAATGAGATGCAAAATTCTCTTAAACGAGGTGAGAGAGTAGAGCTAAGAGATGTTTTCACTTTAGAAACTCGAATTCAGAAAGCAAGAATATCAAGAAATCCTAAAACCAATGAAAAAATTGAAACTCCAGAAAAAAAGTCAATACATTTTAAAATGTCAAAGGAGTGGTTTAAAAAATTAAATAAAAGTGAATAAAAAAATTTTTATAGCCTGCGATACCACTGATCAGAAAAAAGTTCAAAGAATTATAAAAGAGAGCAATACTAATAAACTAAAGATAGGATATAAATTTGGATTAGAATTTTTTTATTCAAAACATGGTAGATATTTTTTGTCAAAAATTGATAGAAAAAAAACTATATTTTTAGATCTCAAGCTTAATGATATACCAAATACATGTGTTTCCACACTTAGATCTTTAAAGGATATAAAAAATGTTAGNTACCTCACAGTGCATATTAACGGTGGATTTGAAATGATTAAGGCAATAAAACAATCAGCAAGGAAGATTAATAAGAAACTTAAAATTTTGGGGGTAACAGTTCTTACAAGTTTTTCAGATAAATCGTTAAAAAAAATAGGTTACTCAAAATCAATAAAAAAATTAGTTATTCAACAAGCTAAAATAGCAAAATTAGCTGGATTAGATGGAATTGTTTGTTCCGGAAAAGAAGCAAAAATAGTNAAAAAGATTTGTGGAAAAATGGAAATTGTGACTCCAGGTATAAGATTAATTGGAGACAATGTACAAGATCAAAATAATAATAGAGTAATGACACCTAAAAAAGCATTTAATAATGGGGCCACAGCAATAGTTATAGGTAGAAGTATTACTAAGGGTTCAATAAAAAAAAATATACAAAAATTGATTAAGTCACTAAATTAACTCCATGGAAGCAAAAATTTGTGGAGTTAAAGATAAAATTACTTTAAATTTTATTTTATCTCATCCTAATCCACCGCATTTTGTAGGATTTATTGTTAATTACAATAAATCAAAACGATATGTTGAATTTGAAAAACTAAAAAAATTATTATCTACAGATAAAAAAAATTCTAAATATGTGGCGGTACTTGTTAAGCCATCAAAGGACTTTCTCGAAAAAATAAAAGACTTAAATTTTGATTATTATCAAATTTATGATTTTAAACCTGAAGAAATTTCTAATATAAAAGCAAAATATAACAAAAAAATAATTACCGCTCTTACTATTGGCTGTGAAAAAGATTTAATAAAATATAGTTTGTTTGAAAAAGTTTCAGATATAATTTTATTTGATAGCAAGGGATACGAAAAAAGTCTAAGTTTTGATCATTCGTTATTAAAAAATTTAAAATTAAAATCTAAAATAATGGTTGCTGGAAATATTAAGTATAATGATCAACTTGATAAATTTATAAAAATAGCGGATATTATTGATATATCTGGAGGATTAGAAACATCTGGGGAAAAAGATATTTCAAAAATAGATATTTTTTTAAAAAATTTGAATAAATTAAATAATGAAAATTAAAAAAAAAATACCTTTAATAGATCAACATGATAAAAACTATTTATATGGAAAAAAATTTGGTGGTAACTATATTCCAGAAACATTAAAAAAACCTGTTGAAGATTTAACAAAATTATTTGAAAAACTTCGGTATGAAAAAAAATTTTTAAAGGAAAAAAATTATTACTTTAAAAACTATGTTGGCGCGCCAACTCCTTTTTTTAAACTAGAAAATTTGACTAAGCATCTTGGGGGTGCTGAAATTTGGTGTAAACAGGTTTCAAAGGCCAACGGTGGTGCACACAAAATTTATAATGCTACAGTTCATGCATTAATTTGTAAAAGAGCAGGAAAAAAATACATTATTGGTGATACTGGTGCTGGCTATGCTGGAAAAATGCTAAGCATGGCTGCAAAGAAATTTGGTCTAAAATGCAAAATATTTATGGGAACCAAAGATATTGAACGCCAAGCTGTTAATTGCCGAGCCATGAGAAAAAATGGTGCTGAAATTGTTCCTGTTGATGCAGGGAGTAAAACCTTAGTAGATGCAGTTAGCGAATGTATGAGATATTGGGTTTCAAATTGTGATACAACACATATGTGTATAGGTTCAACTGTTGGGCCAAATATTTTTGTAAAAATTTGTGGTTGGAGCACTTCACAAATTTCTAGAGAACTTATGATCCAAATAAAAAAAGAATTTGGAAAAGTTCCTAAAAAATTAAAATTAATAAACTGTGTAGGTGGTGGAAGTTCAAGTTTTGGATTTTGGAATGAATTTATAAATTATGATAAAAACCGTGTTGAATTAATTGGAGTTGAAGCAGGTGGACCAAAAAATAGTAAAAAACATGCTGCTCCACTAACGTATGGTTCTAAAATTGGTGTTTTGCATGGAGCACTACAATATGTAATTCAAAATGAAGATGGCCAGATAGAAGAAACAGAATCAATTAGTGCTGGTTTAGATTATCCTGGTGTATCTCCATTACATTGTTTCTTAAAAGATGCAAAAAGAGCAAGGTACACTGCTGCTACAGATGAAGAAGCTCTTGAAGCATTTAAATTAGTTACAAAATTGGAAAAAGTTAAACCTTCATTAGAACCTGCTCATGCATTTGCTGAAGCTATCAAAATTGCACCAAAACTAAGCAAGGATATTATTATTTGTGTGGATAGTTGTGGTGATGCAAAAAAAGATATGAAAATTATAAAACAGAGATTAGGAAAAAGTTTATGAGTTCTTCAAATCTAGCAATCACATTTAAAAAATGCAAACAGGAAAATAGACCTGCTCTTTTAACATACATAGTCGCTGGAGATCCTAACAAAAAAAAATCATTTGAAATTCTAAAAGCTGTTTCTTCACATGCCGATATTTGTGAAATAGGTGTTGGTCATAATTGCAATACAGGCGATGGAAAACAAATTCAAGATAGTACCTACAGAGCAATAAAAAATGGTATAAAAATTAAAGATACTTTTAGAATTGTAAAAAAATTTAAAAAAACTAAAAATGCTAAACCTTGTATTCTTATGGGCTACTATAATTCGGTTATCCAATATGGTGAAAATCGTTTTATCAAAAAATGCAAACAGGTTGGCGTTGATGGATTAATTATTGTTGACCTACCATGGCCAGAAAATAAAAATTTTTCTAAAAAATGTAAAAGAAATTCTATTAATTTTGTGCAACTAGTTTCTCCAACTACTTCTAAATATAGATTAAAAAGAATCATAAAAGATTCTCATGATATGATCTATTATATTAGCATGTTATCAACCACTGGAGGAAAACTTAAAGTATCTCCAAAAGAAATTTTAAAAAATTATCAAAAAATAAAAAAAATAAATAAAAATAAAAATTGTGTAATTGGTTTTGGAATTACTGAAAAAACAATATCAAATTTAAAATTTGCTGACGGATTGGTTGTTGGTAGTGCAATCTGTAAAGAAATAAGCAAAAGCTCGACAAAAAGACAAAATCCTGTCACAAATGTAAGTAATATGGTAAAAAGATTAAAAAATAAAATTATATGAATTGGCTAAAAAAAACTATTGTCTTTGGTGAAAAAATTAAAAAAATTTTAAAAAAAAGACCTTCAAAAGAAGAAATTGAAAGTTCTGAATGGACAAGTTGCTGTAAGGGCCCAGTATTAAAAAAAGAGCTTGAAGAAAACTTATTTGTTTGTAGTTCTTGCGGAAAACATCATAGAATTAGCTGTCGTCAAAGGTTTGATATTTTCTTTGGAAAAAATAGATACGAAATCCTTGAAACACCTCTTCCAATAGAAGATCCACTAAATTGGGTAGATACAAAATCTTACAAAGATAGATTAAAGGAAGCGAGAAAAAAAACTGGACAAAATTGTGGAGCAATGATTGCCAGAGGAAAGATAAATGACATTGATGTAACAGTAGGTGCTATAAATTTTGACTTTATTGGTGGCTCAGTTGGTGCAGCAGAAGGTGAAGCAATAATTTATGGTGCACAACATGCAATAGACAATCAAACACCGTATATTTTCTTTGCGTGTGGAGGCGGCCAAAGAATGTTTGAAAGCCCAATAGCTTTAGCAAACATGACAAGAACAACTCTTGCTATTAATGAAATTAAAAAAAATAATTTGCCATATATTGTATGCTTCGTTGACCCATGTGCAGGAGGAATTTCTGCAAGTTTTGCAATGCTCGGTGATATACATTTTGCTGAACCTGGTAGTTTAATCGCTTTCGCGGGCAAAAGAGTGATCCAAGCGACAGTAAAAGAAGAACTTCCACAAGATTTTCAAACTGCTGAGTTTGTAGAAAAGCATGGATTTGTGGACAAAGTAGTACATAGAAAAGATATAAAACACCAAATTGGTTTAATTTTATCAATCTTGCTTAAGAAAAATTCTGAAGTAAATTCAGAAGAAAATGAAACTTCAGAAACTAATTTCGAAACTACAGCAAAAGCATCCTAAAAAAAT